>VFSW01001782.1_pt1 | contig 32771 bp, 33 predicted proteins | sample 5358111 | NCBI WGS metagenome assembly VFSW01 (sample SAMN11554181, study PRJNA540505) | mine drainage metagenome | isolation source: sediment from site ElyBrook_90M | place: USA: Ely Copper Mine, Vershire, VT | collected 2017
GCCCCCTACCGATTCGCCGTACTGAGTGCCGAACAACTGCACCTGTGGCCCAAACAGGCACGCGTACGTACCGCGCCAACCGTCCAGTTCGGTGTCGGTATCGGCTACTTCAACTGAGGTCGGATCTCACAGCGCACGCGGCCGGACCTTGGCCGCGCATTCTTTGGCACGTCGGCGCGCAACGTCAACATTGTCGGCAGCAGCCAGGGCTACCCCCATGCGACGACGCTCGTAGGAAAGCGGTTTACCGAACAGACGCAGATTGGATTCTGGGATGCGCAGCGCTTCGTCGACTCCTTCGAACACCACACCCTCGCCTGAGACTCCACCGTAGATCACAGCGCTCGCGCCAGCACGTCGCATGCGTGTTCCCACTGGAAGCCCGAGAATCGCACGCACATGCAAGGCGAACTCGTTCTGCGCCTGGGTGATCATCGTCACCATGCCCGTATCATGCGGACGTGGACTTACCTCGGAGAACCACACTTCGTCGCCCTTGACGAACAGCTCAACTCCGAATATGCCACGCCCGCCGAGCGCGGCGGTAACACGCTCGGCAATATCCTTGGACTTGGCCAGGGCGCGCTCACTCATCGGATGCGGCTGCCAGCTCTCGACATAATCTCCGTGCACCTGCAGGTGCCCGATGGGATCGCAGAAATGCGTCTCGATCGAGCCGTCACCATTCAGGGCACGCACCGTCAGGAGGGTAATCTCGTATTCGAACTCAACCAACGATTCAACGATAACGCGGGTGTTGCGGACGCGCGCACCGCTGCCGGCATAGTCCCACGCCGCCACAACCTGTTCAGGACCATCAACGCGCGACTGCCCTTTGCCGGACGACGACATCACCGGTTTGACCACGCACGGGTAGCCGATGCCCTGGCCGATCTCAACCGTCAGTTCTTCCAGGCTTGAGGCAAATGCATAGCGGGAGGTCGGCAGCCCCAATTCCTCACTGGCCAATTGGCGTATGCCCTCGCGATTCATGGTCAGGTGCGCGGCGCGCGCCGTAGGTATCACCTCCGCGAGCCCGGCCGCCTCGATCTCTAGCAGCGCCCCGGTCGCGATGGCCTCGATTTCGGGCACAATAAGCTGCGGCCGCTCCTGCTCCACTAACCTGCGCAGGGCAGAACCGTCAGTCATGTCTATCACATGTGCCCGATGCGCGACCTGGTGAGCCGGTGCGTTGGGATAGCGATCTACTGCGACGACTTCAACACCCAGACGCTGGGCGGCGATGGTGATTTCCTTGCCGAGCTCGCCGCTGCCGAGCAGCAGGATGCGGGTAGCACTGCGAGAGAGTGGCGTTCCGATGACAACCATGCATTTATCCTGAATTCGATGATTGATGTGTCGCGCTCAAAACGCGCTCCCTGATAATGCCCACACCAGACAACGGTCGTCTCGCCGGGCTGACCTAGCGACGCGCGTTGCCCAGAGCGCGTAGCGCCGAACCGCGCATTGCCTATTATCATCCGCGTCCTAGAAGTCTGCCTGTCAGTTTTCGTGTGGGCGGGGAAGAGATGCATCTCCCTGCAGGACCAACCCGGGATGCCCGCAGCGCCAGCGGAACAGGCGCCCTCCGGCCCCGGCAACCGTGGCAGTACAGCAACCACCTGCATCTTCGCCTGTCACCGCGGCGCTGACAATGCTGCCGGACGCTCCCCCAGCATCATACCGGTCTGTGCGCTCTATCTCAAAGCGTTGCCCAGCCGGCAACCAGACCCGGCGCCGTTGCCGGCAGCAATGCAAAGTTGCGTTGCCGCAGGCAATAAAGGACATCCGGCACGGATTGACGGATTTTGCCGTTCCAGTGCGGGGCCTTTCCCCGACCCAGTCTCGGACATGCGCATGATTCTTGCATCGAATACTCCAGGTGCACTGCGTGCGCAGCGCGGCCGGTTCCGGTAGCTGAGGCCGCAACTGCCGACGGCGACGCAACGAATGCACGCTGCCTGTTCGGGGGGTTGCAGCTTTCCCCTGGCATGGAATACCGAGACCGGGTCGCCGATCCGGCAAAGGGCCGCCCGGCACAGGTCGTCATATGGCGGTAGCGGCAGAGCCGGAAACAACCGCGGAAGCAGGAACCTAGGGCGTCATGGGCAGAGGACATACAATAACCCCGCGGGCGGCCGGAGAAGCCGGCATTTCCTTCCCGCGCGCAACAACCGGTTTCCCCGCGTTGTTCTATAATTTCTTTGAAGAGTCATTACTGACAGACAGCGCCCGCGTTAACGGGCAGGGGGTTTGTCGATGCTAGTCCCGGGTCTTTATCAGTTTTTCCACCGCCAGGTCCAACACGGTTTCGGGGTTCACGGTGTCGGGGAACCGGCTGCCGTCGACTATGTAAGCGATGTGTTGACCCGTTTTGCCCAAATCCGCGCGCTCGATATCATCCAGAATGCCAACGGCGAGCCGGTAACCAGCATCACTGGCATGCTCACCGAGTGGCGGCGCACCCAAGGATGGGACAATGCGCCGGTTAACCGGCCGCGCGAGGCGCTGATAGTGCGTCACATTGGCGAGTATTCGCTGTTCATGAGCGGACTGTTCCGCGAGCGCCTGGCCGCGCGCGGTCAGCTCAGTTATTATCTCGAGCAAGGCCGCGGCGCTTTCTGGCACTGTGCCCACTTCGAATCGGATCCAGCGCGCATGCGCCTGTTCCGCTTCCTGTACGGTGCGTTCGACCGTGTGTCCGGTGCGCTCGACCATATCCGGCGCGTTCAGCTCCCAGTTCCGGCAACCAGCGGCCCGGTTTCGCCGCTGGCGGCGCTGTGGCGCATCAAGTAGCTCTCGTGGCTGCATCGCCATAACAAGCCAGCGATATGGGCGCGCCCACGAAGAATATCACGGGGGGTTTTCGCGCGAAATGTTCACAAACCTGAAAGGAAAGATTGCCGGTTTGCGGTTTCAGTGCACCGGTTGCGGCGCCTGCTGCATTGGCGGCGCTGACCACTACGTCGAGATCGGACGTGAGGAACAGGAAGCGATAAGGGCTTATCTCGGTGTTTCGAAGCGCTGGTTCCGGCGCCGTTACGTCGTACCGGTGGATGATCAGACCGAGGGAATTCGCCTCGGCGTCAACGGCCGCTGTCCATTCCTCCTGGACAACCGCGGATGCCGCGTGTATGCGGTACGCCCACTGCAGTGCCGAACCTATCCGTGGTGGCCGGAACTTGTACGACCGGCCGCATGGAAGGCGGAGGCACGACGCTGCGAAGGGATTGGCCGAGGACCGGTGGTTACACTCACCACGATCAGGCATGATCTGGCCTTGCTAACCGGTCCGTTGCCCAAGGAAAAACCCCGGCACCGCGGACCATAAGGATAAGCCGGCAGATCCACGGGACTAGAAGCTCGTTACTTGACATCCCGGATAGGGATCTGTTGCGAGCCCAGCGCTTGGGTTGCCTGTGGCATCCACCCCAGCCTGCCCCGTGGGAACCATCTGCCGGCCATCTCGCCAGCTGCTGACGAGTAATTAACATTACACCTTTCTGACATCACGACATTGACGGAGATCAAACCTGCGAGCGGTTACGCCGGGATGTCTGGGGATACAGGCAATGCGGCATCAGTTCGCAGCCAGATCGACAATCCGCACCTGCAGCGAGCCGCTGGCACCGGCAAGACGCGCGGCAAGCGGCGGCAGGCTGGCGCGCAATGTATCCAGGAGCCGCCAGGGTGGGTTGATCACCAGTAGTCCGCTGCCATTAAGGCGGCGTTCCATGTCGAGCGGCAACGTGATGAACTCCACCGCGTGCGCGGGCGCCTTCATGGTGGCCACCGCACGGTAAAAAGACTCTACCGGCCGGCGCGCCTTGATCGGATACCATGCCAGGTACACGCCGTTACGCCAATGGCGCATGCCGTGCCGTAGCGCGGCGACAACAGCCGTAGATTCGCCTGCCTTTTCGTAGGGAGGGTCAATCAACACCAGGCCGCGATTTTCCTTCGGCGGTACGAACGCCTTGATTCCGTTCCATGCGTTGATGTGGTGTACGCCAATGCCGCTGGCATCGCGCATCGTTTCCCTGAGAGTTGCATACTCCTGCGGGTGCAGCTCCAGCAGGACCGCCCTATCCCCGGCCCGCAGAAACTCACGTATGACCATCGGTGAGCCCGGATAGTATCTGAGTCTGCCACTGGGGTTTACGCGCGCAACGATCTCAAGGTAACGGGCCAGTGCCGGCCAGGCCCCACGCTCCGGCCACAACTGCCCGATCCCCTGCTCGTGCTCTCCTCCGCGCCCAAGCTCGTAGATCCCGGCGCCGGCGTGGCTGTCGACCACGCAGAATGGTGCATCTTTGCGGTGCAACGCCTCCAGCACCAGCGTGAGCACATAATGCTTGAACACATCGGCAATGTTACCGGCGTGGTAAGTGTGGCTGTAGTTCAAGGATGCGCCACGGCGTCGGGGCGGAGCACCCGACCACGCCCCCACCGGCCGGCACCAGAGAAAAACGGGTAAACGGTCCTGTCAGTAGTCATTGGGCTTGCCCGCCTTGCCGCGCACTTTGTCGACTGGATATTTGCGTTCATTGATCTCGATTTTGCGCCATGCAGCTTCGATCAGATTCACTCCCAGACGGTCGGATATGCGAACAAGGTAAATGAATATGTCGGCGAGCTCCTGCTCCACCGCCCCGAGTTTGTCCACAGGAAGTTTCAGACTCTGCTGTTCGGTCAGCCACTGAAAGTGCTCGACCAGCTCTGCCGCCTCGACGATCAGTGCCATTGACAGGTTCTTGGGGGAATGAAACTGCTCCCAGTCGCGCACGCTGGCAAAATCACGCAGGCGCTGAACCAGCTGGTCGAGGGCGGTCGAGGGTGCCGTGGAATCGCCAATCTCCAAGCTCATGCCGGATCCGGCAGCTGACCGGCGCCGCGGATTCCGCCGCGACCGTCCGCCTGTTTTCCCTGGTACATGGCAAAATCCACACGCTGCAACACGCTTTCGAGATCAAGTCCATCCGCTGGCGCGACTCCGATGCCGACAGACATGCTAAGGGAGATATTGTCCTCGTGCGACCATCGCGCCACAGCTTCCTGCAGGCGCCGCGCGACAAGTTCCGCCCTTTCAACATCGGTGTCAGGCATCAGGATCACGAACTCATCACCGCCGAAGCGCGCGGCGACATCAGAATCGCGCACAGCCGCACCAATAATCGCACCAATTTCCTTCAGGACGCGGTCGCCCGTATGGTGGCCCAGGGCATCGTTGATCGATTTGAACCGGTCCATATCCGCAAACAAAACCGCTACCTGACTGCCACTGTTGCTGAGCGACTGGAACAGGGTGTCGGCCCGCTCTTGCAGGCCGCGCCGGTTGAGCAGGCCGGTAAGCAGGTCCAGGCTGCCTTCGGACTTAAGCAGCAGACGGGTCTTTTCCAATCTGGCCGTAAGCGAATAGGCGTACAAGATGATGATGACAAAAAACGCCAGAAAGAACACGGTTACTGTCGAAAACGCGTGCAGATAGGAGGAAAAGCGCAAGGCAGTGACGATTGCCACCAGTGAAAACGTGCCGACGATCGTTTCCGCAAACAGCCTCATGCCGTAGCGCATGCCGTTACCCAGTATCACCATGATGTATGCGAGGTACACAGGCGACGCGGAATGAGGATCCATCATGAGCGCGAACGATACCATTAGCAGGTCGGTCCACATTGCCAGACGCCAGCGCACAATCGAATGGACATGGCGGCGCGCGTGCAGCAGGTACGCACCGGTCAGGACAAAATACACACCGCCTACCACCTCCATCAGGGCCCTTCCCCGCCACGCGTGCGTGACAGGCACGCCCAGCTTGAAGTAGAGCAGGTACAAAACCCAGAACACGTAACGGATCAGGTACTGGACGCGCTGATCTCCCCAGGACGCGGTATGCGCACGGTCGCTCTCGCGACGCCGCTCCCGCCCCAGGCGTCTGTCGGATTTACGTCGGCCCTGCGTCATCCCTTCCGTCTCCTATCAGCATGCGTGCTCGGCGAGCACGACACCGGCAAATCTATTTCCTGGCCGCAGACTCAAGTCGCTCGCGGGCGCGGGCAATCGCCTGGCGCACCTGTGCCGGAGCCGTCGCACCAAAATGATTTCTGGCGGCCACCGATCCGGTCACCGTCAATATGTCAAAAACATCCGCCCCGATGACCGCGGAGAATCCCTGCAGTTCCTCCAGGGTCATGCCGGCCAGATCTTTACCGCTATCGATTCCATAACGGACCGCACGACCAACGACTTCGTGCGCATCGCGGAACGCGACACCCTTGCGCACCAGATAATCCGCCAGGTCAGTGGCCGTCGAAAAACCATGCTGCGCAGCGCGCAGCATGTTGTCACGTTTGACCCTGAAGTTCGGTACCAAGTCACCGTAGGCCCTGAGACTGCCAAGTACAGTGTCCAGGGCATCGAACAGCGGCTCCTTATCCTCTTGATTGTCCTTATTATATGCAAGTGGCTGGCCCTTGATCATGGTGAGCAGGGCCACCAGATCTCCGCTAACGCGACCGCTCTTGCCCCGAACCAGTTCCGGTACATCCGGGTTCTTCTTCTGCGGCATAATCGAAGAGCCCGTACAGAATGCATCGGGCAACTCGACAAAGTCGAACTGGCTCGATGACCACAGTATCAGTTCCTCCGAGAAGCGTGACAAATGGACCATCAGCAACGCGGCGGCGGCCGTAAACTCCACAGCGAAATCGCGGTCCGACACTGCGTCCAGAGAGTTCTCCGCCACCGCGTCGAACCCCAGGGCGCGCGCGGTGAATGCGCGATCGATCGGATAACTCGTTCCGGCCAGGGCGGCGGCACCGAGCGGCATGACGTTGATACGTCTGCGGCCATCCGCGAACCGCCCGCGATCGCGCTGAAGCATTTCGAACCATGCCAGCATGTGATGACCGAAGGTGACGGGCTGGGCCACCTGTAGATGGGTGAATCCCGGCATGATCGAATCAGCTTCGCGCTCCGCGACCAAAAGCAGCGCCTCCTGCAGCCGCAGAATTGCCGCAATGACCGTATCGACGCCGTCGCGCAGATACAGTCGCAGGTCCGTCGCTACCTGATCGTTGCGCGAGCGGCCGGTATGCAGCTTCTTGCCGGCCTCACCGATGTGCGCGATAAGGCGCGATTCGATGTTCATGTGCACGTCCTCGAGCGCTACACTCCAGGTGAACGTGCCAGCGTCGATTTCGGCCTTGATCTCGAGCAGACCCTTGACGATAGCGTCGCACTCCGCCTCGGCAAGCACACCCACATGCGCAAGCATCTTGGCATGGGCGATGGAGCCGGCGATGTCCTGCCGGTACAGCCGTCGATCGAACAACACGGAGGCCGTGAAGGCCTCCACAAACGCGTCGGTCGGCTCGGTGAACCGACCGTCCCAGGGTTTATCATTGCTCATATCTGCGCCATCACCATGTCTGAATTGCCACAGCAGAATACACAACCCGAGGATTGCTCGCGCGACTTCGCGTGTGCGGGCAGTGGCCTTCCCGCTTGTCCGTATCGCAGGTCCGACCGTCGGTAGGGTATTGTGGCTACCGCCGGTTCTGGGCTAGTGTTAATCCATCGTTAGGCGTATTTTACGAGTCACAAATTAGTCGGTGCTTTCCCTGGTTCGGACTCTCCTTTGTGCACCCCCACCCCGAATGCCGAACCAGGTTTTCTCGCCCCCGTCCCAGACGGGGGCTTTTTTTCGGCACCTGATCCGACATGCAGCTCGGCCACTCCGGGATCCACCCTCGACCCTAACGCGAATATACTTATTTTTCGTGCACAAAAACAGAACAACTTGAGGTACTATTCTTGCGTTGCATGCGAGCGTTGCGGTTAAATCCGACCTGTTTCGACGGCGACGCGGCAGTACTGACGGAAAAGATTCGTCGACGGAAAACACGGCCACGGATGCGCCGGCATGTCAGGCATGAATGCCTCGGGCATCAAGGCCAACTTCCCACAGCGGCTGACCGAGAGCTGTGCGGGTCTGCGGTATGATTGCTCACCACAGAACCGCCGGGCGTACCATCGTGCGAGGTCTGGGACATCGGAGGCACTGCCAGACTATCGCAGCGGCCACCTGTGGACCGTCCATTGAATTACGAGACAGCACAATTCATCCTCCACGGTAGCTCCGCCATGAACAAGCCCAAGTCTCCCGCCCAGGACTTTCTGCCCGATTTCGCGTCCTTGAGCAACGCGCTGCGGATTATTTTTCTCGCGCTGATCATCGCGGTAATCATCACGATCGGGCGCAACTCAACGTTCGATGAAGGCGCGTGGCAGGATCTCAACCTGCTCACGGCTTTCGCCTTGATGATCTCTTTCGTCAGCATCATCGTGCTCAAACTGGCGCAACCCGTCATACGCAGAATGTCACTGACAAACGGCTCCATTGTGGTCTTTCTGCTGCTCCTTGGAGCAATCGCACTCGGTACCGAACTGGTTATTTTTGCTTTATACGATCTCGGTCTCATCAACGTGCGCTGGCCATCCTGGCACATAGCACTACTCGCCCGTAGTCTGCTCATTGGTGCGATCATCAGCGCATTAGGACTGCGCTACCTGATCGTGTCGCACCGCGCGGAAGCGGATGCCAAGTCCGAACAAGAATCGCGTCTGCAGGCACTGCAATCACGCATACGCCCGCACTTTCTGTTCAACAGCATGAACAGCATCGCAAGCCTCATGCGCAGCGACCCAGTGCGCGCCGAGATGGCGCTGCAGGATCTCGCGGACCTGTTCCGCGTCCTGCTCGCCGATGCCCGCAATCTTGTGCCGATTTCAGCCGAGCGCGAGATATCGCGACAGTACTTGGAGATTGAAAAGCTGCGTCTTGGAGACCGTCTGAAGGTATCCTGGAATGTAAGCAATGTGCCACGCAGCGCGCTCATCCCGGCGCTGACTCTTCAGCCGTTGCTAGAAAATGCGATCTACCACGGGATCGAACCGCGGTTCAACGGCGGAACTCTGAAGATCGAACTGTGGGCGGAGGGCGACTACCTCAGTGTACTGATCAGCAATCCGCTGCCAGAAGCTGAGAACCACCGGTCTACCAAGGGCAACAAGATCGCCCAGGACAACATTCGCCAGCGACTAACCACTCACTTCGGCAGCGCTGCCACCATGCAGGCGTTCGAGGAAGGCAAACAATACCATGTAAAATTGAAGATGCCGATCGTCAGAGGTTGAGGCGACGCCGGATCCGCTACGATGTCATGGGTGGCTCGGTCCGTGCATCGTGCAGTCCATACAAGGGACTGGCTGGAGCCGGAAAGCGCGACTGAAAACGTCGTCTCCCTGTACATCTCGCTGATCCCGCTCTGAGCCGACCGTGTCTGGATCACAGCCGGGTTGCGCGGCAATCAGCGATCACCGGTGACTTGAAGCCACTATGGCAAGGTCATCAAAGCGGAAGTTGATCAGGGGTTGAAGCCCGGCGTGCCGTGGCCTCGCCCTGCCGACACGCGGAGGTAATCTATGAGGGTGTTGATTGTTGACGACGAGAAGCTGGCGCGCGACCGTTTGCGCGAACTGCTGATTGAGATCGGAGGCCATACTGTCGTCGGCGAGGCGATGAATGGCAACGAGGCCGTGGAAAGGGCCGCTGAGCTGAAACCGGATGTACTGCTGATGGATATCCGCATGCCCGGCATGGATGGGCTCGAAGCAGCGATGCACCTGATGGGGCTGGAAAATCCGCCGAGCGTCATTTTCACGACCGCCTACGACCAGCACGCGCTGCATGCGTTCGAGGTGAATGCCGTGGACTACCTACTCAAACCGATCCGCAAGGATCGGCTTGCCGCGGCGCTTGAGAAGGCGCACAAGCTTACGCTCAAGCAGCTGCAACAGATTAACCAGGCACAGGAGCAGCCGAGCGCACGCACCCACATCAGCGTGCACCTGCGCGGCAACATCCGGTTGGTACCGGTTCAGGATATCCTCTATTTCATGGCAGACAGCAAGTATGTAACAGTACGCACCCCCTCCGAGGAGCACCTGATCGAGGACTCGCTGGTCAACCTGGAGAAGGAGTTTGGCGACCGGGCGTTCCTGCGGATTCACCGCAATGCGTTGGTCGCCACCGGCTACATTAAAGGGATTGAAAAGAGCCCTACAGGCACCTGGCAGGTCAGCCTGAACGGTCTGGACCGGAAGCTAGATGTCAGCCGGCGCCATGCCGCGTCGGTTCGGCGCTGGGCACGCAATTAATCGCTGCCTTACGATCACCGCAAAGGTCAGGGCACACGCACGAAGGCGGCTGGGCGCAGAGTTGCGCCTTCGTGCAGTTTGTTCCCTGCTGCGGCAATGGCGGCATCCAAGTAACTGCCATAAAAATCGGGATTGCCTACACCTACCAGGGGCGGGACGAGTTCGCGGCCATGTGCATCGAGCAGTTTGATCGTCGGTGTCAGGGACACCCCATAACGCCGGGCAAACGCCACATCGCTGGTCATCCTGCCGGAAAAATCGCGCAGCGCACGCTTACTTCCGATATTGACCTCGCGGATGATGACCTTTTTGCGGTAGACCGCATCCGCATACATGGGCTCCAAATAAAGATTTTCCACTTCCTTGCAATAAGCGCACGAGTTGGCATAGAAAAACATGAGCACCGGTAACCGCTCGCGCGCGGCCTGCCGGGCATCAGCCTGCAGATTCCTTGCCGTCGGCAGACCAGCGGCAGCGAGAGGCACGACAAGCGACAGGAACAGAATCGACGCGCACACGTGCCTTCTCATGGAACGCCTCCGACGAGTAGCCGCGGCGCCATAGAGGTCGTCAGGATGATTCCCAGCCTGATTTGATTTAGGATTAGCATCCCGCTCGACTTCCGGTTTCACCGTTTTCATGCATCCTGTCCCCGCTTTGAAAACCATACGCATCGGCACCCGCAAGAGCCAACTTGCTCTGTGGCAGGCCGAACATGTCCGCGCGCAACTGCTCGCGTACTGCCCCAGCCTGAAAATCGAGCTGGTCAAAATGACCACCCAAGGAGACAAGGTGCTCGACAGCCCTCTTGCCAAAGTGGGTGGAAAGGGTCTTTTCGTTAAGGAACTGGAGCTGGGTCTGATGGATAGACGCATCGACCTGGCAGTTCATTCCCTAAAAGACGTGACGGCAACCCTGCCGGCGGGCCTGCACATTCCGGTAATCTGCGAGCGTGAAGACCCGCGCGACGCCTTTGTCTCCAACCGTTACCCCAATATCGCTGCGCTACCAGAGGGGGGGCGCGTGGGAACGTCCAGCCTGCGCCGCCAATGCCAGTTGCGGGCAGCGCATCCACGACTTCAGGTGTTGGATCTGCGTGGAAACGTCAACTCGCGCCTTGCTAGGCTCGACGGCGACGATTACGACGCGATCATCCTGGCCGCCGCCGGGCTCAGGCGGCTCGACCTCGCCACACGCATACGTGCCTGTATGGAGCCAGGAGACAGCCTGCCTGCGGTCGGTCAGGGCGCGATCTGCATCGAATGCCGCGCCGACGATACTGGGCTCAATGAGCTGATCGCTGCGCTGAACCATCCCGCCACGGCACTGCGGGTACGCGCCGAACGTGCGATGAACGCTCGTCTCGAGGGCGGCTGCCAGGTCCCCATTGGGGGATATGCCGAACTCGCCAATGGCACCCTGCATCTGCGCGGATTAGTGGGCGCACCGGACGGAAGCCACATCATTCGTGGCGAGATACGCGGTCCCGCCGGTGACGCCGAAGCGCTGGGAATTGCGCTCGCGGACGACCTGCTCGCGCGCGGTGCCCGAGCACTTCTCGATTACGCCTATGGACGCGCCTGAAAAAGGACCTCTCGACCAAACGACGGTGCTAGTCACGCGCCCGGCACCGCAGGCCGACGCGCTGGCAGCAATCATAGAACGCTGTGGCGGGGAAGCAGTGCGCTTCCCGGTGCTGGAGATATTGGACCCGGAAGATAGCGATGCGCTGCTGCGGATCGTAGACCGGCTGGAGGATTTCGACCTGGCGGTTTTCATCAGCCCGAACGCCGTGAACAAGGCCATGAACGTCATCCGTTCGCACCGCCCGCTGCCCGCGCGTCTGAAGCTGGCCTGTGTCGGGCGCGGCTCGGCGCGCGAGCTCGGGCACTTCGGCTGCGAGAACGTGATTGCTCCGGCCGGCAAATTTGACAGCGAAGCACTGCTCGGGATGCCCGCGCTGGCACAGGTCGCTGGCTGGCATATCGTCATCTTCCGCGGCGACGGCGGGCGCGAGGTGCTCGGGGAAACTCTGCACCGGCGGGGGGCGCACGTCGAATATGCGGAGTGCTACCGGCGTGGAATGCCGCGCGTGGACACGGCCCCGCTCATGCGTCGCTGGGCGCGCGGCGGCATTGATATCGTAATCGTCACCAGCACCCAGGCGCTGCGCAATCTCTACGACTTGGTCGGCAAACTAGGCCAGCAGTGGTTGGTGAAGACACCGGTCGTCGTGGTGAGTGAACGCACAGCCGCCGCCTGTCGCGAGCTTGGATTCAAGACTGAGCCCCTCGTCGCGGCACAGGCAAGCGACGAAGCCATAGTCGAAACGATCAAAGCATGGCGGGCGGCGCAAAAACCCCTATAATCCCGATTCAGCCGCCAGGTACCTGGGTACCTGGAATATCCGGGAGCATCAGGCCGATGAAGAACAGCACTGCCGGTGAACAATGACAAACAAGGACCCCGACACTCGGACACCAGGCGCAAGCACCACTGAATCGCCGAAGACACATACTGCCCAACGCAGCCGCGCCAGGTCGGTATCGGGCGGCCTTGCCCTGATTCTCGCGATCGTGGCGCTGCTCGTTAGCGCTTATCTCGGTTATACATTGATCACCCGGCGCGGCCTTTACAGTGCCAGCGTATCGAGCGGCCTGGAACACCTCGCTGAACAGAGTGCAAAATCGCAGGGCGCAATCGCGGCCATGACCCAGCAATTGATCGCACTCAAGCAAAACCAGGACACCCTGCAAGCTGCGCTGGAGAAGGTTACCAACGAGTTCGGCAAAGGCCGTCGGAAATGGCTGCTCGCGGAAACCGAGCAGCTGCTGGTGATCGCCAACCACCGGCTGCAGCTGTCACACAATGTCGAGCTGGCACTCGCTGCGTTGCGCGCCGCAGACCAGGATCTGAATCAGCTTGCCGACCCGCGTTATTTCCCAGTGCGGCGCGCTCTGGCGGGCGAAATCGGAAGACTCGAATCTCTTGGCCGCGTCGATGTCTCCGGCATGGCGCTTCGTCTTGGAGACCTAGCCCAACATCTCGACGGTCTCCCGCTAGCCGCCAACTCACACTCCATTGCCCGACCCACGCCGACACCGGCCACGCAGCGCTCCCAGGTCCAGACCATGTGGCACGACCTCATCAGCTTGGTGCGCATCAGGCGCACCAGCAATCTGCGCATGCCACTGCTGCCGCCGGATGAGAAGTACTTTCTGCGCCAGAATCTGCGCCTCATGCTCTACGGCGCGCAGACGGCGTTGCTTCAGGGCAATGCCGCGGTTTTCGATCAGGATGTGACTGCGGCGCGCCGCTGGATCAAGGATTACTTCGACAGCTCGGCGACATCGGTGCAAGCCGCGGAAACTGATCTTGGTCAAATGCTCAACTCCCCATTCCGCAGCAAACTGCCGGATATATCCGGGTCACTCGAGCTGCTGCGGCGAATCCGACGGACCGGGGGAAATCCATGAAATTCCTGATCTTCATGCTGGTGGTGCTGTTCGCGTCCGTGACACTGGCATTGGCGGTCATGCATGATCCGGGCTATGTGCTGATCGCGCGTGCGCCATGGAGTATGGAGATGCCACTCACGGTCTTCGCCGTCTCGCTGATATTGGGCTTTGGCGCAGTTTATTTCGTGGTGCGTGCCTCCATCAGGCTTTGGAACACCCCCCGCGACGTGACCCAGTGGCGCCAGCGGCAACGGACAGGGCGCGCGCGCGAGGCGCTGGTACACGGCCTCATCAGTCTGAGCGAGGGAAGCTGGGAAAAAGCGGAGAAGCAGCTGCTTGCCGATATTGGTCACAGCAAGACGTCATCCATCAACTACCTCGCCGCTGCATTCGTAGCTCAGGCGCAGGGCAGCACCGAAAAACGTGACGAGTACCTCGCGCTTGCGCACCGCAGCGCGCCGGAGCATGCCCTGGCGACCGGCATGGCGCAAGCGCAGCTGCAGATTCTGGCTCACCAAAACGAGCGCGCGCTCGCGACGCTCTCGCAGCTGCGAACGATGGAGCCCAAACACCCCCGGGTACTCGGACTGCTGGCGCAGACCTACCGCGAACTGCACGACTGGGAGAGCCTGGCCAATGTCATCCCGGAGCTGCGCAAATATAAAGCCCTTACGGCACCTGACATCGACGCCCTGGAACTCGAGGCACGGCGCGAGCTGCTCATGCTTGCGCTACCCAGCGGAGCAGCCAGCGTGCTCAAGCAGGCGTGGAATGCGATACCCCACCATCTGCGCCGCAACCCCGACCTGGTCGCCATATACGCCCGGCATCTCATAGCCCAGGGCGCGATGGACGAGGCCGAAGGACTTCTCGCAATTGCCATCAACAATGGATGGAACGAGGATCTCGTACGACTGTACGGGCAGACGCAGGGCACCAATCCGGCGGCGCAGCTCGAAACCGCCGAAGGCTGGCTTGCGACCCAGAGCGACAGCCCGGTGCTGCTGCTGACACTCGGGCGCCTGGCAGCCCGCAGCAAACTGCTCGATCAGGCGCGCGAATACCTGGAAAAATCCATATTGCTGCGAGGTCCAGCGGAGGCCTATCAAGAACTGGCCGGACTGCTGGAGCAGCGCGGCGAACACGAGAAGGCGCTGGAATATTACCGCCACGCCCTGGAACTGTACGGCGGCGGCGACCGATCCGTTGCCCGCAGAGTCGCCGAGAACCCATACAGCTCACGACGTGGAAACCCAGGCAGCCTCAGCCACAACGGCGGCTGAGCGAGTTCAACGCCGGGTGTTTGCGGGCTTGACCGGATAGACCTTCGCACCGGGAGGCAGCGGGACTTCCCTGAAGGCGGGCGCGATCTCCGGCTGCAACGTGACGTGCTCGATACGGTAACGTTTGCCGAGCAGCTGGCGCATGTCGGCCAGCACCTTCGGCCAGACAGTCAGGTCGTTCATCACCACATGCGCTGAAAGCGCCGGTACTCCGGATGCCAGCGTCCAGATATGCAGATCGTGCACTGAAACAACGGCCGGCACATGCGCAAGCGCCTGCCCGACCCGGTTGAGATCGAGCTCCGGCGGCACGCCTTCCATCAGGACATGCAATGCCTCCCGCAGCAGATGCACGGTGGAGTAAAGAATCAGTGCGCAGATCAGGATAGAAAGCAGAGGGTCGATTGGCATCCAGCCGGTAAAATAGATGACCGCGCCCGACAGCAGCGCACCCACCGATCCAAGCAGGTCGCCAGTCACGTGCACCAGGGCGCCGCGCATGTTGAGGCTTCGCTCACCCCGGCTTAGTATGATCGCCGCTGCCACATTAAACAGCAGGCCGGCACCTGCGATCACCATCACCGGCGCACCGGCAACCGGCTGCGGCCCGCGGAAGCGGCGAATTGCCTCGACCACGATAGCGACGACCACCACCAGCATCAAAAGACCGTTCAGCAGAGCGGCGACTACCTCCGCCCGCGCCAGGCCGTATGAGTGCCGGGCCGATGGAGGGCGCCTGCCAAACCAGGAAGCCGTGGCCGCCATGCCCAGCGCAACCGCGTCGGAAAACATGTGCCCGGCATCGCCCAGCAGGGTGAGTGAGTGCGCCCACAAACCGCCGAGCACCTCCACCACGGCGAACCCGAGCGTGAGCAGTAGCACCCACCACAGCTGGCGATGACCACCCAACCCGGCATGGTCATGGCCACCTCGGTGATCATGATTATCGTCGTGATGGTGCGCCATGACTCGCTCCGCTTCCGCCCCAGGCGATGTTCGCACTTGCCGGCCGCGCGTTCACGGGCTGGATGGGGCCGCCTGTCCGGGAGACGGCTTGGTGCCCGTCTCACGATTTATCTCGTGCCGCTCGCGCGCAGCCTCCTGCTGCAGCATTGGCCCGATGGACCGGGCCTTGGTCAAGGCATTGATGTCGCCCTGAAAGACTGGGTGCTGAGTGTGGGTGCTGTGTGTTCCGCACGCACCCACAAGCGCCAGCACTGCCAGCAGCATTGGCATACTTCCGTTCCGGAACCGGCTTCGCTGCATGCCTCCGTCCTCCCCTTCACTAATCACTAAATGACATTGTCGTGCGCACGCTCAAAGGAGTCATAGAACAGGCATTCAGCGGGCAGGCCACACGCCGCAAATGCCTGTTTGCCTGCCTCTATCATCGCCGGAGGGCCACCGGCATAGATCTCATGGCCGCGCAGGTCCGGGTAGTCCTGCGCCACGGCCTCATGCACCCAACCGCAGCGGCCGTTCCAGCAGTCATCCGGCCCCGGTTCGGAAAGCACTGGCGTATAGCGGAAATTGGGGTGGGCCTCGACCCAGGACTGGACGAGTGCATGCATATAAAGATCGCGCCTGGCACGCGCGCCCCAGTACAGGTGCAGCGGCCGCTGCACGCCCACGTAGAATGCATGTTCCAGGATACCTTTGATGGGCGCAAAGCCGGTGCCACCGGCCATCAGCACGACAGGGCAGCCGATCGCAGGAGAATCCGTCCCGCCGTCCGCACTTTCCTCGCGCAGGAAAAATGTTCCCAGTGGGCCCTGGAAGCGCAGCAGGTCCTTTTCCTTCATTCGCGTGAAAACGTGCTCGGAAAAATGCCCGCCCGATAAATACCGTATGTGAAGCTGCAACGCCTCGTCGTCATGCGGCGCGTTGGCAAGCGAAAAGCTGCGACGGCGTCCGTCGCGTAGCAGGACATCTACATACTGGCCTGCCAGAAACTGCAACCGCTCGTTCTGAGGCAATTTCAGATACAGCGCCATCACGTCGTGCGCGAGTTTCTCCATACGGATCACGCGGCATGGGAGCGTCTTTATGGTTATGCCCCGGGCCGCGCCGACCTCACGCACTTCGATGACCACATCGGCAAGCGGTCGTGCGCGACAGAACAGCGCCATACCGGCAAGCTTCTCCGCGTCGGTCAGCGCTTTGGCTTCATACACGCCATAGTCGACGGAACCCGTGATTACCTTGCCCTTGCAGGTAGCACAGGCACCGTTGCGGCAACTGTAGGGGAGATTGAAACCATTGCGCAAAGCAGCCTCTAAAATGGTTTCATTGGCCTCGGCGGCGAACTCGTGGCCACTCGGCTCTATGCGAACTTTGAAAGTCATACCGGTCCAGTCGCCTGGTCAATGGATGCAGCGTCCCGTATTTTCTCCAAAAACGCGGCTCTTTGACATCCTTGCCGCCCTAAAAGGTCAGCGATTCCTGCAGTGCCCGACCAGGCATCAAGCCGGATTGAGCCGCTTCGATGAACTTCAGCTACCGACGGCATTACCACAGCATTCACTTCACAGCCTAATCTGGCGTGTCCGGCCGTTAGTACATTGATCGCGCCGACCACGGTATTGCCCGCCGCCGACCTGGACATGGCGGACCTGACAAGACGGCACATACTGTGTTGCTCACTGTCCGACATGAGTTCGCACCTGAGGACTTGGAGGTGTCACATAACTGGATGAATCTACAGAATGATGGGTGTTGGCACAACAGAACCAGGACGCTTGCGGCACCCACCGACAGATAGCCGAAACCCGTTGTCCAAGATCAGATTGCTGCCGAAGCACTTGCTCTGCCCGGCGGACCAGGTTATCACTGATGATGCCAACATCAGGACTCCCGCGACCGTAGCAGGTCCCGCCGCTCCCCGGTCGGAAAAGTACAAATTTGCCCCGCAGCATGGCTGCACAAAGGGAATTTATCATATACTGCCGGCCACTTACCCGAATAGCGGCGGTTCCGCCGGCATTGCGGACCCCCAAAGCCTGGCGTCCGGAGGATATGGGGCCGATGGCACGGACCGACCGGCGACCCGGAACCAAATTCCGTCAGCCGCATCAAACAATGCGTCACGAACACGACAGTCCAGGTGACTGAACGTACAAAAACAATGAAGCGGCACTGCCGGATGACCAGCCGATCGCATTCCATTGACAACCCATGCGCACATACATTTAATTGCGCCCCATGCCGAACCGCGGGTTCCACAGCATTGGAAGATGCCTGACATGAGTGATGAAGTGTTGGTGGAAGTGGAAGATCTGTCGCGCTCCTACGGTGCAATCTTGGCGGTCAGGCATATCAGCTTCAGCATCCGCCGCGGGCAAGTGCTTGGATTTCTAGGCCCGAACGGCGCCGGCAAGACCACCACCATGCAGATCCTCAGTGGCAACCTCGCGCCCAGCACCGGGCGGGTACGTATCGCCGGGCACGACCTGCTGGAAGACCCGCGCAAGGCGAAACAGGCAATCGGCTATTTGCCTGAGCAGCCTCCGGTCTACCGTGAGCTTACCGTCGACGAATACCTCGATTATTGCGCCGGACTGAATCGCATCGCACGCGGGCGGCGGCGCGCAGCGCGGGAAGCAGCCAAGAAGAAATGCGGCCTGAGCGATGTCGGCAGGCGGCTCATTGGCAATTTGTCAAAGGGCTATCAGCAGCGTGTCGGCCTGGCCCAGGCGATCATCCACCTGCCACCGGTCATCATTCTGGACGAGCCCACGGTTGGCCTTGATCCGATCCAGATCCGCGAGATCCGGCATCTGATCCGCGAACTGGGCAAGGAGCACGGGGTGATCCTGTCCACACACATCCTGCCGGAGGTGCAAGCGACTTGCGATCAGGTACAGATCATCAACAAGGGCGAACTGGTCCTCAATGACAGCATCGAGGGCCTTTCACGGCACATGCAGTCCTCGACGCTGTCCGTGGGGCTGCGCAATGCCCCTGATCTCGGCCTGATACAGGGCATCAAGGGCGTCAAGTCGGTACAGGATCAGGGTGACGGCCGGCTGCACGTTTTCTACGACCCCAGCACCGACCCGACCGAGGCGCTGGTGGAACTTGCGGTACAGAAGCACTGGGGTCTCTACGAGTTGCAACCGCAACGCGCCTCGCTCGAAGACATTTTCGTGCACATCACCACCGAGGAACACGAGTCATTGAAGGGGGCAGCGGCATGATCTTCACGATCGCCCGCAACGAACTGCGCCGCATGTTCCTTTCGCCGCTGGCCTGGACCATTCTGGCAGTCGTGCTGTTTATCCTGGCGTTCATGTTTCTCAGCAACCTGCAGTACTTCGTGATGGTACAGTCGCGCCTGCTGAGCATGGGCAGCAATCAGGGGCTTACTGCAGTCGTGGTCGCGCCGCTGCTTGGGAACACGGCAGTCGTGCTACTGCTGGTTGTTCCGCTGGTGAGCATGCGGCTGGTGGCCGATGAGCGCCGCAACAAGACACTGAGCCTGCTGTTCAGTGCGCCAGTTTCGATGACCGAAATCGTCCTCGGCAAGTACCTCAGCCTGGTGGCGTTCCTATGGCTGATATTGGCGCTGGTTGCGCTGATGCCGCTGTCGCTGCTGGCGGGTGGCACGCTCGACTTCGGCATGTTCGGCGCCGGACTGTTCGGCCTCGCGCTGCTGATCGCAGGATTCGCCGCGGTCGGGCTTTTCATGTCCACGCTCACCCAGCACCAAACCGTAGCCGCCGTAAGCACCTTTGGCGTATTGCTGCTGTTCTGGATCCTGGACTGGGCCGGACAGGGTTCAGGGGCTTCCGGGATCCTCGGCTATATGTCGATCCTGAATCACTATGAACCGTTCCTCCAGGGTATTTTTGACACGAGCGATGCTGCGTATTTGGTGCTGTTCATTCTGACATTCGTGACGCTGAGCATACGGCGACTCGATATGGACCGGCTGGGAGGCTGAAAACGATGCGCACACCCCGCCAATCGCGCGTCCAGATGCGCCTTGCCAGCAGCAGCTTCGTGGTGCTGTTCCTGGTCGTGGTAGGGCTGCTGCTGGCATTGAGTCGCCAGTACCACAGGCAGTTCGACTGGACCGAATCCGGCCGCAACAGCCTTTCCCAGGCAAGCGTGACGCTTCTGAAACGCCTGCCCAAACCGATCACGATCACGGCGTATGTCACCGACAAGCGCAACCTGCGCAGAAGCATAACCGAACTCGTTGCACGTTATCAGCGCCACGACAGCAACATTACGCTGCGTTTCGTCAATCCTGACAAGGACCCCGGGCGTGCACGCGCAGCGGGCATCCGCCTTGACGGAGAACTCCTGGTCCAATACGGCGGCCAGACACAGACGGTCAAACAGATCAACGAACAGTCGCTGACCAATGCGCTTGCGCGCGCTGGCCGTGGCGGGCAACGTTGGGTGGTATTTCTAAGCGGACAGGGCGAGCGCAGCCCGGATGGCGAGGCCAACTTCGACCTTTCGACCTGGGCCGCGCAGATGGCCAAGCGCGGCCTCAGGACGCGCAGTCTGACGCTTGGCGAAACGGGTCAGATCCCGAAGAATACCTCGGTACTGGTCATTGCCAGCCCGACCGTCAAATTTCTCCCGGGAGAGGTGAAGCAGGTCGAGGACTACGTGCGCCACGGCGGCAACTTGCTGTGGCTCAGCGATCCCGGTCCGCGCGCAGGGTTGACACCGCTTGCGGAAATGCTCGGCGTCGAATTCCAGCCGGGCGTTATCGTCGACCCGGTCTCTCAGCTCCTGACGGGGGGCCAGTCCGCCTCCGACGTAGTCATTACCAGATACGGCGAGCAGCCAGCGGTGCGCGGCTTCAATCTCATGACCCTGTTCCCGGAAGCCTGCGGCATTACGTTCAAGCCACTGAAGAACTGGCAGACGCAGGTGATCATTGATACAGCTCCGACCTCCTGGTCGGCGACTGGGCCACTCGGTAAGGTTACCAGCTTCAGGAAAGGCAGAGACATCCGCGGCCCGCTCAATATCGGCGTGGCGTTGACCCGCGAGCGCGCCAAGAACCAGCAGCGGGTAGCCGTAATCGGGAATGGGAATTTTCTGTCGAACACCTTCATCGGCAACGGCGGAAATCTGGACCTGGGCACGAACCTGATCAACTGGCTAAGTAATGACGACGCCTACATCAACGTGCCCACGCGCATCGCCCCCGATCTGCGTCTGGACCTGTCGCGCACTGCCGAAGCCGTCATCGGCATCGGGTTCCTGGTAATACTTCCTCTGGTGCTGCTCGCAAGCGGAGTCGGGATATGGCTACGCCGGCGCAAGCGTTGAACCGTTGGGAGCGCGCATGATCCGTCGCTGGTTGCTCAACCTCGGGCTGGCCGCTTTGATCGCCGTACTAGCGCTGGTCGTGGTGTTCAAGCCTGGCACACACAAAACGCCGGCAATCCCGCCTCTCACTGACCTGAGCATCAACCGGATCGATCACATCCGCCTGCAACGTCCGGGCCAGCCTGAAATCGACTTTGAAAGGTCCAGTAGTCGTTGGGTGATGACGGCTCCGCGCAAGGCTCGCGCCAACAGTTTCCGCATCAATGAGCTGCTGCACCTGGCCGTGGCGAAGATCGCCACGCACTTCGCCGCGCCAGCAGCCGATCTGGGCAGGTACGGCCTCGACAAGCCACGTGCCGAGGTCTGGCTGAATGATGAACAGATCAGCTTCGGCGAACCGCACCCTTTAGATCCCGATTACTATGCCCTTTACCGGGGACAGGTCTACCTGGTCCCGGACCATTACAACAATGCCGCCACAGCGCCGCTTTCGGGCTTCTTCAGTACCCGGTTGATCAATATCCGCAGCAGACTCATTTCTTTGCGGCTGCCGGGGCTGACCCTCACCCGCAAACCCGATGGCAGCTGGCAGGTAATACCTCCGAACAAGAAGCTGTCGACCGATCGCGTGAATAAGTTCGTCGATGACTGGCGCTACGCAGAAGCTCTGTCGGTCAGGCCCTATTCCGGCAAACCGGTGATCGGCCACATACGCATTGCCTTTGCGCCACCCGCCACCGGAGCCGGCCATCAGACGGTTGCCATCGGCAAACCACCGAGCCGGGACCAGAACGCGGAGCTGAATCTCGGCATCCTGGAACGTAAATCAGAGCTGATTCTTTACCGCAAAGACGAGGACCTCGAATATCATTTTCCTGCTGATATGGCCGCACAGCTCCTTGAACTGAAACCTCACTGAGCCTCCCGGCCCCACCGTCCATGCCGGAGCTTCCGGAAGTCGAGACCACGCGCCGCGGCATCATCCCCCACCTGCTGGGCCGATGCGTCCAGTCCGTCGTCATACGCAACCCCAACCTGCGCTGGAAGGTACCGGCCGCGTTGGCCAGGGAACTGCCGGGGCAAACTCTGCATGCAGTGGAACGGCGCGCCAAATACCTGCTGCTGCGCGCCGATAGCGGCACCGTCATCGTCCACCTCGGCATGAGTGGCAGCCTGCGCATCGTGGCCTGCGCCTCGCCGGCGGAACAGTACGACCATGTGGAATTCGTGCTTGCCGGCGGCAAATGCCTGCGCTTGCGCGACCCGCGACGTTTTGGTGCGGTACTGTGGACGCGCGCGGATCCGGCGCACCACGCTCTGCTCAGGAATATTGGTCCGGAACCCCTCGCATCCGAGTTCAGCGGCACCTATCTGCATGCCCGCACACGCCGACGCACAGCCGCGATACGGGACTTGCTGCTCAACACCCACATCGTTGCCGGCATTGGCAACATCTATGCCAATGAGGCGCTATTCCAGGCTCAAATCCGTCCAGGCCGCCGCGCCGGCCGACTGAGCCGCGCTGAATGTGACCGCCTGGTCCAGGCTATTCGTTCGACGCTCACCAAGGCAATCCAGGCGGGTGGCACGACTCTGCGCGATTTCCAGAACGCCGACGGGCAACCTGGCTATTTCCAGCAGGCCCTGGCCGTCTATGGACGTACGGGGAAACCCTGCCAGTGCTGCGCCACACCAATCCGGGCACTGCGCCTCGGTCAGCGACGCACATTCTTCTGTCCCCACTGCCAGAGCTAAAAACAACTTAAAGTGGCACGTTACTTGCTTACCCAAGTATTTTGATTTCGCTGGTTTTTTGGTTAGGATGCTTTCCATCTATAATGGGGACGCCGGAACCGACTGGCGGTCTGGAAGCTGCGGCCGCCGGTCAGTCGGCTGCCAGAGCCGGCGGCTAACATTCTTTGATATATGTGGTTGGGCTTAACCTCTAGGACAGCCTGATGAACAACATAGAGCGGCAATTCGAGGCCTACAGCGGCTGGCGCACGGGGCTGTTCAACGCAATCAGCGAATTCCGCGGCTGGCTGCGCACCCAGGAAATCTCCGACGCCCAGATCGATCAACGCCTGGAACAGGTGCTTTCGACGCTGCGCGACGACAAACTGTATGTGGCCTTCGTTGCTGAATTCTCCCGTGGAAAATCAGAACTGATCAACGCCATCTTCTTTGCTGAATTCGGGCAGCGTGTGCTGCCATCGAGCGCTGGGCGCACCACCATGTGCCCCACCGAGCTCATCTGTGAGAATAAGAACGCTCCGTTCATCCGACTGCTACCGATTGAGACCCGTACCAGCGGCACCACCGTCTCGGAACTCAAGGGTTTCCCGGACGAATGGACCACGATACCTCTGGACATACAGTCTCCGGATAAGGTCGCCCAAGCATTGCAGCATATCGCCCAGATTAAGACGGTGTCCAAGGAAGTCGCACAATCCATGGGTCTGCACATCGCCGAGGAGGAAACCCAAAATGGCATGCACGTCACCGAGGAAGGGCTGGTGGAAATCCCCAGGTGGCGGCACGCCATCATCAATTTCCCGCACCCGCTGCTGGAGCAGGGCCTGGTAATCCTCGACACGCCAGGCCTCAATGCGCTCGGTACCGAACCGGAGCTGACGCTAAGCCTGCTGCCGAGCGCCCATGCTGTGCTGTTCATCCTTGCGGCCGACGCCGGCGTGACCAAATCCGATATCCAGGTCTGGCACGACTTCATCAGCAACCCCAAGGGTGGCCCGGCCAAGGGTCGTCTGGTGGTGCTGAACAAGATCGACGGCCTGTGGGACGAACTGCGCGACTCGGAGGAGGTGCAACGTGAAATAGACCGTCAGATTCAGGAAACGGCCAGACACTTGGGGATCAGCGAGCACAATATCTACCCGGTATCAGCGCAGAAGGCGCTGCTTGGCAAGATAAGAGGTGACAAGGCAATCCTGGAACGCAGCCGCATAGGCGCCCTCGAAAACGCCCTAGGGAAGGAAATGCTCCCCGCCAAACGCGACATCGTGCGTGAAAACATTGGCGGCGAAATGATAGACGTCATCAAGGCCATGCGCCTCATCCTCACGCAACGACTCAAGGGAGTACAAGAGCACATGGAGGAGCTCGAAGGCCTGAGCGGCAAGAACCTGGACGTCATCGACCACATGATGGAGAAGGTGAGGGTCGATAAGGAGCATTTCGAGAAGAGCCTGCAGCGCTTCCAGGCAACGCGCAGCATCTTCTCGCAGCAGACCAACCTGCTTTACTCGCATCTAAATCTCAAGACCATCGACAAGATGATTGCCGAGACCAAGCGCGATATGGAGATCAGTCTGACGACATCCGGGCTCAAGACCCGCATGCAGACCTTCTTCAAGCAGATGCATGCCACCATGGAAGACGTTGCCAAGCAGGCGCAGGAAATCAAGGAGCTCATGGAGGGCGTATACAGGAAGTTCCAGGAGGAACATGGCCTGTCCAATATCAAACCACACGGTTTCTCGGTGATGAAATACCTGCGCGAGATCAAGCGCGTCGAGGACAAGCACATGCAGTTTTTTGGGGGGATGTCACTGCTGATGACCGAGCAGAAATCAGTGACCCGGAAATTCTACGAGTCGGCAGTCGCCCGCATCCGCGCAATTTTCGCTACTGCCAACCGCGATGCTGACAACTGGCTCAGAACCATTATGTCGCCCATGGAGTCGCAGGTACGCGAACACCAGATACAGCTGCGCCGGCGTCTCGAAAGCATCAAGCGCATCCACAAGGCAAGCGATACCCTGGAGGACCGCCTGAACGAGATAAAGCACGCACGTGACAGCATTCGTGGCCAAAACAATGCACTTGCTGCACAGGCTGACACAATCACACTGATTCTAAATGCACCCGTGGAACCGGTCGCCGATGCAGCGCCAGTGCTCGATATCGACCTGTCTGCCTGAGTCTGCGAGCCCAGCTGCAACGCCCTCTCCGCTTCCGGAACGGGAATCCCGCACTATATCGGGAAACCTGGAGATTGGGCCGCTTCTACAGGCTCCTGGCTTGCCCACAGCATCATCCAATTCATGACATCGGCACGACCGCCGCATCATCGGCAGTGAAGCACATGGATCACTAGTTGGTGATCCACCCGCGGTCCAAACACGGTCGGGCTCGACGCGGTGACCGGCGTCAGGATTAAGAATCGCTCAACCGGAAATGGGGATCAATGCAGCACCGGGTGTTGATGCGCTTCGACGGCATCATCGGTTGCCGCTTCATGCTCTTCTGCCCCTTCGTCCTGGCGCGCCGAGTGCCCAAAAATGACTGCAACGACAAACGCAGCCATGAACCACCCTAGTATCATCCACCACATTACGGCACCTCCTTGGAAATCTGGTATTGCCAGTGGATCGTCGCTGCGCACTGCAGCAACCCCTAGCTGACCCCCGTTCCCGCCTTCCTCGTGGCTGTCATTAGTCCAACGAGCATCCTTCCCACGACCTACGCTATCACTGTAAGCGCCCGTGAACAGGGGGAATTCGCCGAACGCTGCGAATCACCGGATCAATGGGCGCCCGTTACGATCCGCGAGCTTCGCCGCAACAAAACCATCCACGGCCGTGGGACCGTGAGCAGGCATTTGGCAGAATTGGCGGCGCCGGCCGCAGATTCGGAGCTATCCCGCGGACCAGCAAGCTCGAGGCGGCGTATGCGTAGCCTCCGGATAACGGAAAGAATCGGCGTCGGAACACGAGCGGGGGATTGCCACGAAACCGGCGGGCGGGGGCACAACAGACCCGTCAAAATCGAGGAAGCCAGGTGTCCTGACCCATTTCCGGGGCCTGCGTTACCTGACGCCCCGAGGAAAGGGCCGGAGAGGTGAGAATGAAATACGCGTGTACCGCGGGCGGCTTAGCCGGCCACGGCACCCGGCTTGCGCGAGAGCTCCAGATACTTGGCGTAAAGTTCGTCGCGGCTTTCAACGACATTCAGGTCGTGAATAATGCAGTCTACCGGGCAAACCTCAACGCATTGCGAAGTGTCGTAGTGGCCAATGCACTCGGTGCACAGCTTCGGGTCAATGACATAGATCTCCTGACCCTGGGAAATTGCGCCATTCGGGCACTCAGGTTCGCAGACATCGCAGTTGATACACTCGTCGGTAATGAGCAGAGACATGGAAAAACCCTATGCAATCCGGGGATAAAATCTTATAAATTTTACCGCATTTTGGCGGCGAGCGCAGCTCTCACCGTCGGATGGACAAATTCGGCCACATCCCCGCCCAAAGACGCGATCTCCTTGACCAGGGACGCGGAAACAAACATCTCCCGTTCGGACGGTGTCATGAACACGGTTTCAATATCAGGCCCGAGCCGCCGGTTCATGCCCGCCAGCTGGAACTCGAACTCGAAATCCGACACCGCGCGAAGACCGCGCAGGATCACCTGCGCCCGTTGTTGTCGCACACATTCGATCAGAAGCGTATCGAATCCGATCACCGAGACCCCGGCCGTGTCGCTCAAAACCTGGCGCGCAAGATCCACGCGTTCGGCGAGACTGAACAAGGGTTGCTTAGCGGGGTTTGCGGCGATCGCGACAATCACCTCGTCGAAGACCCGCATCGCACGTCGCACCAGGTCGCTGTGACCATTGGTAATTGGATCGAAAGTGCCCGGATACAGTGCGATCACATGCATGAGGTTACCTGTTCCTAAAAATCTGCGCGGAATTACGCAGATGATTTTCCCGCACTTGGTTGAACGAATTGCTTCGCTAATTCAAACCCCTCGACGCCCAGTTGCGCTGGAGAACGTGACAGCGGGATTCGACCCACTTGCCGGTAAAGAGCGATTCGCGAGTTACTGCGATCGTTGAGCCTTACCAACATGTTCAATGGGGCGCTGTGGTCAGTTTGGAGAAAGTCCCCGTCTTCACAGTAAAACTTGTCGTCAGTACGCTGACCTTTAAGTAAACCGGTGGTCGAGTCAATTTGCCTAGCGCGGGCGCCGTTCGCCAAAATGTGCCTGGCTTTGCGCCGGACACGGAAAAAGTCCAGGGCGTCGGCAAGTACGCCTTTGGTCCATGAATTCATTCGTCGGTTGATCCTCATAACGAAGATGGCGGCCCAACCTGTTGCGGCCCACTTCGAGCCAAATGGTAGCCCACTTGCCCAGCCCGCCTGCTGCGCACGAGCGTCCACCCATCCGGCAACGCGGGTTCCTGTGCGCCTGGCGCTTCCAGATAGATCAACCCACCCGGCCGGACCCAGCCTCTGTGCGCCAGTAGCTCACAACAGGCTGGAAGCAACCCGCTACGGTATGGCGGATCAAGAAACACGATATCGAATGCCCGCGCCATTCCCTGCAGGTACCCCATACAGTCCGCGGCGACGACCTCGGTGCCACTTGCGTCCAGTTCGGCCACATTGAGTTTGAGGACGGCAATCACCGCCGGATCACGTTCAACCAGCACCGCGCGTGCGGCGCCGCGCGACAGCGCCTCCAACCCGAGCGCGCCACTGCCCGCAAAAAGATCCAGGCAATCGGCGCCGTTGATCCAGGGCTGAAGCCAGTTGAACAGGGTTTCGCGAACACGGTCCGGTGTTGGGCGCAGGTCTTCACTCTCAGCCACACGCAGCCGGCGACTGCGCCAATTGCCACCGATGATGCGAAGCCTCCCGAGCCCCGGCGAACGCCTGTTTGCCGTCGCCACCGGCGATCACTCCCGCTCGCAGCCCGGTAGGCGCCGGCTTGTGGGCGGCGCCAGCCTTTTCTGACCGAAAGACACCCGTTCGAGCCGCATCCGGCCGAGCCGCCCTCGCCGGCGCCAGCGGGTCGCTCGCCACACCGCCGCTGCCGTAGATTTGAATTGCATCATGTTTCCTTTATCCGAGAGGTATCCGAATGATAGGATAACCCATCGCTTTGACGCTTTGTAAGCCCGATGGGTCTGTTCAATAAAATCACGCACGCTGAGAAACACGACGGCATCCTGACACGCATCGGCGACCGCCTAGCAGCCACCCGCCGGGGCTTAGGTCAGCGTCTGGCCTCGCTGATCCAGGGCCACTCCTCGGTGGACGCCGGGCTGGCCGAAGACATCGAGGCGTCACTGCTGAGCGCTGATGTCGGAGTTGAGGCCACGCGCGACATCATTGCGCAAATCACCGCGGCCCACGCACGCACGCACGCCGCACTCTATGCCGAGCTGCGGGCTGCCATGCTTGCCATCGTCGCGCCGTGCGCGCAACCCCTTGTAATCCCGCACGATGTGCGGCCGTACGTAATCCTGGTCGTAGGCGTAAACGGTGCCGGGAAAACAACCACCATCGGCAAATTGGCTCACCGCCTGCAATCCGAGGGTCGCAGCCTGATGCTCGCGGCGGGCGACACTTTCCGCGCCGCCGCGATCGAGCAGTTGCAGACTTGGGGAGAACGCAACGGAGTTCCAGTCATCGCCCAGGCCGGCGGCGCCGATGCGGCGGCGGTGGCCCATGACGCCATGCAGGCGGCGGCCGCACGCGCTGTCGACGTACTAATCATCGACACTGCCGGCAGACTGCATACTCAGACCGGCCTGATGGATGAACTGAGGAAGATCAAGCGCGTCATCGGGCGCTTCGATGCCCATGCCCCGCATGAGGTTCTGCTGGTTCTCGACGCTGGCATCGGTCAGAACGCGCTCGCGCAACTTGCGCATTTCCACGACGCGGTGGGCGTAACCGGCCTGTGTCTTACGAAGCTGGATGGAACCGCAAAAGGCGGCATACTGTTCGCAATGGCCAAAAAGACGGCGATCCCCATCCGCTTCATCGGCGTCGGTGAGGATATCGGTGATTTGCGCGTGTTCGAGGCCGGGCAGTTCGTAGATGCCATCCTGCCTCAGGCGGAGTAGCCGGATTCTCTTGAAATACGAACCTGTCGTTCACCACTGCCTGTCCATTGAGTCTGGCGACATCGTCGCCAGCGTCGACCGCTGACCTGCAATGATCCGGCTGAACAACGTCTCCAAACGCTACCCCGGAGGGTTCGACGCACTGCGCAACATCACCTTCGAAGTCGGGGACGAGGAGATGGTTTTTATCACGGGCCATTCCGGCGCAGGCAAGAGCACGCTGCTCAAGATCCTGACGCTGATTGAACACGCCTCTCGCGGCCAGGTGGTGGTGAACAACAGAAATCTCGCGCGGCTACCGCGCCGCCGCATCCCGTACTTTCGCCGTGAAATCGGGGTTGTTTTCCAGGACAACAAACTCCTGCATGACCGCACCGTATTCGACAATGTTGCCCTGCCGCTGGTGGTGGCGGGCATGTCGCCCCAGGAAACAGGTCGGCGCACGCGTGCCGCGTTGGACAAGGTCGGCTTGTTGGGAAAAGAAAAAATGTACCCCATCACCTTGTCGGGAGGCGAACAGCAGCGTGTAGGCATCGCGCGCGCGGTCGTGAACAAACCTGCCCTGCTGCTCGCCGACGAACCCACCGGAAACCTGGATGCCGAGATGGCCGACCAGATCATAGATCTATTCCACGATTTCAACCGCCATGGCGTCTGCGTGCTCATCGCGACCCACGATCTGCGGCAAATCCAGCGCATGCGCAAGCGCGTAATCGGGTTGAAGGATGGCGAGTTGGCGGTGGACAGCGGGAGTCAGGCCGCATGAAAAACCATCTGTTGCGACACTTGCAGGTGCTCTTCTACAGCCTCGGAGAACTGGCACGTGCGCCGCTCACCGCCTTTATGACTATCGCGGTGATTGGAATCACGTTGGCTTTGCCGGCGGCGTTGTACGCACTGCTCGGCAACCTGCAGCGCGTTGGCGGAGGCTGGGATGAGGGTGCGCAGATATCGCTGTTTCTCAAACTTAACACTCCGGAGACCACGGCCCGGGCTCTCGCCGGCCAGATACGTGCCATGCCTGGCGTGGCGAGCGTGCGTTATATATCGCCCACCTCCGCCCTGAAGGAGTTCAAGCGCCTTTCCGGCTTCGGCGACACCCTCAATCTGCTCGATTCGAATCCCTTGCCGGCGGTGCTGCTTGTGCGACCGGCAAAACATGCTGCCGGTGCCAGTGCGGCACAAAGGCTGGCACAAACCCTCGGGAAACTCCCTGGTGTGGCGCTGGCACAGTTCGATCTCGAGTGGGTTCGAAGACTCGATGCCATACTCCGGCTGGCGCAAAGGGGGGTACTGATCCTGGCATTACTGCTCGGCATCGCGGTCCTCCTAGTCGTGGGCAATACCATCCGACTGGCCATCCTCAGCCGCCGCTCCGAGATCGAAGTGATCAAGCTGATTGGCGGTACCGATGCCTTCATCCGTAGACCTTTTCTATATGCGGGCCTGTTCCAGGGCCTGTTCGGGGGTCTGCTTGCGTGGATACTGGTGGCCGGCAGCCTGGCCCTGCTTGCCGGACCGGTGCGGAACCTTGCAGGCCTTTACGGTAGCCGCTTTGAACTGGCCAGTTTGGGGCTACAGGCCGGGACAATCCTCCTTCTGGGCGGCGCTACGCTGGGATGGTTGGGCTCGCGTCTCGCGGTGGGACGACATCTGCGCGCCATCGAGCCTGGATAGGTGAACCGGAGAGAAAGACCGCCGTTTTTGCCCATTTTTGACCTGCGTTAATGCCGATTCCGGCTGCCTGACCTAGGATCTTGTGAACTTCCGGCGGAATTGGCACTCTCATGTCTCGAGTGCTAAACTAGCCCAGCTGATGGGCATGCGAACCGTTTACGAGTTAGGGGGCTGATTATGACGCAGACACTTTCGCTTCCAATTGGGATGAATCTTGGCGCCGAAGGCGGGCTTTCGGCCTATGTCCGTGCGGTCAACGCTACACCAGTGCTCAGCATTGAGGAAGAACGCCAGCTGGCCAAGCGCCTGCACCAGGAGGGCGACCTCGATGCGGCGCGGCAGCTGGTGGTCTCGCACCTGCGCTATGTGGTCCGGGTGGCGCGCGGCTTCAGCGGCTACGGCCTGCCGCAAGCAGACCTCATCCAAGAGGGCAACATTGGCCTAATGAAGGCTGTCAGGCACTTCGACCCGGCGCACGGGGTAAGGTTGCTGTCGTTTGCGATCCATTGGATCCGGGCCGAAATCTACGACTTCGTATTGCGCAATTGGCGCATTGTGAAGGTGGCCACCACCAAGGCCCAGCGCAAGCTGTTCTTCAACCTGCGCAAGTCGCGCAGCCGCATCGGCTGGATGAACCAAGGCGAGGTAGACAATCTGGCGGCCGATCTGGACGTGCCGACGGCGACGGTGAAGGAAATGGAGTCGCGCATGACGAATGTGGACATTCCGTTCGACGCGCACGACGATACCGAGGATGACGAGTTCCATGCGTCCCCTGCTGGCTACCTCAAAGACATGCGCTATAACCCGGAGAGCCTGTACGCTCAATCGACTGGGGAAACGGAGCGCGGCAAGCAGCTGTCGACCGCACTCGCTGACCTAGACCCGCGCAGCCGCGCCATCGTCAAACGACGCTGGCTGGATGAGAAAAAGCCGACTCTGCATGAACTGGCGCATGAGTATGGAGTCTCGGCTGAGCGCATTCGCCAGATCGAGAAGAAGGCCTTGACCCACATGAAAGAAGCACTCGACTTCGGAATTACGGCGGGCTAGCTGCGGCCCTACCCGGAAACAACTTCACCTCATCGCCTGTCTGCGGCGGCCAATTTATTGCACCTGACCCGAGATGATCTGGTCGGTCGTACGCACCAGCCCGATGCGCGGGAAAATCCGCGCGATGCTCATTTCGTGCTCCTCTGCGGACCGCGCTGTCATGGCATCGAGCGCGAAGAACTGATAATAATTGCGCTCGTAGGCATCGCGAGCCGTGCTTTCCACGCCAATATTTGTCGCAATGCCGCATAGGATCAGAGTCTTGATCCCGCGGCGGCGCAACTGCAGATCCAGCTCGGTGCCATAGAAGGCGCCCCATTGACGCTTCGTAATCACCAGGTCACCCGAATGCGGACCCATCTCCGGAACCAGGTCCGCCCAGCCTTCCGGCCGTCCTACCGATAGCGACTGATCTGCCGGAGGGCGCAGTGCATCTGCGCCATCGGCAGAAGGTGTCACCCGCACCAACACCACCAAGGCACCAGCGCTGCGGCAGACTCCGGCCAGGCGGGCCGCATTGCGGACCACTTCGGCACTGGAAACCGGCGCCATGGGCATTCCGACAACACCCTTCTGCAGATCGATCACGATCAATGCCGTTTGTTTAGGTACCCAGTGCAATTCATCACTCATCGTTCCCTCCTGAGTTTGCCCGGTCGCATTTCATGGCGGCGTATCCCTCTCCTCCCGGAAGCCAAAAGGTCCAGGGACAGACATGGATCGCATGACTGGCCGACTCCCGCAGATCATCGCCGATGGCCTCAACGAACCACCTGCGGATAAAGCTTGGCTGCTACGATCACCATCGCGGTCGTGAGCAGCGCTAGCACCCCGAAGTCGACGCCCAGGCTGAACGCGCCCGGCACCTTCCCGACCATCAGGGTCCGTAGCGCATCCACCAGATAGG
>VFSW01001783.1_pt1 | contig 32757 bp, 42 predicted proteins | sample 5358111 | NCBI WGS metagenome assembly VFSW01 (sample SAMN11554181, study PRJNA540505) | mine drainage metagenome | isolation source: sediment from site ElyBrook_90M | place: USA: Ely Copper Mine, Vershire, VT | collected 2017
TCTCCTCCTCGTCCTCGTCGTCCTCCTCCTCCTCCTCCTCGTCCTTCTTCTTCTGAGCCTTCTTCGCAGGCTCCTACTCCTCCTCCTCTTGGTCTCATCTTCAGTGAGGAACATGGCCTTGATCTTATCATACGGAAGCACGTTCAGTGCCTCGTCGAGATTGACAGATCGCGCGAGGACCTTGTCCTCGTCCATATCTGCTCGGTCCTTGAAATCGATACGGGACGCCTGTAGATACCTGCGTCCCTCGAACGACTCCTCGGAGAACCTGACCTTGAGGGTCTTGCCACCCTTCACATCGAAGAAGGAGAGGTTTTCGTCGTCTCCCTCATCCAACTCCTTCTCTAGTCCTCCTCCCTTGAAGGACCAGAACTTCCCAGATGAGATCACGAAGACAGCACGTTTCTTCGGGTCCTCCGGGTCCTTGATGTTGAATGCGATCTGCTTCTTCCCGGCGAGATTGCGCAGGACGGCGTTCTGCTCTTGGTCGCGGTCACGACCCATCTTCTTCTCGACCTTGGCGTGCTCCTCATGAACTGGACACTTCTTGCCAATGGACATCGGACACACGACTGCTTGGTTCGACGGACCCACGCCAAAGTGGACGACGAATGGTCGCTTGTACCAGATCGTCCCCTTCTCGATGTTGTCGGGGTGGTTGTCTGCCGACACCTCGTATGGTAGGATGTCGATGTTGTAGACACCCTCCTTCTCTGGCGTCCAACTTGAGATGCCATCAGGGAGGTTGAACCATGATGGACCGCGGTCCCCCTGCTTGGCATTCTCCCGTACCTTTTCCCTTGACACTCGCTTGCGCTTCGACATTTCAGGTTCCTTTCTTCCTTTCGTCGATGCTTCGTAGGACTGCTCTGGTCACCACACGGGCCAGAATGTACATCCAGATGGTTGCGAGGATGATGTACCCAATTGTACTAACCACTGTCTGCATTCTGCCCTCGCTTCCTGCCGACCTTGATCACCTGTCGTGTTGTTACCCTCTTGGTGTTTGCTTCCTGCTGCGCAAGCCACGCAGCCTTCAGGTTTCTCGGGGTTGCAGGGCCGGCGAAGTACGACTGCCCGTGGAGAGTGATCAGAGATTCGATCATCCGCTTCTTGATCTCCATTGCCACGACTGCTTTGTCAAGCAGGGCAGCATCGTCTCGGGCAGAGAAGTAATTGTCGTTGGCCTCCGCAATTTCTGGTTGGAGGGCCACGGTAGCCTTGATGGCAGCCTCCGTTGGTTTCTCAATGCTATACTTGGCGGGCTTGTGACGTACCTTGATTTCGAGCTCAGCCTGGATCAGGTCGAGCTTGAGTTTCAGACGGTCGGCTTCCCCGCGCGCTTCGATGGCCCTCTCAGCATACTTGAAGAACAACTCGGGCTGTCTGAGACATTCCGTGTCGAGCGCCTCTGGGTCGATCCTCTTGTCCAACTCGAATTCTGACATATCCATTTCTATTCTCCAGGTTGCCATTGTGTTATCGCTCAGTCGGCGAATGTGGCTTCGTAGCAGGCGCGTGCAAGTCCGGCCGCTTTGCTGTCATAGAAAGGTTCCTCGAAGGCGCAGATGATCGAATAAGCAGTGTGTCCCCCCTTCCCTCCAGATCCAAGCAAACATGACCTCGCATACCCGAGAACGGCCCATCGAATACTCTCAGGCTCTCCCTTCAACGTCTTGAGAATCTTTCCTATCTTTTCCCAAGGCTCCCGTTTCAGGAGAGCGCGACAAAGATCGATGGCCTCACGTTCCTCTTCCGCTTTTTGCTGCATGGCCTCGACCTGCTTTTCCGGCGGCAGGTTGCGGACCTTGTCAAGCAGCACCAGGGCAGTGCGGGCGCTTCCGGCTGCGAACGTTGCGAGGTCGCCCAAGACATCGTCCGAAATGGCAATCTCCTCCTTCTTCGCCACACGTCGAACAACCGTCGCGATTTCGTCGTCGTCCAGCAACCGCACAGGCATGTGGCAGCAGCGAGTGAGGATTGTAGGAATCAGTTTCTGTGGGTCGGTAGTGCAGAGTAGGAAGTAGACATGGTCTGGCATGTCCTCCAACATCTTCAGGGCAGCGTTCTGCCCGTCCTTAGACATCTGGTGGACCTCATCCAGAATCCATACACGGCAAGGACCGCCGACTGGACTGAGGTCCATCACACGTTGAATGTCTCGGATGGTATCAATACCTCGGAAGTTTGAGCAGTTCAGTTCCACAAGGTCCATTGAGTGGCACTTCAACTCGCTCGCTACGATGCGAGCGCATGTGGTCTTCCCTGTACCGCTGGGGCCAGAGAACAGGATGCAGTGTGGAAGTTGTACCTTTGCAAGCATCTCGCGAATGGACTGCACCGTCTCCTCGTTGCCCACGACGCGATCGAGCGTCTTTGGACGGTACTTACGGTAGAGTTCAGTGGTCATGGAATCCTCACAATTTCGTAGTCTACTCGGCCTGCGATTACAGCGGCTCGTACCATTCGCTCTCGACGAGACGGTGCTCCATTCCCTGTCTTCACTTCAACTAGCACGATGCGGAGATCGGCCACACCTGCCTCCATACCGTCGAACACAACGTAATCAACTGGAGATCCCAGGTGTCGGGCGTCACGCGGATGGTATCGCCAGACGTTCCGGTTGAGAGGTGCAAGATTCTCTGCAGATAGCCCTCTCTTCACTTGAGCTGATCGCTTCCAGACAGACATCTGTTGGCGTCCAAACCAAATGCCCACGATGAAGAGAACTATGGAATAAAGGATAATGAGAGGTATCACGTCGTTGTGTCCTCCGACTTGAACTTATCATGTGATGTCCCGTCCTTTGAGAAAGCGATACCACTCCAACGGGACACCGGACACACCCACACTTGTCCGATTGTCTCTTCCAGATAAACAACCAACTTTTGCTTCGTATCACTGCAGAGTGCGAAGTGGAGTACCTTGTATGTTTTGCCCAGGAAGTGTCGGTATGTGCGCCCGATAACAGGTTCACTCATTTCGGATGTCCTTCCTTCGATACGATTTGGAAAACTGCAGCCACTAACGTCTCTGCTTCCTTGGCTCGAACTGGATTGTTTGTCACGATGAGCACACTGTTCTTTGAGAACTGTACGAATGCGTTATTGTCTCGACACCAACGAATGGCATCCAGTTCAGTCAAGCCTTGTGTCATTGGATTTTGTACCCCTCTTTCTCGAACCATGAGCCACCAACAGGCGACATCTCCATTTCGATTTCCAGTGGAACTGTTATCCACTTCCACGCCTTCATGAGTCTGTCGATCATGATTTCGCGCGTCATGGCAGTGAAGTCGTCTACCTCCTCATCTGGCACGTCTCCAATGATGCTGTCATGGATCTGTCCGATGAGGAGGGACTTCATCTTCGACCGGCGCAGCTCCTTGTTCAGTTCAATCAGAGACCACAATAGACAATGGAACGCAGCTCCTTGTATGGGGTAATTTACCACGTCGTTTCGGGCCATTGCTCCTTGACATATGAACCCTGTTTTTGTTGGGAACCATCCTTTTTCCAAGTATTTGTTGTACCAGTCCTTCTTCCACTTCGCATACACTTGGAACCTCTTCTCCCAGAACCGTCTCTCTACCCTCTGGATGTGTTCCTCGAAGGAGCCTCGCGTCGGGTGGGGGTTCTCTCTGTTTTGTGTCCCCAGTTTCGTGATGCCATGTTCCTTGAGGTGTTGTCGCAGAGGGACGCCACTTGTGGTCTTCAGTTCCAATGTGTCGATCATGTGCCAAAGATGGGCAGCACATTCGAGCCACCATGACCCGTAGAACTGTGGAAACACAAACCTGTTCTTTGCGGCGTAACGGATATGTTTCGTCACTTCATTCTTGGGCAGGAGGTAGCATTCCATTGCAGCGTCTCGATGCATGTCCTTCGTCTTGTCGTTGAGGTAAGTGACCATCGTAGGGTCCTGGTGGTAGCAGCACGCTACTTTGACCTCGATGCCACCGTAGTCGATCTCGACAAGATGTCTGCCTCGGCGCGCGATGATCGCCCCTCGCACTGCCTTGGAGAGTAGAGCGTTTCGCACAGGCATGTTTTGGAAGTTAGGATCGGAACTCGCTGACCTGAATGTAACCACTCCGTTCAGGCTGAAGTTTGGATGCAGGAAACCATCGCAGACCTCCCTCTGGATACCTTTCAAGAACTGGATGCCTTTCTGCAGTTTCTTGATGGCGAGGTATTTCTTGACGAACGGATCATCGACACGAGATAGTGCATCTTCGCTTGTCTTGTATTTTCCAGTGGCAGTCGTCTCATGTGACTTGTACCCCATATCGTCGAACAGTACTTTTCCAAGCTGCTCGGGGGAGTTGAAGTTGGTTCGAGTACGAAACCTCTTGCGCCAGACACGCATGACCTTCGACGCTGCCAGTTCCTTCTGCTTATCCTCGATAGCTACAGTTGTACTCGCAATGGTCCTCTTTACATACCCGACATCGATGCGAATTCCATTGTGTTCGATTTCAGCGAGTGCGATGGACCCGTCATGCATAAGCTGATATGCCTCTGGCTTGTATGGCAGGCTCTTCATTTCTTGCCCCGGAGGTCGAGTTGGAAACCGCTGTTTTCTGGCAGTCCCTGCTTGTGGTATGCCCCAGACAGGAGATCGATCGCAACCTTGCACCACTTGGCGTCAATGTCACAACCTATGGCTCGTCGCCCCTGTTTTTGAGCAGCCCGTAGGGTCGATCCACTGCCGAGAAAGGGGTCGATAATGCCGTACTCCTTCGGGATGTAGTTGAGCAGGAGCGTCATGAGGGACGCAGGTTTCTCGTTGGGGTGGTGACGTCGCCCTCTGGTGGTATGTCCTCGTATGACAGCGGAGCATCCTCTACGTCCAATCCACTTCCTCCCGTAGACGTAAATCTCCTCCCAGGAGTTCCCCCACGGTAGTTTGAGATCCCCCAGACCCACACCGGCCCCCTTGTCCCAGACGAGTGTCATGTTTGGACGTCCGTAGGGAGCGACCTTCCAGGTTCCAAAGACAAGTGCAGGAATGGAATGCTCCAGCCCCCACTTCAAGACGTTGTCCCTTGCCTGAGTATCATCATCACAGGCAATCATCTCGCCTGCCCATTCTGTCCTTCTCCGTCCCCTGATACCCCCCTCCAAGGTAGTTGGACGGTAGGACATTCCGTAAGGAGGGTCTGTTACGATTGCCCAAGGGATGGACGTGTCGACTGTCTTGAGCATTGCCATACAATCCCCGTGGTAGACACGGATCTGGTCGTCCCCGTCTGTTGTCCTCCATGCCAGATGGCAGGGTTTCGCTTTGACAATCTTCACATGGCACCTTCTCGGAAGAATCCTGGGGCAGTCTTACGGTAGTTTCCCTCAGAGAGCCATACGACCTCGCGCGCCATTTTCGGTCCCTCGAGTCCACCTTTCAAGTATTTTATGATTGGTTCAAAAGGTAACCAGTCTGCCCCTTGTTGCTCACACACGATGACCTGTCCAGGCAACGACTGACACCAGTCGCTGAGAGCGGAGAAGTCGATGGTTTTTGCTGATCTTGGGTATGCGTGCCTAAGTCTTTTCGTTTGGTAAGGAGGGTCGATGAACCAAGTAGCCTTATCTTTGACAATGTCGGTTGCCTGAGAGAAATTCCCGTGGACGATACGCCAGTGCTTGATGGCATGAAGCTGGCGTGCAATTCTTGAACGTGTTAGTACCGTCCACTGCGTACACGAGGTCGGTTTATTGCGTGGGACACTGTTGTATACGCTCAGATGGAACCCGATGAATTTCTTGTGGATGGAAGGAATGTCCACTTTTCGTAGGTCAGTAAAAACAACTGGCAGGCTCAGTATCTCTTCCTTTGTCGCCTTCTCAATAAGCCATTTCCAGACCTCGTAGACGTCCCTGTTCTTCTCGATGAGAACGACATTCTTGTGATGATGACGCAATGAGTATCCTGCCCCTCCCGCAAATGGCTCAACCAGCGTCTTGTAGCGTGGAGGCGGGTAGAGTTCAGCAATCTTCGCCTTGCTCCCGAAATAAGACAGGAAACGACACAACATATGGGCATCCCCTCTATTCGTGGAAGAAACCTGTTGCAGTCTTACGGTAGTTTCCTTCAGACAGCCACACAACCTCGTGTGCTGAAGTCGGTCTGCCCAGACCTGCTCCTCCTTTAGCATATCTGGAAAGTGTGCGGAATGGAAGCCAGTCTGCTCCCTTCTGCTCACATACAATGACTTGCCCTGGGAGACTGCGACACCAATCGCCGAGTGACTCGAAGTCAAGCATCTTGGATGTGTGCGGAGCATAGACGGTTGCATGTCGATCCAATTGGTAAGGAGGGTCGATGAACCATGTTGCGTCCCCTTTTACAAAACTCGATGTATCCGTGTAGTCCCCTTGGTAGACACGCCAGTGCTTGATGGCATGAAGCTGGCGTGCTATCCTCCCTCTTGTTTGAGTGTTCCAATGGGAGGCTGAGTCTCCTTTATCCCTTTTCGATGGTCTTGGTTTATTTGCCGGCCTGTCCACGTTTGGGGACAGCGAGAACCCGATGAATTTCTTGTGGATGTTTGATATATCGTCCCTCTCTCTGAGATCAACGATGTCAACTGGCAGGCTCAGTATCTCTTCCTTTGTCGCCTTCTCAATAAGCCATTTCCAGACCTCGTAGACATGGATGTTTTTGTCCATCAGTACCACATCATGGTTGTGGTATCGAAGTGAATATCCTGCGCCGCCAGCGAAAGGTTCGACGATGGTCTTGTATCGAGGAGGAGGGTACATTCCACCGATCTTGCTCTTACTCCCAAAATAACTGATGAATTGACACAATCCCACGGTGGACCTCCTTTCCTAAGTCTGAAAGTTTTCAGACTTGAGCCCCATCTGCTTACGCTGCAACACCATGAGTCGGTATTCCAAGAGTGAATCCAGTCCGTTGTATAGCAGGAGGTCATCCACTGGTACTTCGTGAACTCGGTTGAATCCGTCCTTGCCGCTCTGGAAATAGGGAGCGACCACACGTTCATAGTCAGCAATCCCGAAGTGGATGAATGCCTGGAACTTGAGGGATGTGATAGCCTTCCTGTTGTCGAGTACGTGTGCAGCGAGCATTGTATCCCAATACCATCCTGCTACTCTGTGCCCCAGGATAGCTCGCGTCCAGCGCTCTTCATTCTTGAGGTTCGACGCTACCTTCTTCAGACGTGGGTTCTTCAGTACTTCTGATATCATTGGCTTCATCTTGTTATCGACCAGCACAGCGAATGTATTCTCGCCGTTCAGGCAGAAGGAGCATGACGCAATCCTGCATCTCTTGTCGTCGGGTTTGAGGCGGTTGCTCTCGTAGTCGAATGCGAGGATGCCTTCCTGCTTCGCGAGGTCTCTAACACGATCCCTTGCTACTCGTGGGTTTGTGATGCACTCCACCTGCTTCTTCAGGGCTTCCAGTGGTTCCGATGTGATGGCAACGTCTTCGAGGGCAACTGCTTGCTCAAGATGTCCCCGAAACATCCGTTCCAGTACCTTGTCATTGACACGAAGCAGGTAGGACGGGTGGTACGTGGGGCAGATCCACGCTTGATGCTCGTGGGATGGGATGGTCCAGCCCACCCAACGTGCCAGTGAGCCTACGTCGGCCTCACGTTCGGCTGGCAGGAGGCTCCGCACGGCTGACGCCCCCAAGAGGACGATGACCCTTGGCTTCAGGTCTCGGACAGTTTTGAGTAGGTTGGGGCGACAGCTGGCAATGTGTAGGTTCTCGATCTTGTTGCGAGGTGGCCTGCAGATGATCGAGTTTGTCTTGTAGCAGTCTTCGAGTTCCACTCCCAGACCACGCAACTCAGTCCGCAGGAACTGTCCTGTCTTGCCAACGAACTGCACTCCTTTTTCGTCCTCCTTCTCCCCTGGTGCCTCTCCAACAATGAGGATGCTCCTCTTGCCACGCCCACTGGGTTTCATCTTGGGAGAATGACACGCACGGAAAAGTCCACATTTCCCGCATTCTGGGAGGCGTGCTACCGCTTTGCGGTCCCCCTGCCAAGTGGTAGGAGAAAAGAAACTAGCCACAGGTTATCCCCCCGCCTCGAATGCCCTGTCTTCCACTTCATCTTCGAGATGCTGCATGTATGTCCTGAACCCGTCCACACCATCGAGCACTTGGATGTGCTTCTGATTGGCGAAGGCGACCTCCCTGTCTGCTCCCTTCGATTCCCCCGGCAGACGTATGAGAGCCTGACAGCAATCGATCCAAGCAAAGTCGTAAGCCATCCAGCGTTCGTAGCTCTGTGGAGTATGCATATGGAGCAGGAAGGTGAGATGTGGAACAAATGGCTCGTGCCCCAGTGCCATCACCTCTGCTGCTGCTGCAATAGCTGCTCGTGCATTCAGGAACTGGTCTCCTATTGATATCGGTCCTGAGATATAAACCCTCATTCTGATACGACCTCCAAGCAAAGGACTGCAACCGTGTTGCCTGATTTGATGCGGAGGTGTCTGTCCTCTATTTGCACATTCCGCGTCTTCGCCAGAACTTCTTGCAGGAACGTGAGATTTACCTCGAATTTCAGTGGATCGTCTGCGTACTCGACGCTCTTGCGCTCGGACATCCAGCCACTGTCCTTTCGGACCTTCACAGTTATCTCGCCGTCCGCTATGGAGATGTGGACCAATGAGTTGTAGTCCTTCATGATCTCGGCGCGAGCGAGGATGTCTGTGAGGTTCCCTGGTAGCTTGACCTTCTTCGGTTTCTTGAATGAGAGGAATGGACTGAGGTCTGGGTATGCCCCCGACGAGCAGCGGAGGGAGACACGGCATCCGTCCGTCTTCGTGAGAAAGTGGAGCCATCCGTTCTTCACACTGTAGAACTTGAAGGCAATCCCACCGACAGATGTAATGGACGCCGCAGGTACGAGCAGTTCTCCCTTCATCCCCGTTTCCATCGTTGCACGGAAGATGCGGAAGTTGTCACATGCCTCCACGTGATCGGGTGTGACGTGGACCTCTGTTGTGCGCGGTTGTGCCTCGTCCTTTCCGCACACTCGGGACGCTTGGAGGATGGCTCCAATGAGTTCAGGCGGGAGTTCCTTCCACTCCCCTGGACCTGGAATGTCGGAATATGGGAGGTGGACCTCAACCGACATTGTGATGCCCGCTGCACGTTTGTTCCCTTTGATTCGGATCTCGCTCTCAGTAGTCTTGACCTCGATCTCATCATCTGGGAACTTCGCGAGGAGGGCGAGGAAGTCCTCTGCAGGGACGGCACCCCGGACATGCGGGAGTGGGTTCTTCGTCTTTGTGAAGACCTCACCGTTGAAGGCGACAAGATTCATTTCTGTGAACACAAACGAGTTACTCTGCTCCAGAATCTCCCGCTTCGTGAGCCCCACAGCCGAAATGGTGAGCGTCTTGAGCAGTTCCTTGCGGTCAACTTTCATTGCTTCACCTTTCCTTGATGTTTGGAGCCCGAGTTAGTTTCCCAACTCGGGCTCCTGCAGAGAGATGGTTGTTCTACTCCTCCTCGGCGTCCTTCCTACTCGACTTCTTCGATGGTTTCTCCTCTTCCTCCTTCGGAGCCTCCTTCGGAGTCCTCTTCGCTGGCTTTTCCTCCTCTTCCGGCGCAGCCTCCAACACCTCATCCTTGATGACAGTAAGCACCTTGCTCTCGACGATCCTCCGACCACCCAGGAGATTGGACTGAGTCCGAGCACGCCAGATCATGGAGTGGAGAGCGTTCTCGGCTGCCTCATCGTCGCCAAACTCCTCTTTCCATGCCTCCTTCACATCACTGCGGAGTACCTTCCTGTGGGTCTTGAAGTACTGTTTGAACCACGTGGTGTATCCCTTGTCCTTCTTTGCACCCTTCCCCTCCTGCTCCTCGTCCTTCTTCTTCGACTTCTTCGCGGGCTTCTCCTCCTCCTCTTCCTCCTCGTCCTTCTTCTTCTTCGGAGCCTCCTCCTCGTCGATCTCGTAACCAAGCTCCTTCAGGACGACGATATCTTCGCTACCGAGACCCTCGGGAGACTTGCCTGCCTCGATAGCCTTCTCGAACTTCCTCTTCGCCTTCTCGATGCTGATATCCTCGTCCACCTCGATATCCATCTTACCGAGAATCTTGACGAGGGTCTTGATCTGCTTCTTCTCGGACATTTTCAACTCCCTCCGTTGTGGGCATTCAGCCCTGTTCGTTCCTGTTATCGCACGGGTCCGAGAATGCTCTCTCCGTTCCCGCACGGCCCACACTAAACGCGGGTGGGATGTAAGTCAACATAAATCTCTGCTCGTCATTCTGGTAGGGACGCACAGCACACTGCCTTGCCCAATGCAAAGCATGTGCCCACGTACAGCGGTTTGAACATCGAGAATGGACTTTCTCGCATGACGAGCCAGTTTACTCTCATACCTCCCATTTCCTTTTCTTCGTGTGTCTGGTTCAATGCCATCATTGCTGTCACATGGGCATACTTCCTCTTGTCCTCGGAATAATTCCTCATTGTTTGAAGTTTCTCTGGTTCTTGGTTGTAGGACATGGCGTTGGCCTGCGTGGGGACTATTACCAGTGCATGACGCTCCTGGCTCAACCGCCGAAGGGCTTTCCATGTATCGTTCGACTGGTGCCTGAATTCCTTGTTCTTCGTATCCTCTGGAGCAAGAATGTCTGCGTAGTCAACTATAACAACATCGGCCACCCAGTTGTGATCCTGTGCCCACTGGTCGAGGATTGCAGAGATTCCCTGCACTGTTATTGAACCTGTAGGATGGATGCTCGTGCGAATGTAGGACGCCGTCTTCGACATCCCGCACGCTATGCGGAATTGGCGGATGGCTTGCATCACATAAGCACGCTTGGTTGGACTCCTCACCACACGAATATCATTCTTGATTTTGTACCCACTCTCCTCTGCTTCGTCGAACTCGATCTCACGCGGAACTGGAATCTCTCCGCACTGCCCACGCCACAGAGGTTTTCTGGACCAGCGCATCCCGAGGCGCAACATGATCTGGCTCTCTGAGAGATCTCCCACCTCAAAGAGGGCGACCCTCCGGCGTTCCATGAGAGCACGCATGGCAAATTCTACACACCACCAGGTTTTCCCCTGCTTTTCGCTTGCTTGTATCCCGACGAGAGCGTCTCTTGTGAGGGCGCGGTTGAAGAACCTCCCAGCATCCCCCTTGAAGTGAATGAGAGGTTTTGCAGGTGCCGCGAAGGCTCTACGCCACGCGTCCCTGTCCAGCATAGGGTCGAAACCTGCTCCCTGACCGACCTCCACCCTGCGGTAACTTGTTACAGCCTGCTCAGCTTCCTTCGCATCTCCTCGCGTCAGGGCATACTCAATGGTCTCCTTGAGGGCGTTCATCTTCCTCTTGGAGAGGAAGTTAGCCAATTCGTCAAGCAGGTATGGAATGTTGATCTCGCCCTCTTTGTCATACTGGTCTCCGAGGGTTTCGAGGAAGTCCTTCACGCTATCGACGAGGGTTGCGTTCTGGTTGTCCTCACTCCATTTATGATAGATGTCCTCGATGTGGGTGCCAGGAGCTTTCTTGTATTCCTTGTAGTAGGACAGACACCATTCTGCTACTACGCGGAAGTGGTCGGTGTTGATGAGATTCAGGTCCAGTACCTTGGAAGCCTGAGCGAGGAAGGACTTCGACACGATCAGGGCAATGAGGATGCGCCTCTCGCGCTGCGAGTCGACCTTGTGCCTCTTCATAGTGCAGGGTCCCCAGTCGTTGAACGTGGGCAAAGGGAGGGGCCTTGTCGGGCCTTCTAGACGCCAATCGTAGAGCTTGTGCCGCCACCCCCATAACCAAACGTCGTGTGGATGTAGGTTTGAGTGGGTGGAGTGGGTGGTGGTTGTTTTGCCTCTTGTTCTCGCCGCTTGCGGATCTCGTCCAGATCCTCCTCCTTGACATTGATGGTCTTCAGCTTCTCGACGAGGATGACACGCTCCTCTCTGACAGCCTTCTTCATCTTGCTGAGACCCAACATGAGGTCATCCATCATCGCAGCCGTCTCTCTGAAGACGGACCGCAGACGTGCGAGTGAAAGTTGCTGAGACAGCATTTCATACTTCTTCTTGATGTTGCTCAGGCTACCTTCATTGGCCTCGGCCTCCTTGAGGATGACCTGCAGACCAGTCAGTTCTTCGAGCAGTGTGAATGCGTCTATGTCAGCCATGTCGTCCTCTGAAATGGATTCATGTTTTATCGCGGCGCGCAGAAAAACCAAACCAACGTCGTGGACTGCCTACCATTCGTCGCCGTAGGAGGTCGTCGTAGGCTTCGGCTGCCCTGGAGTGGGCGTGTAGGTCTTCCGCTTCGAGCCCGCAGTTCCATGTTGCTTCTTGTGGTTGGCGTAAGCCCCTAGCAGTTTGATGAACTTGTCGCGGAAGGATTTTCCCGAGTATGCGACTGGGAGCCGTCCGGGGTTGCCGTTCGTGTTAACGTCTCCGTGGAGTGGGAGAGCTACATTGCAGTACCAGTCCAGAATGGTTTTGATCTGGTCGGTGGGGTATCCATCAAGTTTGTGGACCGCCCTGATGGCTGCTCCCCATTGTGAGGGTTTGGCAGACTTGGGAACCGTTGTGACCTTGGAGATGGCATTCTTGAGTTGTTGGCCATATTCATTCCATACAGCATCCTCTCCAATCCTTTTATGAATCTTTATCACAAAGGGTCGGGGCTCTGCCCCGACAGTGTTCTTCTCATCTTGTTCTTTGTAGTTATGGTTCATTTTTGAACCATCCGATGGTTCATTTATGAACTGTTGGGAGTCTGGTTTCGGCCCACTACAGATAGGGCTTATCTGGTGTCTCTCGATCCATTTCTGCAGACATTCAACATCCACGAATACCCATCTTTCCCGTTTCATGGTTTTGTCTCTACTACGCAACTCCAACTGAATGATTTTCTTTCTCTGCAGACCTCCTAAGATTCTTTTGATTTTCTGTACTGAGTATGAAGGTAACCAACTCCGAATTCTTGCGGACGTCATCCGTACCCATTTATCCTTGTCCTTGTTGCTGGTTATATCCATACGAGCGAAGTTGATGATCACAGCCAGTGTAATACTCTCTCCATCTCTCAGGCTGTTTATGAAATCTCTTGGCAACTGGAAGAATCTACCACCATCGTAGTATTCTAGGCTTTGGAGGTAGTTAGACATCATACATTCCTTCCCTTCTGCGCTCTCAACTCCAAGAACCTACGCATTTCAGACGCGAGGATGATGTACATTTTACTTCGACCTACTCGCTGGGCCTGAATCTGCTTCCCGCGAATCAACTGCCCAATACGCTGACGCGTCATGTCCAAGAGACACGCAGCCTCTTTCACAGTGATGAATCCTTCTGGCACTCTAGCCTCCTAAATCACACTCCAGCTAGAAGTTTGTATGCTGTCGATGCCACGATAGAAACTTGTCCGTTTCCAGTGGCTCTAAGGCGGTCCACTTGAGAGGCCAGCCCATCAACCACTCGATCCAAGTCGGGTTCAGCATTCCACTATTTTCTTCCTCCAATATCCCCACCATTTCTTCGAGATTTCCTCTGTACCCATCTTTTCTCATTCGAACCTTGAAACTTCCGATCCGAGATCGGGAGGCGGGGACAAAACGAACCACTCCTGCGAGATTGGATCTCTTTGCCAGACGAGCATAATTTGTGTTTATCCCACAATCCTTCCAGTCCCGGCTGGTTGGTGTTGGTAGCAAGAATCCACAACCGTTGCCTCTTGTGAGGGGCACCAAGCGCTGCCGCCGAAAGCATTCCCCATTCTGCATCGAACCCTGCCTCGGCCAGGTCGCCCAAGATGGTGCTGAAGTACCCATGATTACAGGAAAGAAGCCCTGGGACGTTCTCCAAGAATGCGAATCGTGGTCGTACTTCGCGAATGATGCGGATCGTATCTGGCCAACAGTTTCTCTCATCGTTTTCTGCTTCTTGGTTTCCAGCAATGGAGAACGGTTGACATGGGAAACCTGCAGAGATGACATCCACAAAGCCACACCAAGGCGTACCGTAAAACGTCTTGATGTCATCCCAGATAGGGGCATCATCGAAGATGCCGTCTGCAATCCTTGCTTTGATGATTTTGATGCAATACGGATCTCTTTCGACGTAGCAGATGATTTTGTGCTTGAGGAGGATCGAAGCAAGGACTCCGCCACCAGCACCGGTGAAAAGCGACATTTCGGTAAGTGGACCCATGTCATCTTCAACCCCCAAGTATTTCTTTACGTAATTTGATGACAAATTCATTCGGGAGATTCCCTGGGTCGCTTGGCAACCCATCGATGATTTCCGTCTCGCCTGGGAACATCGACAACCATTCTGCTAACTTGTGGGCTTGTTTCTGTGCCAGTGGCTCTGGGTCGAACATTACAAATCTCTTCCTATACTGGCGCAACTTGTTGGCCTGCTCTCCATGCCATTTGATGCCTAGCGTAGCTACGGCCCCAGGGCCAATATTCCATACATCCCCTGGTCCCTCAACAACAATGACTGTGTCCCCAGAGACCTTGTGCTCTCCATACAGGAATCCAGATGGCTCCTCGGCACACCGTTCATTCTCAGTGAGCATGTACTTCGACTTGACCTCGAAGATCGACCTGCCTACATACGCGACGACCTGGGAGTGCTTATTGCAGATGGGAGCAACGACCCTCCATGCCCACTTGCCCCCGAGGTGGTCCGTGCCTTCCAGTCCCCATATGGCAGCGACTGCACGTGGGCGTGCAAGGCCCCGTACATCGCGTAGGTAGCGCAGGTGGCGAGGTAGGAGGGGTCCGAGGCCAGGGGGCTTAGGGACGGCCTTTGTACGCGCAGCAGTCTGTCTGTGCAGGACGCGTACATTTGCACCATCGTCATACTGCCATCGAAGCTCCCACGCCTTGGGCACTGAGACATGAACCATTCCTCGAATTACTTCGACCAGCTTCAATGGACCACATCGCCAACAGGAAAAGTATCCTTTCTGGATGTTGAACCCGAGGTGGAATCCCTGTGTACCGTTCGTACATTGCGGACAGTGTGTTTGCATCCAGCCTTCGCCAGTGTGGTGATGGCCACTAGTGATTGCTGGAATTCTGTGGTCCGTGGCGAACTTCGAGAAGTTGAACATCTCTCATTGAGCCTTCCGCATGAACATACTGAGCAGTTGCATCGTGCCACTCTTCTTGCCATCGAGGACACGATCCACGATGCCACTCTTGACTTGAATGATGGACATGATCTTCTGCTCGATGGTCTTCTTACCGACCATGTAGTAGATGTTGATCTTGCTTGCTGTGGTGCCGATGCGCAAGATTCTATCCTCTGCCTGTTCGTGTTCGCCGGGGGACCATCCCAGTTCGAGGAAGACAGCGTTTGACGCAGCAGTGAGGTTCAGTCCTATGCCAGCAGCCTTGAGTTGCCCGAAGAGTAGTCTCTTCTTCGAGTCCTCTTGAAACTTGTCAACGACCTCCTGCCGCTTCGACGTCTCGTAGCTCCGACCATCCTTATCGATGCGTCGGACTACCTTGCTGCTTACACTTCCGTCTATCACGAGGGCCTTGGGGAAGACTTCTCGAAGTTGACGCATGATGGATTTGTGGACTGTGAACACGATCAGTTTCTGGTCAGTTCCTTCGAGCCATTCTCGAATCCACTGGATGGCAGCCCTGAGTTTCCCCTCTGCTGTTAGATGCTTCAGCGCACCTATCTTGCAGATCGCTTCCGCTCTCGACGCTCGGTCCCACGCGTCCTTGCCTTTTCGTTTGAGTAGCCACTCAAGAAACTCGGCCTCGGCCTCGGTGTACTCTTTACGGTTGGTGATGTCTACCGGAAGGATGGTCCGGGTCTTCTTTGGGAGGTCCTTCAGCACTTTTCGCTTGAGGCGCCGGATCATGACACCTTTGAGTTTCGCTCTCAATTCGTCAAGGTGGGACGACCCTGAGAAATCCCATCCACCACTCCAACGATTCCTCTTGGGGGCAGTGAACTGGAAACAGTATTTCCAGTACGACGGGAACTCAGTGGGACGAAGCATGTTGAGGATGGGGAAGAACTCGACTGGCTTGCCAGCGATAGGTGTGCCACTCAACGCAATGACGTGGGGAATGTCCCTTGCGAGGGCATGGCACGCTTTGGTTCTCTGACTGCTCCGTGCCTTGCAGAAGTGAGCCTCGTCAAGAATGAGCACCTGAACATTCATTGTCAGGAGGACAGGTACCCAGCTATCGAGGATGTCATAATTGATGATGAGTATCTTGTGCCTCTTTGCCTCCATTATCTTCTTCGTCTGTTCCTGCTGATTCCTCCAGAGGCGTTTCTTGGCTGCTCGGATCAGTTTCCTCGCCGCCCACGGACGCTTGTTTTTGCGTGCCTTCTCGATTGTCTTCTCTAGGGATTCCCTCGCCTCCCTCTCAGTGAGGATGTTGCCGTCGAGGACATGGGACCTAAGCCCTGCATGTTTCCTCCACTCATTCTGCCAGTTGTATTTCACAGTGGCAGGACACACGACGACGACAGGACGGGCGTCTCGGTGGATGGCTGTCCATGCAATGGCCTGATAGCTTTTGCCCAAACCCATATCATCCCCGATGAGTGCTCGTCCATCTGCACGTTCGACGAAGCGGACGCCACGCACCTGATATGGGTAGGGATCGGTCTTGAGAGCATTTGACATTTTGTGCTGAATCTTCTCTAGACTGATTCCAGGCACAACTGCACCTCCGTCCACACAGTGTCTATCTTGTCTTCATCCCAGCCCCATTCCCGCAGATGGTTCATGACTAGGATTCGGGCGCGGGCAGTATCCTTACCCATGACCCCACGGAACGTTTCGCTGGGAGCCTCGATGATGATCCTGATGAGGGCGTTTGCCTCCTCGCCAAGCTCTCGCTTGAATTGCTCCAGCCAGGAATCTTTGGCTTTGATGTCGTTGGTAGGAGGGAGGTCAACTTCTCGGTGCCTTTGCTTGGCAACGCATATCGAGAGGAGGTGATAGTAGACCTTCGTGTAAATCCAAGTGCATGGACTACTACCTCGGTCTGGGTCGTAAGCATTGTTCCAATCAGAGGCCATCTCCCCGAGCTTTGCCAGTGCCTCCTCGGACATCTCCGAGATGGGCCGGTTGCACTTCGTGGCGATTCGTTTGGCAGCCGAGAACGCAACCCGTTGGTATCGCAGAAACACACGCTCTGCTTGGATGTCTGATCGCAGACGGATTCGGTACTTGGTCGATCGAACCAAGGTCGTCATAGGCGTCTCCATTTTCCAAAGGACAAGGCATTATAACCCCCGCATCGTCCGTGTCAACATTGTTATAAAACTAAGCAGACACTGTATTTACCATAATTATTTGTTGAAATGGAAATCGTTATTATGGATGGGAAATCCGCGTTTCGCCAATTGACAACTGGGAACTATCAGTCCACTCTGGTGGATAACGTGTCGGAGGCTTGCGGTGAGTACATTGGCTGTATCTTACAAGAAGGCAGATCAGGTCCTGACTCAGCAACCGCGCCCAGGCGTCCCCATCTGGAGAGGTTTCCACGACCCAAAAAACCATTGCAATACAAAAGGCATGAAATTCAAGAATAGGAAGCGTGGCCCTCGTATCACCAGAGAGAATGCCCTGAAAGCCATCAAGGGGTGTTGTGGTCTTTGGGTCCGCGTTGCCAAGCGACTCCAAGTCGGTGTCTGGGCAGTCAAGCAGAGGATCAAGTCTCCAGGTTGGGAGGATATCTACAAGAGATTTATGGAGGAGGGGGAGAACTTCGTCGATGTTGCTGAGACTGTGCTCATGCGCACGATGAAGCAGAGGGACGACAATCGCACTGCCCTCAACGCGGCTCGTTATGTTCTTGGGACCAAAGGACGCGACAGAGGCTGGCAGAAACAGATTGTGGTGAACGGTGGTGACAACCCTCTCATATCCCAGACGGTTGTCAACATCGACACTCTGAACCTGCCGCTGGAAGTGCGCAAGCAGATGATGCGGACCATCGAGAGTTCTGTAGAGCCATCCAAGGACGGTCTACTGCAGATCGCACATGGTGGTCTTGTAGATGCGAAGACTCTCAAGACCATTGATGCTGTTCATTCCATTCCATCAACAACGCAGCCAGTACCATCTTCGCAGCCAGTACCATCTTCCCAAAAGATACGAATCATCCTTCCAAAACCCAAGAACAAGATACACATAACTATCCCGAAAAGGGACGCTGCAGAAGTGTAACAGGTCTGTCTTACGGGAGGATGAGATAATGGCAAAGATTGTGGAGCCTGTTGCTCCTTCATGTCCTTATCACCACAAGGAGATGGTGATCGTGAAGTCCTTGGGGCCGTTCGTGAAACTGTATACGTGTCTCGTGCTGGAATGTGGTCATCAGGAATACATCGAGCTCTGCAATCTGAGGAAGTGACGTCACATGAGTTCACCAATGATGATTTCTCGGGACGCCCTCGAAGCATCCATTACGAGGGATAGTTTCCATGAATTCGTCTTGAGGTTCTGGGACACTTTCATTCCAGAGAAACTCGTCCACAACTGGCACATCGAGGTTCTCTGCGAGACACTTCAGGACGTGGCCGAGAGGCTCTTCCGCGGCGAACCTAAGAAACATGATCTAGTAATAAACATTCCGCCAGGCACGTCCAAAAGTTCAGTTGCCAGTATCATGTTCCCTGCATGGGTCTGGACGAAGATGCCGACTGCACGGTCTCTTTGTGCCTCCTACTCCTACCCGCTTGCCCTTGACCTCTCGCGCAAGTCCCGCGATGTTGTCCAGTCGGAAAAATGGATACGTCTTTTCGGAGACGTCGAACTCCGCGAGGATCAGAATTCTAAAGGCTATTTTGTCAACAAGCACGGTGGAATGCGTTACGCGGTAGGGACGGACGGTACCATCACGGGATTCCACGGTCACTTCCTTATTGTTGACGACCCTATCGACCCTCGGCGCGTTGCATCAGAGGCCGAATTGAAATCTGCAAACAGTTTCGTGACGGAGACTCTTGGTTCCCGAAAGGTAAACAAGGAGACCTCCGTTACGATTCTCATCATGCAACGCCTCCACCAGAACGATCCGTCAGCGGTGCTCCTCGAAATGGCTGAGCGTGGAAATCCAGTACGACATATCAACCTGCCTGCTGAGATAACAGGCTCTGGAATGGATGTAGTACGCCCAAGGAAGTATGCGAAGTGTTACAAGGAAGGGCTGCTTGACCCCACTCGTTTGAATAGGAAAGTACTGGAGGCGACCAAGGTCACTCTTGGTCAGTTTGGTTACGCTGGACAGATGCTCCAGAACCCAGTCCCTCTCGGGGGTGGAATGTTCAAGGTTGATCGCCTGCTCGTTGATGTCCCTCCACCACTTGCTTCCTTCAAGTCGCTTGTGCGTGGCTGGGACAAGGCAGGTACGAGGGGAGGGGGAGCCTATACAGCGGGCGTGCTGATAGGACGAGATGCCAAGGACCATTTCTGGGTACTCGACGTGGTTCGTGGACAGTGGGATTCCAATGCCCGAGAGAAAGTGATCAAGCAGACAGCCATCTTGGATGGCAAGAGGACTGTAGTGGGGCTGGAGCAGGAGCCCGGCTCAGGTGGCAAGGAATCGGCGCAGGCTACCTTGCGGAACCTCGCTGGCTGGCGTGTGCGCATCGAGAGACCGACTGGTGAGAAGACGATCCGCGCCGATCCATACTCCGTTCAAGTGAACGGTGGGAACGTTTCGATCAAGGCAGGTCTCTGGTCACGTGCGTACATCGACGAACTCCAGTTCTTTCCGTTCTCGACATACAAGGATCAGGTGGATGCATCAAGCATCGCCTTCTCACTTCTCACTCAAACCAAAACGCGCGTGGGTGGCCTGAGTGCCTACGGGTCAAATAGGAGGCTCTCGTCGTGGGAATGAAGATTTCAATCAAGAAGGCGGATGGTGGGACGCAAGTGGTGAACAGGAAGGCGTCCCAAGTCCCAGACTTCTTCAAGAACACAGTGGAGATCCGCGAGGCACGCGAGGTCCCAGACCCCCCAAAAACTCCTCAAGATGCTGTACGTACCAATGCTGAACGCATGGCAGCAAACATCTCCACCCAGAGAGATGTGTTCAAGTCCAAAGGGGTGGCGATGAATGCTCAGGCACTCATCGAGGCCGACTTCCTCATTCGGCGTTCGATCCTTGACATTCTGCTCGACCCACGCCACGAGATTGACAAGGAGTGCGGATATCCAGCGGATATCACTCCCCTCATGTACCACATGCTTTACGAGCGAGATGGTCTGGCGAAGAGAATCGTGGATATTCTTCCAGATGAGAGTTGGGCTGCTGACCCTGATGTCTTCGAGAATGAAGGAGGCGAGACATCTTTCGAGATTGCGTGGGAGGCACTCGTCAAACGTCTGAATATCTGGCACATGCTGCATCGCGCTGACAGGTTGTCAGGAGTGGCTCGTTTTGGCATTCTTCTTCTTGGGTTGGGGGATGGAGAGGATTACTCGTCTCCTGCTGACGGAATCAACGAGCGTGGAGAGAAAGTAGGAGACGCGGAGAACAGCCTCCTCTTCTTGCGAGCATTTGACGAAACCCTCGTTCGAGTGAACTTGCGGGAGAGCGACGTCTCCAATCCGAGGTTCGGACGTCCTACACTCTACACGCTCATCTTCAAGGACCTCGACATTACTGAACTCGCTGGTTCAGGAATCGCGACCATCGGCGACGTGACTAAGCGGGTTCACTGGACTCGTTTGATACACCTCGCAGACAACCGAGAGATGTCTGAGGTTTATGGTGTACCAAGAATGAAACCCATGTTCAACCGCATCATGGATGTACGCAAGGTCCTGAGCGGCTCAGGAGAGATGTTTTGGAAAGGAGCGTTCCCAGGCATCTCCTTTGAGTTGAATCCAGGAGTGGGAGACGTCGAGTTGGACATGGATACGATCAAGGAGGAGATGGAGCGCTACCAGAATGGCCTCCAGCGCTACCTCGCCCTCACGGGAATGACTGCGAAGTCGCTCGCTCCGACTGTGGCAGATCCCAAGGAGCATCTGATTGCTCAGTTGGATCAGATATGTATTGCCTTGGGATGTCCCAAAAGGATATTTACGGGGAGTGAAGAGGGCAAGTTGGCATCGAGTCAAGATGCGAAGTCTTGGGCTAAGCGTTGTGCCCACAGGCAGCAGAAGTACATCACACCAATGGTTATCCGTCCCTTCATCGACAGACTGGTTGCATTGGGTGTGCTTCCAGAACCTAAGCAGTACGACGTCTTCTGGCCAGACCTGTTGGTGGTTACAGATCAAGAAAAGGCCAACGCAGCACTCATCAAAACTCAGGCTCTCCAGGCATACGTTACCGGAGGTGTGGATCAGATCATGTCCATCGAAGACTTCCTCGAAGAAGTTATGGGGATGAGCACCGACAAGATTCAAGAGATGGAGAGAGGGGCAAAGATTGATGCTGGAGAAAAGTTCGAGAGTTCTGAGTTGGATCACATTGAGGGAGCGACGGCTCCTGCGACGACATCCTTCAGCGCTACGTCGGAAGTGGAAGCGGCGAGCGGCGAGCAGATTGAGGTGCCATGATGGCAACGCGACGCGACCCATCTTCAACCGGCATCCAATCTCGCGCCCTCGCTAAGGGCATTCAGGCGAGACTGCATGAAGTGTCGAAAAATATCAGATATCTGCTGGTTGACAAAGACGCTCTCGGCCTCTCCTCAGATCATGGAATGAACGGAGTTGGAAAGGGACAATGGCGTTACCACACAGACGCACAGAAAGTTGAGGCATTCAGCAAACGGATCGCTGAAATGATCGACGCAGAGTTGCTGTCCACGGATTCGAGAGGTAGACCGTGGTTCGATAGGTATATCAAGGATGTGTATACGAAGGGGGTGCTTCGAGCGTTCACAGATGTGAATCGCGTGCGTAAAGCCCGCAAGATCAGTCCTGAATGGTTCGATGGACGCAAGGCAGAGTTTCTGAACTCCATTCTCTCATCTACAGGTTCAAACGGTCCTGCACTGGCGTTGGGAACTGGGGTGCAGACAAACGTACTGACAGTCAATGCCCCCAAGAAACCTGATCTTCTCACAGCTCGACTGTCAGCAGCCATCAAAGGTCTATCTGCACAGGCTTCTGCGCAGTTGGGTCGTGTGCTTAGCGATGGTTTGATTCGAGGGTGGGGAGCAAAATACCTCGCACAACAGATGGCGAAGCAGATCAGTGGACTGGCTAAGAGCCGTGCGAAACTGATTGCGCGAACAGAACTCGTGGGGGCACAGGCCGAGGGGCAGTTGGATTCTTTCGAGGCCCAAGGAATCGAGAAGGTAGGTCTCTACTCTGAATGGCATACGATGAATGACGACAAAGTGTGTGGTCTATGCGAGCCTCTCGATAAAGTTCAGTTCACGATCAAGGAAGCGAGAGGGATGATTCCACGTCACCCATTGTGTCGTTGCTCATGGGTGCCCGGCGAGATGATGGCGGGACACAACCGCACGCGGACACTGCGCCGGAAGACTGCTGATTCGATTCTTGCAGAACGCAAGAAGTACAAAGGCAAGACGAAGGCTGCTCGGGTCAGGGAGGCAAAGAAATTATCCTCATGGCCTGGAAGCAAGCTTGCTCGGTGATGGAATCAAACCTCTGGGGGATTGCATGACCATCACCACACGTGATTACGATCGGATACGAGAGCAGGACTCGCAGCGGATGTGGGTTGTGCAAATCCTGTCCCAGCTTCAGAAGAGGGACTTCTTTGGGACAGTTTCAATAAAAATGGAGAAGGGACAGGTTCGTCGGGTTGTTCTGGAGGAGAACCTAATCCCGCCAATTTCAACAGCAACAGGATCAACACAACGTTCCAGCGCATGAAGAGTTCTGACCAGACTGAGTCGCTCTGACTTGATTTTTTTCCACGTGCGAGTTATTGTGCTTGTACTACAATCGGTGGGCTGCCCAGCGAAGGGAGCCGCAGACCTTGGGGTCTGTGGCTCCCTTCCTTCGTTTGGAGTGCGAGACGTGCGTACGTCCGACTCGTTATGGATGGCAGCGTTGCGGAACATGTCCCGGAAGATGTCTCCGAGCAAGAAGGCACGTGTTGCAGAGGGGATAGGAGAGCCTGAAGGAGAGGATGATCCCCGCAAAGTGCCATCTGCCATCCGCAAACTCTCGCCCAAGTTGAAAGCACGCATCGCTGAATCGAGAGCAAACCTCCTCAAGTCGATTTCCTCTCCATACACTTCGACTTCTACGCTGCAGGAACGAGCGTAAGAGAAAGGATCAAAAATCATGGCGAAGATGTGGATCGCCGGAGCACTGAAGCACCCAGGATCATTGCGGAAGTCCCTCAAGGCGAAGAAAGGGGAGCCGATTTCGGATGCGAAACTGGATGCAGCGGCGAAGAAGAGTGGTAAGATTGGGCGCCGCGCCCGTTTCGCTAAGCTTCTGAAGAGCTTCCATAAGAACCAGGAAATGATCTCGAACAGATCCACCACGTCGGAGTTCATCAGTCTTCGGTGCAATCTTGGTGGCGCCAAGATTCGACACGAGATGTTGGAAGGCAAGGATTACCTAGTCGTTCCGATGGTGATGATCACCGAAGGGGTCCACAATGGTTCCAGTGGGCCTCTCTACTACCCGAAGTCAGAACTGAACAAGACACCTGTCTCGTGGGATCACAAACCCGTGGTCGTCTACCACCCCGAGGCGAACGGACAGGGTGTGTCGGCCTGCCTCCCAGAAGTCTTGAACACTCGCAAGGTGGGCCTGATTCTCAACACGAATTGGGACGGAAAACTCAAGTCCGAGGCATGGCTCGATGAAGCGCGGTTGAAGGTAGTGGACAATCGCGTGCTGGAGGCACTTGAGGCCGGCAAGATGATCGAGGTCTCCACCGGCCTTTTCACTGACAACGAACCAACCGAGGGCGAGTGGAACAGTGAGAAGTATGTTGCGATTGCGCGCAACTATCGTCCTGACCACCTCGCCATCCTCCCCGACCAGGTCGGCTCGTGTAGCATTGACGATGGAGCGGGCCTTCTGCGTAACTCTGGGAACTTCACCCACGAGCACAAGCGCGGACTGGTACAGGCTGCCCTGAAGGACAAGCATGAGGGGAGGTTCACGTACCCAGAGGACATGACCGATGATCGCGTCTTCTATCGCGACCCCTCAGACAAGTTGGTCCACGAGGGTTACGAGATCGACGATAAGGGTGCTAAGGCTACCCTCAAAGGTGATCCGAAGGAGGTAACGAAGAAGACCCAATACCTCTCGAAGGACGGCAAGACCATTGCCAACGTTGTGTCCTCTCTGCCTAGTGGTGCTGGCAAGAACAAGGATGTCAAGGACAAGAGGTTTGTCGATCGTGTCGACGAGGACAATCCAGAAGAGAAGGATGATCGGAACGAGGCACCAGACGTCGACGAGTATGACGCGGCGGCAGAGGACTCGAATGAGGATCAGGACAAGAAGGCAAGGAAGATCACCAAGGTGGGACCCAACAAGAAAGTCACGAAGGATCAGGCTCGCTTTGGTAAGCAGGCCGGAATTACCAACATGAAAGGAAATACGACCATGAAGAAGTCGGAAATGATTGATGCTCTCGTCGGCAACTCGGACGGCCTGTGGGTCGAGGCAGACAAGGAATTCCTCGATGAGCAGCCCATCGAGCGCTTGCAGGTCTTCCTTGAGGCCAACAAGGAACTGGAGCAGGGTAGCGGCGACGAGGAGAACGAGGGTAACAACACAGATGTCGATGGTGATGGCAAGACGAAGCCCAAGGGCAAGAAGAAGAAGCTTGACCTCGAAGAGGGCATCGAGGGTCTCTCGGCGAAGAAGCCCAAGAAGAAAGCCCCCCCGAAGAAGGTGAGCGATTCCGACGACGAGGAAGACGACGACATGTCGGACGACGATGAGGGGGGTCAGGATGACGATGGACCTGCGAAGAACTCGGAGGCTGCGTTGGAGCAGTACATTGCGGAGGCTCCTCCGTCCCTCCGTGACATGCTGCAGCAGGGCATCCGTGCGCACAACGTGCAGCGGGCGAAGCTCGTGAAGGTGATCACGTCCAACAAGGCAAACCGCTTCACGCAGAACATGTTGAAGGCGAAGCCGATGGACGAGCTTCAGGCCCTTGCGGAACTCGCAGCACCGACCAAGAAGCCTGTCGCCAACTATGGCGGCCTCGGATGGGGCGAGTCGGGAGCGGCATCTTTCCCCTCGAACGTGGAGACGCCTCTCGAACTGCCCACGCTGGACTTCTCGAAGAAATAACTTTCTTCGCGTCGGACTACTGACAAAACATAAAACCACAAGACGGAGAGCAAAACATGACTACGTTGGCGAACAGGATCGTTCTCACGGGAGATTTCCGACTGGAGGAGGCCATTGCAGCGGCTGCACTCAGTCCAGGTCACCTCATCGAGATCATCAATGTTTCTGGTGTCATCAATGTCCAGAAGCACTCGAAGAAGGGTGGCAATCACGAGCGCTACTTCGCGATCGAGAACGCGCTCGTGGGTCTGGAGCCGGGCTTCACGCCTGGGGGTGTCACTGCTGCTACTGCGTACAATGCGGCAGACCTCGTCGAGGGAGCCCTCATGGTTCCGGGTGGTGTGGTGTCCGCGTACCTGACCCCCGGTACGAACTACGTCATCGGAACGAAGCTGATCTCGAATGGAGACGGTACGCTCTCGTCCGCGTCCTCGACGGATTCCTCGGTGGTCGTCGATCAGATCGTCGGAGTGCTTCTGGAGCCGCTGAACCTCTCGGCTTCTGGTGCAGTCGCGACGCGCGGCGTCGTGCGCGTCATCTAGTCGTGCGGAAGTGTCCGACCGACTGACAGACAAACGAGAAGAGAACCAACAACAAGGAGAAATGAAAATGGACATGGACTTCATCTTCAATGGGCAGGGCTCGGGAGACGTCGCGACGAGGCTTCTGGAAAACGACGGGGATGTCCACTCCCTTCGCCCCTGGAAGGGAGCAGACGGTCGGAGCTTCATCACGCGGAATGTGGATGGCAAGCGGGTCGCTGTCCCGACCAACAACGCCAATGCCCTCTTGCGCAAGGATGACTGGCTCGTTCTCGATCAGGCTATCGTGAAGGCAGCGAAGCCTCGTCTCCGTGCCGTGGCTGATCTTCGTACCGCCGGCCTCCAGTTCACAATTCCGAACGGTCTCGGGAAGACGGTGCTGGATACCGAGAGCCAGTCGGACATGAATGAGGCCATCATCAGCATGGATGGCCTGCGCGAGAGCCAGAGCGATCGGCCAGTCTTCAACCTCTCCATGTTGCCGCTGCCAATCATCCACAAGGACTTCAACTTCAGCGCTCGTCAGATCATGGCTTCGCGCAATGGTGGAAGTCCCCTGGATACGACTGGGGCGGAACTGGCAGCGCGGCGCGTGGCGGAGCAGGCAGAGCAGTTGCTCTGTGGCACCGTTACGGGTCTCACCTTCGGTGGTGGTACGATCTACGGATACACCAACTTCCCGTCGCGCCTCACGAAGACGATGACGTCGCCGACTGCGAGTGGATACGTTGCGCAGACGACGGTCACCGAGATCCTCGCGATGCGTCTCCAGGCGCAGCAGGCATATCACTTCGGTCCCTACACGCTCTATACGAGCTTGGACTGGGACACGACGCTGGACGCGGACTACAAGGCGACGTACAACGCCGAGACGCTGCGCGAGCGCGTCAAGAAGATCGAGGGTATCGTCGACGTCAAGACCCTCGACTACCTGCCCGCGAAGACGATGGTACTCGTGCAGATGACGCCAGATGTTGCGCGAGTTGTCGTCGGTATGGACATCACCACTGTGCAGTGGGAGACGAAGGGTGGAATGCAGCTGAACTTCAAGGTCATGGCCATCCTGGTGCCCCAGCTTCGTGCTGATTTCAATGGGAACACCGGAATCGTCCACGGGACGCACGCGTAGTCTGTCTCTGAGCGATAACAGAGGAGGCCAGTAATTTCTAAACGACAGAGACAGGAGACTTGAATGCGGTTCGAGCATCTCGGTGGAGGTAGTCATCAGGGCATCGACGGAAAGACGTACAAGAAGGGGGATGTTGTCACCTCCAGGACCATCGATCTGGAGAAGGTCTTCCCAGGAAAGTTCCGTCGATGTGATCTGATCCCCGCACCCGAGGACACGGCTGAGGAGGCTCCTGTGAGCCCGAAGGTGGGGCTCGCAGCACTGCAGGCTTCCTTCGAGACCAAGAAGATCAAGGTGAAGCCTGCAGGTGCTCCCACACCTGCAGATGCTCGTGGTACGAACGTCACCTCGACCTTCAACGTGGACAGCGATTTCAAGGTCTTCCAGCGTGGGGATCTCTTCCATGTCTATGAGGGGGACAAGACAACTCCCATCAACAAAAACGGCCTGAAGCGCGGGGATGTCGAGGGAGCTGTCACGGCGTATCTGGAGGAGTGACCTGTGCATCTGCGCTGGGAGCCCAGTCCGATTTGGGAAGGAGAGGATGCCTACATTGTGGGCGGAGGTCCTTCCCTTGATTCCTTCGACTGGGATCTCATTCGCGGGAAGAATGTGATTGGTTGCAACTCCGCTTTCGTTCTCGGTGCCGATGTGGTCAGTATTTGCATCTTCGCCGACTGGAACTGGTGGAAGGAAATCGGAGAGTTGTGTCTGCCGACCTACGGCGGAATGGTTGTGGGTGTTTGCCCAAACCTCGACGAGGTCCTCGACCTTCCCAAGTGGGTTCTCCTTATGAATCGCGAGGAGAGGAAGGTCGGACTGAGCTACGAGAATCTAGGGTTCAATGGCAACACAGGTTCCCTTGCGTTGAACTTGGCTCTCCTGTTAGGGGCGAGGCGCATCTTCCTGTTGGGTTTTGACATGAAGATGAGGGGGAATCGTGCGAACTGGCATGATGTCCGACACGAGGCAGCGAACCCAGAATCTTACCCGATGTTCAAACGGAATTTCCTACGCATAGCAAAGGACGTCGTGACGATGTTCCCTGGAAGGGAAGTGGTGAATGTGTCTGACGTTTCCGAGTTGACTGCGTTTCCGAAAGTGTCCATTGAGGACCATTTCTACGCTTCACTGAAGGGAGCCAAAACGTAATGAGAAATCCACACAGGAACCGTATTATTGCTACATGGATATTTGTGGCAATTGCAGTTGCATGGTCAGCCGTTATGGTGCTGACTGGGTGTTCTTCAACTCCCACACCAGACCCAGACAACGGAGTGTCGAATGCTTCGTATCGGATCGTGATTACCCAGAGCGACAAGAACATTCAGGGTGTGCTCAAGCGCCTTCGCCTTGCGGAAATATCTGACCTCGCCAGTGTGAAACCTGTTCATACGAGGGACTGGTGGGATGCGCAGGTTACGGTTGTTGCTGCGACCGAGGACCTCCTCGAATCTACATTGAGGGGAGCGACCTATACAGCGTCGCCAACGAAGTAAGCGTCCGACGAATCAGGGAGGAGTAAATGAGCGACACAACAGACACTCTGATCGCGAACGCCAAACTGGCCGCATCGGATCAGGTGGTGCAGATCATAGGGAGTGCAAAGTCCACGTTCCTCGGTCTTTTCGGCGACTTCATATCTGCAGCCGACATTACTCGGATTGAGGGTCTCTTCACGAAGGCTGCGATTGCGAAGGCTGCGCAGTTCGCGGCGAACACTCCTGGGGCAGCTCAGGAGGCAGCGGACGAGTACGATACCTACATGGACACCATCGAGACCATCGGAGACGAGTATCTCATCCTCGGGAAAGCCAAGGCAGGAGTTCTGGTTCGGTCGGTGGTCCACGAGATCATCTCCGGTTTCTTCGCTGTGGCGGGTGGGGTGCTTCAGGCTGGGCTGGGCATTGTACTGCCGGGGGTTGGCAGCCTGATCGGTGCTGGGGCCAACGCGGGCCTCCAGCACGTCGTGTCCTACTTCCTGGGGACTGACCATGAGCGCAGAAACCATCGTTCGGCCCGAGTGGCAGGTCCTCAAGACGTCGAAGACCGTGAAGGGTCTCGCTGCGATGGAGATTGCAGCCATTACAATCTTCATCCAGCAAGTGTTCTCTGGGCAGCAGGCAGTGACGTTCGATGCCTTGAAGGGTTGGATCGTCCTCCAGGCAGCAATGATCATCGCCTTTCTGTTCCGTCAGGCAGCAGCAGGCATTGAGGCTCAGCTTGACGGGAAGATTCCTCCCGAAGTAGTGCAGGCAATAGAGGCTGGAGTGCAGGCGAAGGTAATTGCTACCGTTGCGCAGAGGCATCCCGAGGCTGCTGTTACTCTCAAGGATGCATTTGCAAAGGGGATCTGATCATGGCCTTCACTCCCAGAACAACAGCACTGCTTGTTGGTGGTATCATCGACATCACCCCCGGTGTCGATATCACTCCATTCATGGACACTGCCAACTCAATCGTCAACCAATGGTGTCTGGACAGTCGGTTCGGATACTCAAATGACCAGTTGGAGCTGATCGAACGCTGGCTTTCAGCTCATTTCTATGCTGTCTACGACCCTCGCTCGCAATCAGAGCGTGCAGGGGATGTGGGAGTGACGTACCAAGGCAAGACGGGCATGATCTTGGAATCCACTTCCTTTGGACAGCAGGCAATGATGGTTGACTACATGGGGGCGCTCGCAGCATTTCAGCGTCGTCTGAGGGATGGTGTTCCTCCCAAGCCTGGGATTACATACCTCGGGAGTAAGCATTTCGGGCAGAGGTGGGGATTGTATGGTGGTGCTCCTGAAACCAGCGAGTAAGTTACAACATCTTGAGGAAAAGAGCTAACCATGACGCCTCTCGACGGACAGATCCCGGTCGGCGACGACCCATTCGCGCGTGGCCATCGACGCGGCGAGACGCACGCGGAAGGTGCCTCGGGCGAGGCGGACCGCCGCACGTCGGCCGGCATCGTGATCGTCGGGCCGTCGGGCGAGCGGTATGCCAAGGTGCCATCGGCGGCGATCATCTGGCTCGCGCCGTTTGTCTTTGCCGCCCTCGGCGTTGGCGGGAAGGCCGCGCTCGACCGCGCCGCCGCACCAATCGCGGGGCCGGACGATCGCGTAGCGGCCTCGGTGGTGCGGATCGACCGCCTGGAAACGCAATTCTCGGAGCGGTGCCGCTCTGAGGACGAGCGATGGCGTCGCGTGGAGCAGGCGCTCGACTCCGTGAACGCATACCTACTCGCACATGCAGGTAATAATGGGAACAAGTAAACTTGTAAGGGATGTGAAGTAGATGAGCCTTATAACACGAATGCGGAAACAGACTGCCGTCTATTGGCAGCTTATTGAGGAGGTAGATGCAGTTACTGGACAGCCTACGTGGCAGGCTCCGGTGGAGGTACCTGTACGATGGGAAGAGAAAATGGGAGAGGTCGGGGAGCGCAGGTACGTTCCCATTCTCTACTACACAGCAACCATCTATGTTGACCGAGATATGGGGATGTGGGATTACCTCATGCTGGGCAACTTGGTCAACTGGACACCTGCTGATCCACGGTCCACATTATCTTGGGAAGTGGCAGCATTCAGGACACTTCCAAACCTGAGAAACACAGAGAGCCTGCGCATCGTCACCGCTGCTCCATCCGGCCTGAAGTTTGGAGACCTGAATGGGCCTGGTATCGAGGCCATTACTTACTATAGTGGAGCCTCTACCACGGTTGGGATTGGGGGCGTCGCTGTCGTAAATCCAGGCACAGTGACGCCGATCAGTGTGGCAGTGAAGGGGAAGCCAAACGATAAGGAAGAAGAGAAGATCGACAAGCGTGGGGATTATTCGGTGGTTATAAGCACATGGGATATTCCTAAGAACCTCCTCATTCCTGAGCCTAAGCTGCAGGACTACTTTACGGACACCGTGGGGGTTCGATGGAATGTGATAGGGTGGGAAATGGGAGCACTTCGGTCCTGGTGGAGAGTGACTGCTAGACGAGGTGCTTGAATGTCAGCAGGGTGGCGTTTCACAAAATGGACTGTTCCTGGTAGCCAGAGAGGTAAGACTGGGTTCCAGATTGGTGCCTTCATGCAGGCCACTGGCAAATTCTTCGATGCTCTAGATACAACTCGGCAAGGGGCTCTGTTCGTATTCAGGCAGCTGGCCCGGTCAGCATTCTCAAGAATAGTAGCGAGGACCCCTGTTGACACAGGACTTGCAAAACATGGGTGGGTGCTAGACGACCTCATTGATAACGAATCACAAACTCGTTTGCGCATCACGAACACTGTCTTCTACGTCATCTACCTTGAGTACGGTTGGTCGAAGCAGGCTCCAATGGGGATGGTGCGAATCACCCTCATGGAGTTGGCGGAAGAGGTAAACAGTCTGAACCTGGGGATCAAGATTTCACTTACAGTGCAGGAAGCGTTTGCGGGTACAGTACCGTCAGGTGGGAGGATGGGGGGTACATTCCGTTTGTTTGCAAAGGGGCAGCGACCGAAGAGGAAACGCCTCAAGAAACCGAAAAACGCTATTGGAAACATAACAGGAACATCTCCGTTGATTGAGGGCACTGGCGGCAACTTCACAGGTACAGGTGGGACAGGTGGCAACTTCACAGGTACAGGTGGGACAGGTGGCAACTTCACAGGTAATGAGGGCAGAGGTGGAGTGGGTTAGGAGATATAGGAATGTGGGATGCTGTGATAGTGGTCTTATGGGTCATGGGACTGTCTATAGGAGCCTATGCTATAGGCATGTTATTGGGGAATTCACCACGAGGTAGATGGCTACCTGTTGTTGGAGCAGTGTTTGCCACGACATGCTTATCTGTGGTGGCTTATGCAGGAACGCTGACCTACCTATGGGCCGTCGTGCCCGCGGCGATCGAAGTCGACTGGCGCGACCATCCGGCCGCGGCGACCGTGAGCGCGCAGGTGACATACTACGCGGGCGACGCCAATTCGGAGGACGAGGCGCCGGCGTCGCGCGTGATAACGATGCCGTCGTCGCTCTCGATCACGGCCGTCCCGTGGCAGCGGATGTGGACGGAGTATGACGCGGCGGGCAATGGCTGGGTCGATTTCAGAGCGCCTGACACGGAGGGCCTGTGATGCTGCGTCGCGCCCTTATAGCCGTCCTGGCCGTGGCCATCGCGGCGTCGCCCGCGCTCGCGGCCATCGCCGGTAATACCCACTGGGAAGTGCGCACGACGGGCAGCGATACCGCCTGTGGCGGCGGCTTCATCGGCAACGGACTCACGCCAGCGCCCGCAAGTGCGCCGACGATCACGACGGCATCGACGGGCGGCAGTATAGGCACATGGAGCGGGTACGTTCTCACGACCTACAACAATGAGCAGGGTGACGCCCCGCAGTCGGCCGTGTCCAGCCTTATCACGTTCTCTTCAGGCACGACCAACGAGTTCACGGTCACGGGGCCGCCAGCATCGACCTACGCATCAGGCTGGTCATGGTATGTAGGCGCAGCCGCGACTGGCCCGTTCTATCTGGTCGTGCAGGGCATAGCGATTGGCACGACCTCGACGCGCACCACTACGCCGCCCACGAGCGGGACGCAGGCGCCCGGCCATGACTACAGTCAACAGAACGCGGCGCAGGCGCATGGAACAAATCTCACCGTCGATGCCACGACTAATACACAGGTCACACCGGATGGCTACACAGTGTCGGCGTTGACGGACCCAGGCAATGTCATCTATATCACGACGACGGGCACTGGTGCGACTTTCGCCGTAGGGTTCTACCAGATTACAGGCGTCGTAGGTAGCGAGTGGATTCTCGATCGCTCGCCGGCCGCGGTCAGCAGCGCAGGCGCGACCTGGTACATGGGTGGGG
>VFSW01001784.1_pt1 | contig 32756 bp, 36 predicted proteins | sample 5358111 | NCBI WGS metagenome assembly VFSW01 (sample SAMN11554181, study PRJNA540505) | mine drainage metagenome | isolation source: sediment from site ElyBrook_90M | place: USA: Ely Copper Mine, Vershire, VT | collected 2017
GACATGAGCTTCTCGATGAAGGAAGAGGGGATAGTCCCTGTAACCGGGCTCTCTAACTGCGTTTCAAACTTCAAATTAGTCGTCAGGCAGGTGCACGGCCGTCAAGGCGATTTCGTACTCATTCGCCCGGCTCAGCGCCTCCGGGGTGAATCCATCTGCCAATATCTGGATCCTGTATCCAGTATCAATCTGTATTATCCCTGCTGCAATAATCTCATTTTCGCCTACCTTTCCCCTGAAAGCTTCCGTTGCGACCCTTGTCCCTTTATTCACCTCGTAAAACTTGTGGGTTACTCCAGCCCTTCCCACCAAGGTAGCGTCCTCCCCTTCTATGGCTACTGCCTTTTTTACAGGCGGAGCCTTTGTTACAGTTTCGACCATCAAATCACGGTATTGCTGTGCATCTTCAAATATATATAAACTCGCTCCCTGCATTCCTTCGCATCAGGCCTGCCTTCCATCATCTAAAAATCTGCGTAATTGACGCCCTAATTCCGGGCTCGCCGGCCAACAGTCGTCGAAACGTTTTTAAGGCTGTATTGATATACCACAGCTGTGAGGGCATGAAGAATATGGGCATAGTGGCAGTCATAGCAATCGTTGTAATAGCAGCGATAGTCATCGGAGTCGTGGCCCTGAGGGGCATGCCGGCAACGCCGACCAACGTTACCACGAGCATCGGCAGGACAACCAGCATGGACAATGTGCCGGTGTTGATGACCGATCCAGCGCAGGTGCCTGCAGGAACCTCCGCCCTGACTTTCACATACACATCCATGCAGGTCTACAACACTGGCCCGTCTGGCTCAGCGTGGGTCAATGCGGCCGGAAACGGCAGCGTGAACCTTATAGCCATACAGAATAGCACTCAGGTGATGGGCTACGCCAACATAGCCGCCAATTCAGCCATAAGCCAGGTAATGTTCAATGTCACGTCAGTGATGATCACGGTGAACGGGACAACCTACGCGGTGCCGGTCTCGAACCCGCAGGTGCTCGTGTCCATATCGGGCAACGGGCAGACGAACGCCACGTCAGGCGTGCTGATAGACTACACGCCAACCGTATCGGCCGCGTTCATCCAGAACTCAACAACATTTGTAAGGGTGCCAGCTGCAAAGGCTGCGGTGATAGGCGGCATAAACAGCTCGTTTGCAACGAATGTGGGCGCCACGGCGCCGCTCAGCGCGAGTGCGCAGGCGTCTCTGGCAGCCGTTACCCCCAATATACAGATAACATCTTCGTCTTTGGCCTTCAACGGAAACACCACGACCGTATCGGTGACGGTGCAGAACAACGGTAACCAGAGCGTTGTCCTCAACACGGTTAACGTATACGGGCAGCAGAACGTTACCGCAACGCCTTCCGCGTCGGCTGGCGTAAACGCATCGCTGGCCACCAGCATAAACATAGCGCGGATCGGCGGAACGGCAGGGATAAAGGCATTCGGCCACCTAAGCACAAGCGCGAAGGTCCTTGCAAACATTGGCATTAGCCTGGATTCGTACTCTATGCAGACGTTCTCGGCGGGCTCAGGCGGATCCTTGGTGCTCGTATCGGGAAGCTCGTCCGTGCAGGGCGGCGTTACAGTCGCTCCTGGAGCCAACGCGACGCTGGCATACAGCGGAACTGCAACATACAACAACGGAACGTTCCAGACGACGCCCAAGAGAGGCTCTCAGTACACGATAAATGTTGTCGGGAAGGGCGGCGCATACGCGACCACAACTGCGTCAGCGTCATGATTATCTGGGCACGAGCTCGATTATCTCCGCATCCACCACAGGCATCTTCAGCCTGTGCGCTATCGCCACCCTCCTATTGCCGTCATCTGACACGTAGTAGTCCCTGCCTATCTTGAAAAGCATTATAGGGTCGGGGCTGCCCGGGAGCTCCATCTTATCTTTCATGTAGGAATAGAGGTCATCGTATCTTGCGTCGTTCCTTTTTGGCATCCAATCCGAGCCGAACCTGCCGCTGTTTATCCTGAATGTTCCAACGATCATCCTCGTTGGCACGCCCATGGAGCCCCTCGGCCTTTTCTCCATTTCCTGCCAATCTGGATGGTCGTCCTCGACGCTCCTGACGTGGCCGACCGCCAGCACTGCGCTCTGCATGATAGCTTAGCGGAGTGCCATATATTTAATATTATCGAAGAAGAGCCTCGACGATCTGGTTCTCCTTCCTTGGCAGAAACATCCGATGCATCATCTACGATACGACCAACGCCCCGCTCTTCAGGAATGCGGTGGAGTTGGGCAGCAGGTTCTGGTTGCCGCACAGTAGCGGGTCGAGGTATGAGACCGATGCGCCTCCGCCGAAGTACGGCTGTATCTTTATCGCCACTCCCCCTATACTCATGTTCTGATGGATTGCAAATCGCAGGTCATCGCAGACGTAGCCGTACTGTCCTCCGGAGTATGCCGATCCATTTGATGCCATGCTGCATCCTGAGTATTCCAGTCCTGCTTGCCAGCGCGTTATCCACGTCTCGATGTTCCCCACAGAGCTGTTGTTCGACGCTCTTCCAAAGGCGCTCTCGTTCACTATGGTTATGCTGGACCCCGCTGGCAGTTTCGCCTTGAGGCTTGCGAGCGTTCCGTTGAGCTGCGGTATGCAGCTGGCGGGGGCAACGCCGAACGAGGCGTTCCTTATTGTGGCTTCTATGCCATTTACGCTCAGTGCATTGGAGAGGTTTGACACGTTCGCGTACTTTGCCGCGCCCTTGAACGAGCTAGAGTTGAGCAGCGACGCAAGCGTTGAGAGGATTGGCAGCTTAGATAGCCCCCCCGGGCTGATCGCATTCTGGTAGGATATCATGTAGAACGCGGAGAAGCCCAGTATTATCCCTATGAAAAAGGCCAGGAAAACCCACTTCGCCTTCATCCAATCGCCAGATACCTTTTGCCGCGCAAGCTTAAAAATATGGCGGAGCTATTCGGTTAGTCCTTGACCATGAACTTGTCAATTTCCTTAGCCGCCTTCTCCCTCCTCTTCCTGTGCAGTTCGAGGAAACCGTTTATCCTCTTTGCTAGGTCTGCCTTATGCTCTCCTGCGAGTATGGTGCCTTTTCTCTCCGATTCGAGTATCTTGTCCAGCTTCTTGTCATCAGGTTCGAACAGGAACCTGTAGTACTGGCAGACCATGCACTTGTCGGGGTCACCGCCGTGCAGTTTCTGCAGCGCCGCTGTTGACTGCTGCCCCGTCAGCGCCCTATTCACCTTCTTCACGACCTCCTGCTCGCCGTCGTTCAGGTATATGGTATTCAGCTTCTCGCTCGCCGACATCTTCGCCTCTCCGCTGAGCGACGGCAGGAACATATTGTGCATTATCGCCGGCTTGTAGTATCCCAACTTTCCTATCACATCACGTGCGACCCTGAAGTGGACGTCCTGGTCGACCCCCAAGGGTATCAGGCACGGGACGTTTCTTCCTTCCTCCACCGACTTGAGGAACGCAGGCACCGCCTGCATGCTCGTATAGAATATCCATCCTATGTTCGTGTCGTTGCCGACCCCGAACGCGTCCTTTATTGTCGAGAAAGTCAGGCGCCCTGCAACCCTGACCGCCTGTTTGTACAGCGTCTTGGCGTAATCCGTGTCTATGAATATCCTCGTCTTCTTTGGGTCGAATCCCACCGCGGCGATGTTCAGTGCTGCGTCCTCTGCCAGCTTGTGATACTCATCAAGTTCCATGCCAAGGTTCTGCCTCGCCCAGTATTTCTCTTCGTCGGGTATCTGGATTAGGACCTCGACCCCGAACTTCTCCTGCAGCCACTGCGTGAAGATGAAGGGGAGCAGGTGCCCCAGGTGCATCGGGCCCGAAGGTGCGATTCCAGTGTACAAGTAAAATTTGTTGCCCTTCTCGTACTCGTCGAGCAGCCACGCGAGCTCCCTCTGCGCGAACACGATCTTTCTCCTAAGGAGCCAGTGCAGCGGCCCCGTATGCTTCTCTATCCTCTTCAACAGGTCGTCGCCTATCGGCTTTATCCCGAACTGGCGCTCGAGCGCCTCGTAGTCTATCTTCCCTTCGACCTTCCACGGTGTTACCTTGAAAGCAGGATCCGCCATGTCTCTTACATCCTAATGAAGGCTTTTATTGGTTGCGTGCTGTCAAGGCGCAACCTTCACCTGCACCTTGTAGCATCTCTCAAATAGCTCCTCAACCTTCCTCGCTGCGGCGTCTCTCGCAGCCACAAGCCTGTCAAGCCTGCCGTGCAGTTCGTCCGCAGCCATTACTATCTTCCTCTTGCCCGTCTGCGATCTGTCTATCTCGCGTATGGTGCCCCCTATACCATTGGCTTCCCTTTCCAGGGGCTTCCTCTTCACCTCAAGAAGCTCTATCTCGTTCAGAAACGTGAGCATGTCGCCCCTCAATATGAACTCTATCGCCTGCAGCGCCTCTATCCTGTTCTTCACCACTACCCTATTCTCCTCTATCTCCTTCTTCAGCGCCGCCACCTGCACTGTGAACTCCTTCATCGCCTCGCCATTCCCTGATAATCTCCCGACAGGATCCTCCATGTAACCTGTTAGGTACATCTTGCTCAGCCCATGCTCGTACTTCCTTGCAGCCTTTTCGAGCGGCGACAGTATGTGCATTATGTTCGCCTTCACGTCTCCGACCGCCCTCTCGATCTCGTTTATCTCCGCCATCTTCACGGAAAGTTTTTTCGACAGTTCCTCAATGTCCTTATCTTGCTGGGCGGTATCGCCTCCTCGCCCGTCGTCCATATCTGCAGATACGCTGCCCAGCGTTGCAAGTTCGTCGTTGAACGCCTTCAGCTTTTCTATCTCATCAACTACTTTCTTGTACTCATCGAAGTCCTGCGCCCTCGAGCCGAGTCTCGAGTCGAGCTCCTTGACATATCTTTCCATCGTGTTGAATCCGGACTTGAACTTGCTCAGGTGGTTCGCGTATGCTTCCAGGACCGGCCTGAACTTGTTGTTTATCTTCAGTATGTCGTCCATCATGGATTTTGAGGAAGAGAGCTTGGAGTAGTATGAAGAATAGAGGTTCTTCGCATCCGCAGCCCCTTCAGAGCCGATTACGCGCCTAATCCCTGCAGTGTATGTGAGCTTCTGCTCCTTTATCTGCTTGATATTTGCAAAGCGCATGTATTCCGTGTCTGGCGCCGCTTCGTTCCTGTCGAACTGGTCGCACGCCTGCAGCAGCATCGCCTTCGCGTCTTCCATCCCCCTTATGAGAAAGGAGGCCTTTGCGTTTATGCTAGATATCTTCGAATCGAATGCGCCGTTGAGAAGCTGCTCAAGCTCATCAAGCCTAGCCTCCCTCGCTCCATTTTCAAAAGCCATCAAAACGCCTTAAAATAGTCAATTAATAATATTTGTCAAAGTATAAATGGTATTATGGTAGGAACGGAGGGGAACCATCTTGCGGGACAGGGCAGCCCATACCTGCGCGAGCATGCAGGCGATCCTGTCGACTGGTATCCCTGGTCCGATGAGGCATTCTCCAAGGCAAGGAAGGAGGACAAGCCCCTCTTCATATCTATAGGATACTCCACATGCCACTGGTGCCATGTGATGCAACAGGAATCGTTCAAGGACCCTGAGGTCTCGAAGCTGATGAACGATGCCTTTGTCTGCATAAAGGTCGACAGGGAAGAGAGGCCCGACATAGACAGCACATACATGAAGGTCTGCCAGATGATGACCAGATCGGGCGGTTGGCCTCTCACGATAATAGCGACCTTGGACAAGAAGCCCTTCTTTGCCGCCACTTACATTCCGAAGGAGAGCAGGTTTGAGATGGTCGGCATGGTGGAGCTCATACCAAGGATAGAGGAGCTCTGGAAGAACGACCGAGATAGCATAGAGAAGAACGCCGAGAGCGTCGCTGCTGCGCTTTCAAAGAAAAGCACATCAAAGTCAGATGCAATTATCGACGAATCGACACTCAATAAGGCGTTCTCGCAGATGTCAGGGTCGTTTGACTTCGATTATGGCGGCTTCGGAGAGGCGCCAAAGTTCCCAATGGCGCTCAACCTGCTGTTCATCATGAGATACTGGCACCACTCCAAGAATAAAATCGCGCTGAAGATCGTGGAAAGGGCGCTCGAATGCATGCGACTTGGAGGAATATACGACCAGATAGGCGGCGGGTTCCACAGGTATGCAACAGACGCGATGTGGAACGTCCCGCATTTCGAGAAGATGCTCTATGACAACGCGCTGCTTGCAACGCTCTACCTGGAAGCTTATCAGGCCACCAAGAAGTCGCTCTACAAGGAGACTGCAACAGAGACAATAGATTTCGTGCTCAGGGAGATGTCCAGCGTCGAAGGAAGTTTCTACACTGCTATCGATGCCGATAGCGAGGGACAGGAAGGGAAATTCTACACGTTCAGCTATGAGGAGGTAGAGAAGGCGTTCTCAAAGGAGCAGATGAGAATGTTCATCGCGGTATACCCTCTCCAGAAAGGTGCCGGCCAGCAGATACTGCACATGGATGACAGAATCGAGCTGGGCGGGCTCGCAGGTGCAAGGAAAAAGCTACTTGAATTGAGGGATAGGAAGAAGAGGCCCAATACTGATGAGAAGGTACTTGCGGGCAACAATGCGTTGATGATATCTGCATTGGCAAAAGCATATCAGGTGCTTAACAAGGAGGCATATTACGACGCTGCGAGGAAGGCAGCCAACTTCATAGCCTCAAAGATGATTGGCAAGGACGGAAAGCTGCATCATGTCTGCAATGATAAGACAAACATTGGCGGGTATCTGGACGACTATGCGCTCGTGATAAGCGCATTCATAGACCTATACCAGGCAAAATTTGAGGTGGTGTACCTGGAGCATGCTGTAAGACTATCGGATTACATGCTCAAGCACTTCGCCGACAAGGATGGCGGCTTCTACTTCACCGCCGACAATGCAGATTACGTGATAGCCCGCGACAAGCCACTATATGATAATGCAACTCCTTCGGGCAACTCGGCAGCGCTGTACGCGCTGATTGCGCTCTCTAGGGTCACAGGGAACTTCAACCTCGAGGATGCAGCCTCAACCCTCGTAAGGGCGTTCTCCAAGGCAATAAGCGAACAACCGTCATACGCTCCATATCTGCTCTGTGGGCTTTCATGGGCAATATGGCAGAGCTATGAGGTACTTATAGCGCCGAAAGAGCCCGGAGATGCGGAAAGATTCATTTCAGAGGTAAGGAAGGAATACCGCCCGGATGTCTTCCTCATGGTGAAGGGTGCGGGTTTGTCAAATGTTGCAGGCTTCACGAAAGAGATGGGCCCGATAGATGGGAAGACCGCTGCATACGTCTGCACCAAGAGCCAATGCGAGAGGCCGGTTACAAGCCCGGAGGAGATGGAGAGGATGATACCCAAGTGAAATACGTTGCTTCCAGTGTGCCGTAGAAAGCTATTTAAATCAAAGCACCTAACGTTTACTGTAAAAGGTGAAATTATGGCAAGTTCAGAACCCGAGAAGGAAAAGAAAGATGGCGGAAGCGGCGGCGGCGGAAGCGGTTAGTGTCGGGTTGGCATTAGCGTATTCTTTCCAATCTGGATTCTATTTCTTCATATCTCTCTCTATTTTTAGAAGTTACTTTATAGTCACTTACTAGAGTTTCGTATGCAACAGAGTATAAGTTATCGAATCTTCTGTAAATTGGTCTACCTACTAATATGTCCGTAATCGATAACGATGATATTTTAATGCCCTTCACTTTTCCTCTTAGAGTATTTTCAATAAGTTCTAGCTGACCAGGTTCAAGAATTGGTGCTGCAAACAATATGCCATAAGGTACATTTATATCACCAATCAGCGAGAACTTGTTGATGATGTGCTTTGGGCTCTCTTCTACAATATATTCCAGTAATGATTTTCTAGATTCCCTAAAATTGCGCTCCTCTAAAATCTCTAATAAAATCAATGCATTATATCTTACGCCTAGATCACTCATCGTTATTGTTGCGTTTTCTATTATTTCCTTTTCTTTTAATTTTTCGTATATGTACCTTGCACTGCCCTTTGCCATATTGTTATCCCTTTCTATTTTTGCAAAAGGAACAGATGAATCTCTGTTTAATTCTCGCAAAACGGAAAACTCGCTTTGCAAAAGTTGATTAGGCAACGGTCGCGGGTGCCCTTTAGTTCTGCGCCAGATTCTCTTTTCAAGTACAGTAAAGAACGCGTCTCTTAATGGCACTACATGATATGTAGGATAGAATAATGATACATCCCACTTGGCTGATATGTCTTTCAGTGAATCTTTTATCTTAAGCCTCTCAAGTATTTGTAATAATTCAAAAGTTGTGTCGGCCACTAAGTAAATGAACATATCATATTCTCCTTTTGTAAAGGCGGCAAACTGTACCTCAGGAACCGATTCTATATCTGCCTTTACATTTGTGGGGTTTGGCCCGGCACCCAAGAATTTCACAAACACTACGAAATAGAGAAAACCAAGGTTGAGGAGCCTGACATACGCAGTATAATTTATTCCCAAAAGTTTTTCCAGCTTCTTTACCCTTGCGCCCACAGCGTCTTCCTTCATGTTGAGCTTCCTTGCTAACATTGGCGTTGGCATCCTTGCGTTCATCGACAGGTTCGTCAGGATCTTCTGCTCCACCTCTGTCAACTGTATTCCATTGCTCTCCAATATTCTCCCCTCGCTCTCCTGCGGCATTATCACCTTGCCGCCGTGCGACATTATCACGGTCTTGGCTACCTCAAGGTCGTACTCCGGCTTCTTGATTCCCTTCGCCACGAAGGCACCAGTGTCGGTCATCTTGCCTAGATACTTCGCCTCCACGATCTCAGTCTTGCCGGTTTTGGGGTTCCTCCTGGCTATCTGCTTGTATAGGTAGTATCTGTCGCTTATCTTTCTCAGCACTATTGGGAAAGGGAAGTTCCTCTTGAGCTCTTCGAACCGCTCCCTGACTGCCTCTGGGGCCTCGGCTATTGTCATGGTATTATTTTAACATAACAGATATTTAATAGTTATGGCTTAATAGCAGCTTTTTATAATAACTAAAGCCAGAGTTACTGCCTGTTTACGCTTGAATCAGATAAAACATATCTGCAATGCCGAGCATATCCAATGCCTCTATATAAATAAAATGAAGTTCATAATATCATACGGTGGGCATGGTGGGATCAAGTAACCCAAATAATAGGAAGCGAGCGGAGCCCAAATCTGGCCTTGTAACATACAAGGAATCCTTTCTCTACCCTTTAGGTAAGAGTTCTACCCACAAGATGAAAATCACCCTTCAGGGCCTGTTCGTCTTGATCCCCAACCCACCAAACTCCCCCAATAGCGACAGGCTTACCATAAGCGCCATGACCTTCTCAGAAAAGAATCTTCTGGGATCCAAATGAAGGAATCAAAGAAAAACAAAAGGAGCTCCCTGCACAGGTTCTATCTCATTTCTCCAAAGCAGAATCTCAACTCGGACGCGCTTGCCAACAAGCTGCTCTCGCTCGATCACGTGGAGGAGGTCCTGCTCACTGACGGCGACTTCGGCTTCATAGTCAAGACAAGGTTCTCCAAGGGCGAGGAGCCCGGCAACCTCATCAGGTACATAGAGCGCCACATAGGCCAGAGCTACGGCAAGGTCGTGAGCTATTACCAGTATAGGAAGTAAAACGATAATTATGTTCCAGGAAACAAGTTCCATCCCAATGTAAATTTACATAAATGAAACATTTAAATATTAGTTAGGTGTAAATTAAATTGAGGAAATGTCTGAAACAATCACCATAAATGTTGACGAATCAGTCGCAAGGAGATTCAGGAAAGCCGCAGGCATGAAGTACGGCAGGAGGAAAGGCTATCTTGGCAAGGCGGTCACAAATGCATTGGAGACATGGGCCGAGAAGCAGGACAAAAGCCTAGAAGCCCAATTCATGGAACTCCTTGAGAAGGGATTTAATGGTAAGAAGTGGAAATTCGATAGGGACGAGGCGCATGAAAGATAGGATGTTCTTTGACACTAACATCTTGTACTATTCATTCGACAAGAATGCGGGGCGCAAGAGGGAACTGTGCAAAAGTCTGATAAAACGCGTGATGGAAGGCCAAATTATTGGCGTTGTATCGAATCAAGTACTTGGGGAGACGTTCAATACCGCTACAAAGAAGATGGGAATGCCCTCAGAACAGGCGAGAGTGATAGTCGATTTAATTATACATTCAGAACGATGGGAGAAAGTCAATTACACATTTGAAACGGCAAGAAACGCAATGGACAATACAGAAGGCGCCGGGCTGCGATTCTGGGATTTGGTAATTGCCGAAACAATGAAAGAAAACGGCATCACAAAAATAATAACAGAGGATGTAAGAGGTTTCAATGGCCTGTCTGGAATAAATGTAATCAACCCGTTTGAGAACTAGACATCAATATGGTGATTTTATGAACAACCAAATTAAGGTGTTGGAGAAAGGAAGGATTGTGTTGCCGAAGGCGATGTGCGAAAAGTATGGGATAAAGCAGGGCGATAAGGCAACCTTTACCGACCTTGGCAATTGCATCAGCGCCAGATTCCACCATAGATCAAGACTTTCTGGCCTTTATTACCCTGTCTAACATGAGTCTCAGCCATGGCACGTAGTTCTCGGGATTCTTCTGAATGTCTGCCTTTAGACTCTCCAATCTCATCCATTTCCATTCTGCTACCTCTTCCTTGTTGCAAACCGGCTCCCCTTCATACGAGCCGAAGATTATGTGGTCGTACTCCTGTTCTGTCAGGCCCTTCCCCACATCCGCCTTGTATATGAATGGGAACGCCTCCTTCATTTCGCAGTCGAACCCCATCTCCTCCCTAAGCCTCCTGTGAGCTGCGGCCATGGTTGCTTCCCCGGGCGCCGGATGGCTGCATGCGGTATTGCCCCACTGCCCTGCCGCATGATACTTCGTGAGCGCCCTCCTCTGCAGCATCGTCTCTCCCTTTTTGTTGAATACGAAGATGGATATCGCGCGGTGGAGCTTCCCTCCGTTCAGGTGCGCCCTCTGCTTCTCCTCTACTCCTATCTGGTTGTCGTCCTTGTCTACGAGTATGACTTCGATGTTGGCCATTCAATCACGTTTTCTACCATGATAACCTGTGGCGAGGGAGAGATTTGGGAGTAATGCTCATTAATTCATTTTAGTTCCTTTCTGTGTTCTTTTACATACTTCTTAAACGCAGCGCTCTCACAGCACCTATCGCATCCATATCTTAAGTCATTATATTCGGATTTTACTGTGTGCCCTATGCCGTGCTCACAAACTACATCTATACGACCATCTTCTCGTAGGTTTATTGTGAATTTCTTAGGCTCCGTGTTCTTTGTCATTTCTGTGCACCACTTCTGAGAGTAACATCTTCTGTTAGCCACTTCCAAACAGGTTTTATAGTTACCTTTTTGCCCTTGACATCAAAGTGATCCTCTTGGTCATAAGTAAGTATCAATCCCTCATTTAGACCGAATTTCTCCATTGCTTCACTTAATCCATTGAGTTCCCTGTCCTTGTTATCGGCATTTAGATGATATGTAACCTGAATAGCTGCGATTATCTTGTTACCTTCCCTTAACAGAAAATCGCATTCTTTCCTTTCTCTGAAGTAGAAAATCTCTTTATATTCCCTTCTAAGATGCATGAAGACTGCGTTTTCCAGCATTCTGCCCTTGTCGTCAGAGAATGAGACAGAATTTGCATTAGAGAGCCCATTGTCTATCGAATAAATCTTCTTCTGATTTACAATTCTTTTCTTCAATGAATAGTCAAATTTCGGCACCGTGAATAGAAGATAACTGTCCTCAAAATATGAAACAAAAGAAATAGCGGTATTTATTGAACCTAGATTAAAAGTTTCTTTTAAAGCATTATAAGAGAATTCTTTTCCTACATTAGTTAGGAGATAAAGGGCCATCTCTCTTAAAGTTTTTGAGTTCCTTATGCCGTGCCTTACTGTTATATCCCTTTGAATCACGTCAACAAATAACTCTCTGAGTATATCCGCCTTTCCATAAAGCAGGTATTCCGGGAATCCGCCTTTTGCTAAATATTCGTCGAATGTCTTAATGCTCGCCTTCTTTTTCTTGAATAATAACATTTCAACATAGGAGAATGGGAAAAGTTCTATATTTATATGCCTGCCAGTCAAGCGTGTACCAAGTTCCTTGCTAAGCAATGAAGCATTTGATCCGGTAATGACGAATACTCTGTCTTTATCGAGCTTGGATCTTACAAAGACCTCCCAGCCCTTTATGTTCTGTATTTCATCAAAGAAATAGAAATTGCTGCCAACTCCTCCCTCAAATATTTCATCGATCTTCTCAAAATCACTAGTCTCGAATGCGGATAGTCGCGTATCTTCAAAGTTCAGATAGTAAAAATTGGGCAACTTTTCAATCAGCTGTCGAAGTAAGGTGCTCTTGCCGCACCGCCTTATTCCAGATATAACTAACGCAAATTGAGACCTTAGATCTATCTTTCCGAGCAGTTCCCGTTTAATGCCTTTATTCTGCGCCGTTATATCTTTTTTTTGGGCAGCTATTATTTCGCTAAGGCTTTCTTTAAGTATCATAATTTATTATATGTCAATAAGATATTTAAATCTTTTCATTCATAATGAACATTATTGTTCACTGCTAATGAACAAAATCTGTAGACTTGGCGGCCAGCCCAATTTAAGGACAGTGGACTTCGTGTATATCGAAATATATGTTGATATGCCTAGATTAACGCTATATGGCTACAGAACATCAAATATAGTTATTTGTGGACATTATGTCCACAAGATTTAAATATCTTAATGCTGTAGACATATATATGTCATTTATAGAAAAACAGCGACACGGAAAACGCTACTATTATTACCTAGTGAAAAATGTCAGAATATCCCCTACAAAAGCCAAAAAGGTAAGGATATTTCTAGGCAGAGAAGTTCCAAAGCATGAGGAGCTGCAAAAATACCTCTTAGAAATAGAGAAAAAGGCCGTATCTGAATATAGCGGCAAGTGGTTGTCTAAGGAGTTAATAGAGCGACTAGAAGATCTAAGAGCTTCAGTAGTAGTATTTCATAAAACACCCGGAGATGCGCTACCAAAAGATTTTTTGGTACGATATACATATAATACCAATGCTATTGAGGGGAACCGACTAACACTTAGACAGACAGCGTTAGTGCTTTCTGATAAGATAGCACCGGAAGGAGCGAGAACAAACGATGTGATTGAGGCTTTGAACTCTTTAGACGCTTGGGAATTTGTGAAAAAGTACAAGGGAAAACTAAGTAAGAAATTCGTATGCAAAGTTCAATACGAGATAACAAAAAACACTTCTTGTAGAATCCAGGGAGATTATAGAGATAGTGAAGTGAGAATAGGAGGATCTGAACACATTCCACCGAAACCATCTGAAGTCTCAGCTCTCATGCAAAACTTGTATGAAGAATACGATAAAAAAAAGAAAGAATTGCATCCAATAGAACTCGCTACTCTGATACATAATAAATTAGTTAAAATACACCCATTTACAGATGGTAATGGAAGAACTTCAAGGCTTCTAATGAACTGGATTTTGCAAAGAAATCGCTTCCCAGCAGTGATAATAGAAGTAACAAACAAAGAGAAATATTACAATTGCATTGAGCATGCTGACAAAGGCGATCAGAAGTACTTTACTGTATTCTTGGCAGACCAGATGCTTGAGCAATATACGATTATATTACCTAACTAATTTATGTCATCGGTTTGTCGTCATAAAAAATTAGGTGGACTTGGCGGGATTCGAACCCGCAACCCCCTGCATGCCATGCAGGTGCGCTACCGTTACGCTACAAGCCCGCAGCTAGTTTATGCATTAACGGCTATTTATTGATTTGCCATCGTTCTCTTGAGGCTCAAAGGCTCATTGATGGGGTGCGGCATGGTCTGCATTGCCCTGCTCACATGTTTTACTTCGCCTCCTCTGCGCAAAGCGTGCTTATAGGACATTATCTTGATGGCGTCTGCCGTAACGTTCTCGGGCACGACAAAACACCTGGTAAGCTCCATGCTGATTTTTCTAAGTATGGTTTCCGAACTAATCCCCAAGTCTAGCTTTACAATTTTGCATAGGGCAAATGACGCTTTCTCTATGCGTGCCACGTCATTGAATAATATAGCGTTTCGTTTGGTTCCGGTGCGCGGGTCCAGTACCACCTCGGCTGTGCCCAACACGTCCTCTGCGGTAACCACCATGTGGGCAATGCATACGGCCGCGGCGCCGATGTCGAACGGGTTTTTCCCGGTCGTCAGGCCATGACCTTCTGCGGCGGCACATATGGCCACTGCCTTCTTCGCCACTCTTTCGTCAAGCCCCAGGATTCCGGTCACGGTATCTATGAAATCCGTAGCTATCCCCGGGGAGATCCCGAGGCTCAGCGCGCCCGAAAGGAACGCGAACGCTCCGGCGACCTTCACCCTGTCGCCCTCGCCCAGCTCCGCCGCGGCGCACACCTCGCTTATCGTTATCCCTGCACCCTCGGCCGCTGCGGCAGCATAGGCGCTCGCCGCAATGATGTGCCCGTGCTCCAGTCCATTTCTATGCATCCTAGGCACCAGGCTGGGTATCCTGTAATGCCTTCTGACTATTTCCTGCGCCATCCCGATCGCATCGGTTGTCATGGCCGTCGATATGCGCGCCAAACCCTCCGCCAGGTCGCTAAGCTCCCTGCTGTCGTCGGCGCCGCTCTGCGTGCTTATCGGATTGCCTGCAGCGGCGCTGTACTGGGCGGGAGCTGGTTTAAACATACGGTAATCATAGGATTGCCAAATATTTAACCTTTTACAGCCCGCTCGGCCGATTAGAAATAGCCGCTATGCTGGGGAAACGAATATGATGTTGCCGCCTCTCAGCAGGATGGTGCCGAGCCTCGCCTTTGCATTACCTCCATCGAGCTCCTCCGCCTCCTCCAGCACTATGTTCATGTGGGCGTCGAAGGATGTTATCTTTCCGCGTATGCTGAGGTTGCTCTTGAGGCGCACCAGCACGCTCTTGCCCAGAACCTTGTTCAACAGATCGAAAGGCCTCTCGTTCTGCAAATCAATCCTTCCTCTTTATCGTCTTAAGCTCCTCCTTCTTCACGGTCAGCCTTACCCTGCCCGTTCCTACTCCCACCTGCTTTCCTATCAGTATGTTCTCGGCCACGCCCTTCAGCCTGTCCACTTCTCCGAATACCGCCGCATTGGTGAAGTGCTTCACTGTCTCCTCGTATGCCGCCCGCGCGAACACCGATTCCTTTTCGCCGGCTATCCCGTGCCTGCCCACGCTCTTTATCGCGCCTGTGTGGGTCATCGCATCTGCAACCAGCCCGAGGTGCCTAAACCCGACCGCTATGCCCTCCTCGCCTATCGTGGTGAGCAGCTCGTTCGCTATTATGTTCCTTGCCGCCTCTATCCCGTAGACCCTCATCACTTCGAATATGTCGTTGCTGTAGATTCCCTCCTTCTCTATGCCCTCTATCTCGAAGAGCCCCTCTATGTTGCTGCCGCTCGTGGTGAAGTAGAACGTGCCGTCGTCGGCTTCCTGCACGGCGACCTTCACTATCCCGCTTACTCCGCCAACCGCCGAGTTCCTCACCTTCACGAACCTGGTCCTGACGCTCTTTATCTCCTTCTCCTTGACCTTTATCTTTATCGTCTCGCCGTCTATGCTCGCCTCGACGCCCTCCATCTTCGAGAGCCTGCTCGCTATGGTCCTTGCGGTTATGTCGTAGTGCGCCATCTTCTCCCTATCGAGCGACAGGCTCATGGTGGCCCCCTTGAGGTTCTCCTCAAATCCGCTTATCAGGCTTGAAACCTTCACCTCCTCGATCTGCTTCCAGATCGACTTGACTCGGTCGTAGTTCTTGTTGACCGATTTTTCCAGCGGTATGGTCATCATCGGGAACTTGGGCTTCTTCCTACCGTCGACTATCTCTATGATCCTCGGCAGGCCCGTCGTCGTGATTATCGACGATATTCCTGCGGAGTGGAACGACCTGAGTACCATCTGGGTGCCGGGCTCGCCTATCGACTGCGCCGCGACCACCCCGACGGGCTCACCGCGCGCAACGCTGTAATCCGGTTTTCCTTTTGCTGCCATATTATCATTATTTTTATTTCTTCTTCGCCACGAGCTCCTTTGTCGGGTCGATTCCGTCTCCGCCGTACAGCGTCTCTATCAGAGCGCCGCTCGCATCCTTCACGCTGAGGTCCTCCGCGACGTAGAAGTCCTGCATCGCGTTGATCAGCCTCCTCTGCATGTAACCGCTTACGGCGGTGATGAGCGACTTCGTCATAGCGGAGTCTCTCGCGCCCATCGCGTGCATGTAGAACTCCGTCGGGTTGAGCCCCTCGAGGAAGCACGAGCCCACGAAGCCCCTAGCCTCGGGCCTCTTGTCGTTCCTCCTGAAATATGTAAGTATGCGGCCATTGTAGCCCCTCGACGGCCTTCTTCCCCTCACCGCCTGCTGGCCGAGCAGCATGCTCGTCTGCACGAAGTTGAGTATGCTCCCCTTCGCCTTCACCATCGCCATGAGGTAGGCATTGTTCTCCGGGCCGAAGCTCTTCTGCAGGAACTTCGCCGCGATGTCCCTCGCTATGTCCAGTTGCACCCTGAGCTCGAGCTCTAGGGTTTCCTTTCTTGTATTGCCCGGCAGCGCCTCCAGCCTGCCCTCCCTGTAGCTTGTGACGAGCGCAGCCGCCTTGTCGTCGGCCTCCTTGATTATCCTCTCACGCTCCTTTATCATCGCATCCGTTTCATAGTAGTCCTTGAAGCTTATCGTCATGCCCGACCTGTACACCGCGCGCAGCGCAATCGCCGATATGTTCTTCAGGAACTTCTCGCACTCGTCGGGCCCGTACTGCTCGAATATCTCGAGTATCATGGGGCCCCCGTTTCCGCCCACCGCGCTCTCGCCAACTATGCCCTCCTCCAGTTCCCCGTCCTTTATCACGAGCTTCTTGCCGAGCGAGGCTGCGGTGTAGTTGAAGTCCTTGGGCAGTATCATCGAGAATATCGCCTTGCCGCTGTAGAGCCCGCTCTTCTCCTTCTTCGGCAGCTCGTAGATCCCCACCGCCGCCAGCATTATGGACGTCTCCTCCTTGCTGAAGAACGCGTCATCCTTCGTCAGCATGTAAAGCCCCACTATCTGGTCCTCTTCAGTGAACATTATCGGCCTGCCGTCCCTTGGCGACAGCACCTGGTCCTTCGGCTGCATGAGGTACCTCGCCTCCGCCTGCGCCTCTATCGACTGCGGGACGTGAAGGTTCATCTCGTCCCCGTCGAAGTCGGCGTTGTACGGCACGGCGACGGACGAGTTCAGCCTGAGCGTCTTGCCCGGCAGCACCTTGACCCTATGCGCCATCACCGATAGCCTGTGCAGCGACGGCTGCCTGTTGAAGAGCGCAAAGTCTCCGTCGATAAGCTGCCTTTCCAGTATGAATCCGGGAGTGAGCGCCTTGAGCAGCTCCTCCCTGTTGACGTCGGTCACCCTCTTCCTTATCCCATCCCTTGATATTACGTTTAGCACCAGTGGGTACTCCGCGCTCTGAAGGTAGCCCTTAGCGAGCTCCAGGTTCCATTGCGTGACATACACGGGCACCGTAAGGTTCTCCGCCATTCTCTTCGGGACCCCTACCTGGTTTATCGACAGCTGCGCATCGGCGCATATGACCGTCCTGGCGGAGAAGTTGACCCTCTTTCCCGACAGGTTGTACCTCAGCCTGCCCTCCTTGCCCTTGAGCCTCTGCGCCAGCGTCTTGAGCGGCCTCGTGCTCCTATGCCTTGCGACAGGTATGCCGGGCGTCTCGTTGTTGAAGTATGTTGTGACCTGGTACTGCAGCAGCTCCCATAGGTCGTCTATTATTATCTGCGGGGCCCCGGCGTCTATGTCCTGCCCCAGCCTCTGGTTTATCCTCATTATGTCGACGAGCTTATGGGTCAGGTCGTCCTCGCTCCTCTCTCCCGACTCGAGCGTGATCGAAGGCCTCACATTCACGGGCGGCACCAGCAGCGTAGTGATTATCAGCCACTCGGGCCTCGTCGCCGTCGCATCCATCCCCATGAGCTGCAGGTCGTCATTGCTTATCTTCGAGAGCCAGTCCCTTATCTCGTCAGGCCGTATCCTGTTGCCCTCCACGTAGAAGAAGGTCGGCCTCTCGAGCTTTATCTTCCTCTGCGGCGACGCACAGTGCGGGCACTTCTTGACGCTCTTCAGCCTCTTCATCATCGGGCCCCTCCTGTCGTCCTTGGTTATCGGCGCTGCGTTCTCGTCGACTCCCTCCGTCTTGACGAAGCTCTCTATGGCCGGCCTCAGGTCGGCTATCTGCGTCTCCGACAAAAGTATCCTGTAGCACTTCTCGCAGGTAGACTGCAGTAGCAGGTAAATAGTCTTCGCGAATTCCGGGTGTATCACGGGCCTTACGAGCTCTATGTGCCCGAAGTGCCCCGGGCAGCTCTTCGCCCTCCCGCCGCATGTCTTGCACTTGAGCCCCGGGTCTATGACGCCGAGCCTCTGGTCGACAACCCCCCCGTCTATGGGGTAGCCGTCCTCGTTGTAAGTGTCAGAGACTATGAGCTTCGCCACGCTCATCTTCTTGATGAGCTCCGGAGAGAGCGTCGTAAACTTCACAAAATCTATGCTTTCAGCTTGCATCTCATTCACTCTTCAGCATTACCCTCGGCAGTATGTGCATCGACTTTATCTCGTCGAGCAGCAGCTTGAACGCGTAGCTTATCTCGACCCTCTCAAGGCTGTTGCCCCTGCAGAGCTGGCACACCGGCACGTTCTTTATGTAATCGTAATAGCCGACGTCCCCGTCGTTCTTGCATATCCATATCTCGGCCTTGTCGCTCTGGTCGAGCATCCTCTCCTTGAGCGAGAGGCTGGCGCCGTGGCCCACCAGCGCGTCCCTTTCCATCTCCCCGAACTTGAGTCCTCCCTTCCTGGGCTTGCCCTCTGTCGGCTGGTGCGTCAGTATCTGGACGGGGCCCCTGCTCCTCACCTGCAGCTTGAGGCTGACCATGTGGAGCAGCTTGTTGTAGTATACTACGCCGGTGAAAACCTTCGCGTCGAACTTCCTTCCGGTGCGCCCGTCGTAGAGCTCCTCGTCACCGAACTTGTCGAAGCCGTGCTGCTCCAGAACCGCCCCGTACTCGTCTATGCGCTCGTGCCCCCTCTTGGTGAACGGCGTCCCGTCGATATGGGTGCCCTCGAGCGCTCCCGCCTTCGCGCCGAGCATCTCCAGCATGTGCCCGAGCGTCATCCTGCCCGGAAGGCTGTGCGGATTGAGCAGCAGGTCGGGCACTATCCCGTCCCTCGTAAATGGCATCTCCTCCTGGTTCACTATAAGCGCGACCACTCCCTTCTGGGCCTGCCTGCTCGCGAACTTGTCGCCCGTTTCTGGAACCTTTATGCTCCTGACCCTGACCTTCACCAGCTTGGTCGCCCCGGTCGTCTCGCTGAGCATCACCTCGTCGATAACGCCTTCTTCTCCTGCCCTGAGCGACACCGAGTTGTCTCTGCTCTTTTCCTCCCCCACGCCGAAGCTGGTCTGCTCCTCCAGGAACCTCGGCGGCGATACTTTTCCTATGAGGACATCGCTCTCCTTTACCTCCATTCCCTTCTCTATTATCCCGTCTTCGCTGAGCTTTGCGTAGGCGTGCTCGCCAAGGTAGCCGTCTGTGGTCGCAGGCGGGACCCTCAGGTGGTCCTGCTGCCCGCCCGGGTACCTTCTCTCCTCGTCCGGGTATGTCTTGTAATAGACGCTCCTGCCCAGGCCCCTGTCCACTGCGGCCTTGTTGAGAACTATCGCGTCCTTCATGTTGTAACCGTAATATGTTGACAGGGCGACGATGAAGTTCTGCCCGCTCGGGTGCCTTCCCATGCCCAGCGTCCTGTATGCAAGGCTGTCCATTATGGGCGTCTGCGGGTAGTAGAGAAGGAACGCCCTCGGGTCGTACCTCTTGTTGAAGTTCAGCGAGTAGAGGCCCTGGCTCTGCTTGTTGAAGTTCAGGGCTATCGAGTGCTTTCCTACAGTGTTGAATTCCATGAGCGCGCTTATGTTTACGGTGAAGCCGAATATCGACGCCGCGTCGGCCTCTAGGTGCGTGGTCTTGGGGGTGATCTCCGATTCCTCCAGCGCGCAGAGCACGTTCTCCTCCTCCTCCGCGTCGAGGTATTCTATCACTCCACGCCTGAGCAGGTAGTAGAAGTCTATCTCCTTGCTTGCGAGCTTCGCCTTGAGCTCATCGGTGAGCTTGCTCTTTCCCTGCTCCACTATTATATATGGCTTGCGAGCACGTCCCCTGTCGGCGTTGATGTGCACTTCGTTGAGCTTCCTTATGTAACCGACGTTCACCTCGTTCGAGATAAGGCCTGCGCGCCTGTTCTTCCTTATCTCCCTTGCGAACGCCGCTCCGCTCTTGACGGCCCCTATAATCCTGCCGTCCAGATAGACATAACATTTATCGTTCTGTTGCGCCAAGCATAACACCTATTTGTCTCCCTTCAGGAGCCCAAGCTCCTTTATCTTCTGCTCGAGCTGCGCCTGGTCCGCCCCAACCGTCACCTTCGACATTATCGCAAGGTACTTCGTGAGGCCGACCTCCGTTCCTTCCGGAGTCTCGCTCGGGCAGATCTTGCCCAGGTATGTGCCGTGCACGTCCCTCGCCTTGAAGTGCGGGTGCTTCTTCGTGAGCGGCGACTTTACCCTGCGCAGGTGCGCCATCGCGCTGATGAAGTTGGTCCTGTCAAGGACCTGCGACACCCCAGTCTGCCCCGCCGGCCACGATCCCGTTCCCATGGCGTACAGTATCTTGTCGGTAAGCGCGTCCGGGTTGATGTTCGTGCGCACGTTGAGTTTCCTTCCCCTTGCGGTCGTCTTCTCGACGTGGTACTTTATGTCCTTCACGAAAAACTTGAACGCGTTGTTGAGCAGCTCCTCCATCAGGTCGCCCGCGAGCTTCACCCTCTTGTTCGCGTAGTGGTCCTTGTCCTCCGGCTTCGCGTAGCCGTATGCGACCATGGACGCCCTCTTCGCCATGCGCACCAAGTACTCGGCCTTCTCCTTCCTCTCCGTCGCTTTCGACCCGATGTGCGGCAGTATGTAGGTGTCGAGCTGCATCTCCGCCCTCTTCTGCTGGTAGGGCTTCGCCTGGTTCGGCGCGGACATCCTGCCGAGCTCCATCATGCACTCATCCTGGCTCAGCTCCTTCGCCTTGCTCAGGTCTATGTTGAGCAGCATGTCGTTGAATATCTCCTTTATGTCCTCCACTCCGGCGAGCATCTCCTTCGGCTGCATGCCCAGCGCCCTGAGTATGAGCACCAGGTCTATCCCCTTGGACACGGTCGGGAAGAGCGCGCTGTAGACGCCGTATTCGTCCCTCGTTATGCTGCACCTCGCCCTGAAGCTCAGCGTCGTCGAGAACACCTTGCTTACGACCCCTTTCTTCTCATTGGTGCAGATTATCCTGTTGGGCGCGAGGTCCTCTATCCCGACGAGCACGCGCTCGCTCCCCTTGATTATGAAGTAGCCGCCAGGGTCGTCGGGGTCCTCGCCCTCGCTTATGAGCTGGTCCTTCGACATGTTCCTCGTGTAGCATATGTCGCTCTTGACCATCACGGGCAGTTCCCCTATGAAAACCTCGGATGTGTTTATCGTCTTCTCGATGCCGCTTATCACCGGCGTGTAGGTCAGGTAAATGGGTGCGCTGTACGTCAGGTTCCTCGCGAGCGCCTCGTTCGGCATTATCCTCTTCGAGGAGCTGTCCGATTCTATGACGACGGGCGTTCCGAGCCTTATGCTGTTGAGCTTTATCGCGAAATCGGATACCTCGGGCTCTATGTTGCTCTGGCTCTCCACGATCCTCTGCATGCCTATGCTGACGAACCTGTTGTAGCTGTCGACCTGCTGCTGCACCATCGAGGTGTTGTTCAGGTACGATTCAAGCAATTCGTGGTTTTCCAATAGATCACGCGGTCTTACTTACAAGCCTGTAGTACAGGTAGTCGCCCGTCGGGTCCCTCCTGCTTATCTCGACAAGCTGCCCTATCTTGGCGCCTATCTTGATCGCCTGCGGATCCGTCTCGAGCATTTTCGGGAACTTCTCCAGCGGCGTCTTGAACTTCTTCGACACCTTCTGCGCCTCGCTCACACTGAGAACCGAGTGCTTTACGACTAGTCTAAGAGGGGACGCTACCAACGGCTCACCGTTTAACAATAAGTTCCTCTACTACAGAGTGCAAGGCAATGTACATATAGTATCAATAGCAATAAATAGCTTTGGGTAGGATATTCCCGCGCCCGCTCGCCTCCGCGCAGGCAGAAAGCCGGAACACCCGCACCCGGCATACGTCAGGAGGCAACCCCTATATGATAGGTTTAAAAGCTTTACGTTGAAGCTTTACACAGGTGACAAAATGGCAAGAGGTAAAAGTATGGGACTAGCATACGGTGCCTTCGGCCTGGAGTTCCTAGGAGGAATACTCTTCCTGGTGACAGCCGCGTTCTTCATTGGCGCGGGATACTCCTCGGCGTTGGGCGCCTGGAACACAGGCATAGCTAGCATATGGCTACCCTTCATCTATCCGGCGGCGATACTTGCGGCGATATCAGTATTCCTGATTAGCTTCATGAATCTCGTGGGATGGGGAAGAAGAGTATCCGGTATGACTACGAAGCTTGCTTGGATAGCAGCGGCTACATTGATAGTGCTTACAGCTGGCACGACATCGATGTGGTTCGCCATAATCGGCTTCATCCTAACCCTGATCGGGTCTGGAGTGTCGATGGGAGAGAAGGCATAGGGTCTTCTCGGCTAACAGAGCGGAACACTTTGGGGCAGCATTCGCTGTCCCTTTTTCTTTTTCTTCTTCTTGCTAGTGCGCGCTGCCGCGTGCATCTCGTTTACCTTAGCTCCTTAAGCAGCTTATCGTAGAACGGGATTATCCCAGAGGCGCGGAAGTTCTCCAGGTTCTGCCTCTTTTTCATGAAAACTCCCCTGTCCTTAGACCTTGCAATCCTTGCCACCACATCCGGAAGGTCATCCTTGTCGCCCACCACGCACATATCCTTGACAATGCCGGGTATCGGCGAGTAGCTTGGCAGCACCACCGGGGTCCCAAGCGCCAGGCTCTCCAGCGTCGTGGCGCTGAGCCCCTCCCTCTCCGACATGTTCAGGAATAGGGAGGCACTCTTCAGCATCCTGTGCGCATCCTTCCTATCTTTGTAGTAGCCCCGCAGGCTTACCACCTTGCCGAGCCCGAGCGCCGATATGGTGTTCAGTATCGATTCCCTTTCGGGGCCATCCCCTATTATGATCCCCCTGACGGATTTGTCCGCCTGGCTTGCGCCCTTCACCACATCGAGCCATCTGTCGAACCTCTTCTCCTTTATCAGCCTGCCCAGGTAGACCACAAGGCCCCTTCTCCTGGGCGCTTTTACCCTCGATATCTCTTTATCGTCAAGTATCGGGGTGAATGAATGTATCCTTGCGCGCTCTATGCCAAGGCCCGCGAGCCCCTCGCGCGCGTTGCCCGGGTTCGCTATGTATGCGTCAGCCTCGGGCAGCGCCCAATTCGTATAACGCCACATGATGCTCCCGAGGAGCGGCCCGAGATAGCCTGCCCAGCGCTCCCTGCTCCATACCTCGGCCACGTCCACTATGAGCTTCGCCCCGAAGATCGCACAGTAGAGTTTCACCACCGGCAGGTGCAGGTATGGGAACGCATTCACCTGCACCACGTCGAACCTATCGGAGAAGATCCTCCACGCGACGAGCGAGAAGTAGAACGCCTCCCTTATGGACCTCCTCTTGTGCCTGTAGAATTCCCTGTCGGTAAGGTAGTGCGAGCAGTGGTAGTGTATCCTCTTGTCGGTAAAGTCGCTGCGCATGCCCTTCCACATGAAGGAGAAGAAGTGGACATCGTTCTGCCTCGCCAGCGCCTCCGCCTCCAGCCTCTCGGTCTGCTCGACCCCGCCAACGTGCCACGGGAATGCTGCGTCCGATACGAATGCGATTTTCATAATTAAGCCCCAAATCAAAGCATAACATAACGTCTCAGGATTTAGATTTAATATATAGTTTTACATAAGCCAAGAATTTCCCTGCATCTCTTATGGCCTCGGCCGAGTCGAGCTCAGAGCCCAACTCTCCGCTATACTGTATGGCGTGCCTTGAGGTCCTGTATGAATCTATAACATCAAGGTAGCCGAGCAGTTCCGGGTCGGTTGGATACAGTTCCTTCAATGCTGCTATCATGGCGAAGTGCCCCCTCTCCTTGTAGTCCATCTTGAAAAGAAGGGCTCTAGCCGCGTGGAACATCGAGTTATACGCCAGCAGGAACGCAACGTCGAAAAAGGACATCTCCATATTTGATTTGGCGCGCTGCAAGAATCTGTCAGCCATGGCAAGAGAGCCTTCAATCTCGTCGCGTTCTATTCTCGACTTCCTTATAAGGCCCTTTTCTTCAAGTTCCTTCAGGTTCATATGCGAGCACCATACAGCACTATATTGTTTCTGGAAACTGAATTATAAAAATGGTTTCCCTTCCTGCCTATCTCTCGCCACCCGCCTATCGAGATCACCTCTATTTTTACCTCGGCCCCTGCCGCACTCTCTAATTTTTTAAATGGCCTCATATCAAGGTTCTTACTCTGCGATATTATTAAGAGGTCTACGTCGCTGCTTTTGTCATATTCTCCGCTTGCATAGCTGCCATAGAGGACTACAGAGTTTACGCTCTCATTGGCGTTTACGAATTCTTTCACGTATTTCTGGGATAGAAGAAGGAAATAAGCCCTCTTCAACTCCTTTGCAACAGCGTTGTCAGCAAGGGAATAGAGTAGCATGTTCCCAATCGGTTCCCTTACAAGCAAGCCTTCTTCGGCATAGAGATTGAGATAGTGCTGGGCGGTCCTTGGGCTTATTTTCAATTCCCTCGCCAATCCTTTGAGATGCACCCTTGCACCTCTAGACAAGAAGAACTCTAATACAGACCATCCCTTAAATTTCTGCCACTCTTTCAGTATCATAATGTATAATACGATAGTATTATATATAAAACTATCGTTTACCTTATAACAAGGGCACGGCGAAGCCCTGGCGCGCCCGATACGAATGCGATTTTCATGACAGCACCTTCTCAACCTCCTTCGCTTCCAGCTTGGAGATGACCTTCTCGCGGAAGCCCTTGCTGTATCTCTTCAGGTATCCATTGAGCTTCTTCCTGTCAATGCTTTTATTTATGCCGTCCAGCAGCTCGTCCCTTATGCCGTCCCCAAAATAGATCATGTCTATCACCGTCTTCTCGATGTCCGACACCGGCATCCAGAAGCTGCCATACTTGAGCAGCTCGTATCCGAAGAAGTACTTTTTGTCTATCCTCCTTATCAGGTAGTTCCTGCCTCGGAAGGTCCTCACGCCTGGCCTGACATTCCTTGTGGTTATGGTGACAGGGTTTGTCATCTGCGTTGAAATGCCCCGCATGGACAGCGCGCACTCCGTTCCGTAGTAGAACGGCTTGAACGCAAACCCCGACACGAAAGCATTGTTGTAGAAGGTGTACACGCCACGCGTTATGCGGGTTATCTCGTCATTGCTAAGCAATGTGTGCACAAGCAGCCGCAGGTATCCTGCGCTTATGCCCTTGTCGCTCAGCGCTATCTTCAAGTCGCGCATCGTGAACACGGGGAAAGCTTCACCGCTGAACATGCTCCTCACGGCGTCTATGTACTTCATTTTAACCTACCACGTATCGAATCTACCATTGTTTTGTAGGTCGGAGCTGCACCGACATACACTATGGCGCGCAGCACATTCTCGTCCTTTGGCATCGGCGCGCCCTTGATGAGCCCAAGGACTGCCTTTCTGGTATCTGGCATTACGTCATGGTTGATGATCAATTGATACACGTCGAACAAGTCCCTGGCGTAGAACCTCTTAAGGTAGGTGCTCATCTTCTCCATGATGAAACCATCCACGCTCAGCGTCCTTATCGACATCTTGGTGCCATCAGTCAGTTCGTAGAGCGCGGGCACCGCCTTAAGCCTGGAAGGTGGCATCATAGCCTCGAGCCTGGTCTCGGCCGTATCGTTGAATATCCTGACCATCCTGCCTGCGTGTACTGGCGGGTCGTGCTTTAGATTGTACTTGGAGATCTTCCACGTGAGCTCGAAGTTGAATTTTTTCACCTGCGCTTCCGTCAGGTATAGGTCCACATCAGATGAGAATCTCTGTCCGCCGTAGCACCTCCAGATCGCTGTGCCGCCATGCATCACTGTCTTCGGGTCGATCTCATATATCGCCTTCACTACCGAGTCTTCGAGCCGTGCCACGGCTACCTGGGCATCGTTGCTTAGCAGTCTCTCTATCGGCTCTGCCATAGAACTACCATAGTTATATTATAATATAACTTAGGTCGTTTAATATAAAAGGCTTTCTGTTCGCTGCGCCATATACATTTTGCTCAGTTTGGGGCGCTTTTCGCCTTTTTCATTGCAAAAGATATCACAGGCGAGTTGTATCACTGGATCGGCCTGAGCCTTCCCAATATCATGTTCCACGCGAGCTTGAGGGCCAGGAGCTGCTTGAAGTTCGTGGTCTTGGGCTTGGAGCCCCTCCTCGGCTCGTACGATATCGGTATGCACTTCACCCTGAAGCCCTTCCTCGCGAGCGCCATCTGGAAGATGGTCGGCCCGGCGATGTAGCCGTCCATGCGCCTTATGGTGTTGTACGCCGAGGCGCGCATCGAGAATGATCCGCTGAACGTGTCGCGCATGCGCTGCATCATGAGGAGGCTGGCGAGCGCGCCGAACATCCTGTTGCCCGCCTTTATCCAGCGCGGCATGGCTTCCTCTCTGCAGTCGAGGCGGTCGCCGCCCACATAGGCGTATTCCCCATGCTTGGATGTGTAATCGACTATCTTCTTGAGGTCCCTGACGGAGTAAGTTCCGTCCGGGTCTATGCTGGAGAGTATCTCCCCATGGGCGAGCCGAAACCCTTCCACGAGGGCGTGCTCGTAGACCCCCTTCTTCTGCACCACTATCTTGGCCCCGGTCTTGTAGAGCGGCTTCCTGTATTCAGGCTCGCTCTTATCCACCACTATTATCTCTACATCCTTGCCGAACGTCTTGTAAATGTCGCGCACTACCCCCGGGGTGGTGCGCTCGTTCTTTGTGGGGAGTATGAAGCTGAGTTTCATCCGAACACGCTATTTTGAATCCTCGCCGAAACGGCCCTTGACCATGTTGGACAGCAGTGACGATCCCTCGTTCCACCTGTCCCTGAGTATGCTTCCCAGCACCTTAGTGGCGTATATGGTCTTCGACTTGGCGATCTTGGACTTGGTGCCCCTCCTCGGCACGTATGATACGGGCACGTTCTTCAGGTGCAAGCCCCTCTTGGCGAGTTCCATCTCGAAGAAGAGGGTGCCACTGTAGTAGGGTTTGACATGCCTTATCTGCTCGTAGGCCTCCCTCGTCATGGCGAAGGAGCCGCTGAAGACGTCCCTCAGCCTCTGCAGGAAGAGCAGATCGAATCCCATCGCGAAGAGGAAGTTGCCCAGCTTTATGTATGGATCCATCGCCTCTGCAGGGCAACCGGACCTATCACCGGATACGAAGTCTGCATCGCCCCTTTTCACTGCACCTACGATCCTCTTGAGGTCCTTAACGGAGTATGTGCCGTCAGGGTCCAGGGAGGCAAGCACCCTTGTTCCTTTCGCCACGGCCAGGCCTTCCATTATCGCGTATTCGTAGCCCTTCGACTTCTGGGCGACCACCCTGGCCCCCGTGCCGCCGAACAGCCTTTTGTAGCTTAGGTCGCTCTTGTCGATTACTATTAGCTCCACGCTCCGCCCGAACACCCTGAATATCTCCCTGGCGATCTCGGGGGCGCGCTCCTCATACATCGTCGGGGCGATTATGCTGACTTCCACCATGAATACACGCCTTTATTGCTACGCAAATGAATATAAAAGAGGGATAGGTCCGGGCTTTCCAACACCCGCCCCGCCGCCTTAGGTTTCTGCGCGAAGCATATCAACATAGGTTATAATTTTATAACCTACGTAGATAGTAGCGCGATGAGGGCGGCCGATAGGCCTGTTTCACATACAATATCATTTGATATTGTCTGTGAATAGTGTTAAAAACCTTGCCTGAGCCAGTAAACAGGGACCTTGACTTTTCCTCCAACGGCATCGATGACTACCTCCCCATAGACGACGCGATAGAGTCGTTCGAGGGCAGTTACCCCTACAAGATACTGAACAGCTGGGAGGACGAGATACAGCGGCACTCGCGGAAATTCAGGAGGTACCCGCTAACGTTCAAGTACGGCACATACGACGACATAGGCATAACCGTGGACTACAGCATAAGCGGATGCACCCTAGGCCCAGACAAGCTCGATCTCGGAAATGACTACTATGCATCAAAGATTGACGTGATGAAGCCCGAGGAGATACTTGCCGAGAAGGTGTTGACTATATACTCCAGGCAAAAGGGTAGGGACCTGTACGATCTGTACTATCTTGCAGTAGTTAGAAAAACAAGGATAAGCGGCAGCCTGATAGCTGAGAAGATCGCCATGGGCAGGAGCCTGAAGGGGATCAGGTATTCGTTCGGGTCGTTCGAGGAGAGGGTGGAGGGGCTAAGGGGCCATTGGAAGGACCTCGATGGGATACTAAGCAACTTCGACTCGATAAAGTTCGAAGAGGTCAAGGGGGCGGTTCTGGAGGCCTTCAGGAACGTCTAAGCCCCCTCCCCGTACATCGTATTTAATAGTGGTTTACAAAGAAAGTAATAATGTAGATGGATTCGTAATAACGGCATACATGACAAAGAGCATAGAAAAGCTCCTGGACAGAGGGATACTATGGAAGAGGAAATGACGCTTGAAAAGAGATTCGTGAAGCAGGCAGAGGAGCCCCTCTTCCAGCTGCTCAAATTGTCTAGTAGAGCATGGATAGACTACGACAAGGAGGCGGATGCTGCTTACATATCTTTTGAGAAGCTGCAACGCGCAACTGACAGCGAGATGCTTGATAATGGCGTCATAGTAAGAAAGAGGGGGAAGAAGATAGTTGGGCTCACAATATTGCACGCTGGCAAGCTGATCTACGGCTGAGGCCTGTTTGCACCCCGGGCGGCGCGGATTCCACCGCCACACAAATAGTTATAAAGCAAAAGCAGGGATGTATATTAGGTTTGTGATAAGATGGATATAGTCGCTGACAAGCGCCCATGGGGGCACTTCGAGAGGTTTACCCTCAACGAGAAAAGCACAGTCAAGCTCATTTACATAGAGACGGGCAAACGTCTGAGCTATCAGTACCACAATGGCCGTTCAGAATTCTGGAAGGTGGTATCTGGGGAGATCCTAGTCACCATAGATGGCAAAGAGAGGGTGATGAAAAACGGCGATACCGCTGAGATACCTGCAAAGTCAAAGCATAGAATCAATGCCATCACAGAATCGGTGGTGCTTGAGATAGCGTTTGGGGACTTCAACGAGGATGATATTGTCAGGGTAGAAGACGACTTCGGTAGGAAGTAGCGTTTGTGATGAATGTTTAAAAGGGATGCCGACGGGATACATTATCTAGCTCATTACGGTGCAATCTTGCAGGTCACTGTCGCTATACCAACTTACAAGACAAGGAATACAATATTCAAGCTACTGGACAGCACCGCCGCCCAATGCCTTTTCTATTGAATCAAGGTCGAAGAGCGTTACGTGTTCGTTCCTTGCGGCCTCTTTCATCCCATCTGTGAATCCCGCCTTTGAGAACAGTGCATAGTGCTCCTTCCTCGAGTCGTTGTGCCACTGCACTAGCTTTGCCTTTCTCTTAAGATCCGCGTAAAGGCCGATTCCCACTGGCGCGCCGGTCCATTTGCATTCCGCCAACAGGATGTCGTGCGTTTTATCGTTGACCGCGACTATATCTATCTCTTCCTCATTCATGCCTTTCGGCTTGTCTGGATTCCTTCCCCACCACTTGCCCACATGTGTAAATTCAAGAGCAAACTCTTTTTTGCACAGCCCGTCTTTGATGAGCTTTGATGCAAAACTCTCGAATCGCACGCCGAGAAAAGCACCAATCACCTCTTTTATATAATCCATTTTTAAACCTGTGCTGTCAACAAGACCCATGTTTCTATAAACAAGCCTGAACCACAAATCGATTAATGGGTTGTTTATCCTGTATATCGAGCGTTTGCCTCCAACGCTCCCGTATCCCATGGAACTTATGCGTTCTATGTATTCAAGATTGTCCTTCAAATCCTTAATGTATCGCGGCAGGCTTGTTGTCTTAATGCCCACTATGCCTGCAATCTCTTCAATCCTGGTGGCTCCCCTGCCTATGGCTTCAAGAATAGCGTAGTATACTGCGCCTCTCTTTCCAAAATCCTGCATCAATATGTTGTCCAGATATGTCCTGAGCGGCGCATACTTGTTTCCGTACATTTTGCCTGCTATAAGATAGGGGTTGAAATAGCCGTCTCCTTCTGGCATGAGTTCCGTGCCGGGCACCCCGGCTTCAATGGCAATATTATGAATGCTCTGCCTGATGCTACCTGAGGTCTCGGTCTTGGGGGTCCGCTCCAGCAAGGAGTATCCTACGGGATAGCCCCCAAAGAGCGCATATGCATTGAAGATATTTTCTAGTGTGGCCTTGTAACCCAGTTGGGACAGCATCTCCCCTATCGCTTTGATGCCGAGCTGCTCGATTCTTATAGTGGTTGCAAGCCTTCCATATAACGGCGTTTTCCTGTCGCTGAAAAGGCTTTTCATCAGCCCTATCGAAGACCCTTGAAACACAATTAACATGTGTTTGTCCTTATTCGAATCCAGATAGTTCTGCAATTCAGAAAATATGGATCTGTCGGTATCAAGGAATCTCTGGAATTCGTCGAACACTACCATGTACCCATCGCATCGCGAAAGCACGTCAAGAAATTCCCGCCACGACTTTAATGTAGCGTATCTGTCGAGCTTTCCAATCTCCTTGAGCTGCTGTGCATATTCCTCTATCAACTGCGCCATCGGTTTTTCCTCATTTACAAAAAAGTACAGGCTATTAATGTTCTTGGACAGCTCTTTAATGAGTTCGGTCTTTCCTATGCCCCTGTTGCCATATATTGCTATGGTCTCCAGGACTTTTGTGCTTTGCCTATAGTAATCCATTATGAGCTTAATCTCTTCGTCCCTATCAACAAATTCCATATTCATCAAGTAAATTATTCATCAAATAAATATAAAAACTTTTGCTTTGTGAGCTGCATCCCTGACCGGCTTCATGACAATACCCTCTCCAACGCATCAAGATCAAAGAGCATGACGCTCTCTTTCTTTGCGGCCTCTTTCATCCCATCGGTGAAGCCCGATTTCGAGAAGAGGGCATAGTGCTCCTTCCTCTTGGCGTTGCGCCATTGCACCAAGGCCGCCTTCCTTTTGAGCTTATCGAGAGCACCGACATCTACCTTGCTGTTCGACCATTTGCACTCCGCGAACAAAATATCATGGGTATCCTCATTCAGCGCAACCACGTCTATCTCTTCCTGATTCTCGCCTTTTGGCCTGCGGGGATCCATGCCCCACCAGCGTCCTATCTTCTCTGCGACGAAAGGCATACTGTCCGCATACGCGCCCAGGAACTCGATCGCAAAGTCCTCAAACCTTTTCTGCGCAATGAACTCCACGCGGTCGATGACCGCTTTGCACGCGGCTTCTTTCCTGCCCTGGTCCATATAGCCCTTGATCGGCCTCAGGGCTATTGCCCAGAACATTGCAAACTGGCTTTTTACTATATAACTCGCCTTTTTCGACCTTTCCTTCGGCGCTTCTGTTACCGGGAACTCCTTTGATATCATCTCCAGTTCCTCAAGCACATCCAGGTAGTAATAGAGGTTGCTCTGCGCGATGCGCGTCTTGGAAGCGATTTCGCTGGGCTTGTTCACCCCCTCGGCTATCAAAGTCAGCACTTTTATAAACCTGTCATCCTTCCTTACCTCCTCGGAAAGCAGCAAGGAAATCTCGGAGTAAAAAGTGTCCCCCGAACCCACAATGAATTCAATTATCTTGTCAAGCGATCGGTAATTCTCAATCTGTGCGTAATAGGCGGGTACGCCGCCGAATATGAAATACGCATAAAGCTTTTCAGCGAATTCCATGTTTTTAAGCAGCATTGCGACATACTTGAATTTCAGCTGCCTTAATCTTATTACGAGGTTTGCCCTGCCGTATAGCGGCGCGGAATAGTTGAGCACCTCGCTCTTCATCATTCTTATGCTCGAGCCGCTAAGCAGGAGCGCAATATTGCTTTTGCTTATGTGCAGATCCCAGGAGGACTGCAACACCGAGGGCAATGAGGGTTTCGAATCCACCAAATACGGAAATTCGTCTATTGCTATGAAAAGCCTCTCCTTTCCCTTGTATGACGACGCCACGCTGAAGAGCATGTCCCAGTCCGTGGCGCCGTACTCCTCCAATGTTTCGTTGCCGATGGCCTTGCCTACCATCTTCGCAAGCCTTTGCAGCTGCTCCTTTTCGGTGTCGTTAGTTGCAGGGTAATAAACGTGCTTCTTCCCTTTCAGGAACTCGTTGATCAATGCAGATTTGCCTATCCTCCTGACGCCATAGATCACTAGCAGCGAACCTGCAGCGTTTCCGCAGCTTTCATCAAGGCGCTTCAGCTCGTCTACCCTGTCAACAAACAATATATCATCTCTATGAACAGTATGTATATGATTTATTA
>VFSW01001785.1_pt1 | contig 32748 bp, 28 predicted proteins | sample 5358111 | NCBI WGS metagenome assembly VFSW01 (sample SAMN11554181, study PRJNA540505) | mine drainage metagenome | isolation source: sediment from site ElyBrook_90M | place: USA: Ely Copper Mine, Vershire, VT | collected 2017
TGTTCCACGACATCATCGCGGGCGACAACATGGTGCCCTGCGCCGCGGGCAGCGCGGGATGCGTTTCGGGCTCGATCGGATATGCCGCCGCGCCGGGGTACGATCTGGCGACAGGGCTTGGCTCCGTCGACGCGTACAACCTGGTCACCCGGTGGAGCAGTCTGCCGCCTGGAGTGGGAACGAAAGCGGTGCTCGTGGCCAGTCCGGCCAGCATCGCGGCGGCGGCGGCGACGCAGTTGACCGCGACCGTTACGGCGGTGACCGGCAGCAACCCTCCAACGGGTAGCGTGGCATTTACCCTCGGGACGACCGTTCTGGGTTCAGCGGCGCTCGGGGGCGCGTCGGGCCCGGGCGCCACGGGGACGTTAACCGTTAAAGGCAACGCTCTCGCTACCGCAAGAAAAACTAGCGCCGCCAGCTATACGGCCGGGGGTAGCTTCAGCATTTCGACCGCGGCGGCGACGGTAACCGTAACGTCGCCGGTCGTCGCCACCGTAACGACGGTCGCGGCGAGCCCCGCCAGTATTGCGCAAAGCGGCGTGACCGCGATCGCCGCGACAGTGAAGCAGACGAGCGGGAGTAGTGCGCCAACGGGGGTCGTCAGGTTCACGGCCGGGAGCACTTTGCTGGGTACGGCCAATCTGGCCGCGTCCGCATCCGGCGCCATGGCGACGCTGACGGTCAAAGGCACAAGCCTCGCCGTGGGGGTCAACAAGATCGCCGCGAGTTACGCTGGCGCCGGCAGCTTCGGCCAATCGAGCGGATTGGCAAGCGTGACCGTGGCGCCCTCGACGGTTGCGACCGCGACGACGCTGACGGCAAGCCCGGCGAGCATCGCGCCGGGCGCGCTGACGGTATTGACAGCGACCGTGAGACCGGCCTCGGGAACCGCGGCACCCACGGGAAGCTTGTCTTTTGCGGCCGGGAGTACCGTGCTCGGGACTGCGGCTCTGGTGCCTTCCGGTTCCGCGGCGACCGCGACGCTGACTGTAAAAGGGACGAGTCTGGCTGCGGGAGCCAACGCGATCGAAGCGGCCTACGGTGGCATCGGCACGTTCAGGGGGTCGTCCGGCGCTGTCACCGTTACGGTGACAGCGTCCGCGCCGTTCGCCGCGACCAGAACGGCGGTCGTGGCGGTTCCCGCGAGAATCGCGGTGAATGGCACGACGCAACTGACCGCAACCGTGAAAGCGGTAGCCGGGAGTCTGGCCCCAACCGGCAGCGTAACTTTCGCGAGCGGCAACGGGATACTCGGCACTGCCGCCGTGACTGCGTCCGGCGGGACCGGGACAGCGGTTCTTACCGTCAGGGGCAGCAGCATCGCGGCGGGCGCCAACAACATCACCGGCGCCTACGCCGCCACCGGAAACTTCGCGGCATCGTCGTCGTCGGTGACGGTGAGCGTGGCCGCGTCAACGGTCTCCACAACGATGAGTGTTACCGCCAGCCCGGCCAGCATCGCGGCGTCCGCGAACACACAGCTGACGGCGACGGTGAAGGCGGCGGGCGGGAGTAGCGCGCCAACCGGCAGCGTCACATTCATGGCCGGAACTACATCGCTCGGATCGGCCACACTAACGGGGTCGGCCGGAACGGCAACGGCGGTCTTGACAGTGAATGGCGGCAGCCTCGCCGCAGGGCTGAATGCCATCGCTGCGGTTTACGCGGGAGGCGGTTTTGCCGCCGCGAAGGCCTCGGTGACGGTCACCGTGACCGATACCGCCTCCGCCGCGGCTTCGAACGTAGTGGCGTCGGTGACGCCGAATCCCACATCGGTGCAGCAAGGCTGGTCGGTAATCGTCGCGCTGAAGGAACAGGCGGGCGTGGCCACAACATTGACCGGGTTCACCATCAATGGCAGCGATTTCTCGTCCGATATTCCGAACTTTTTCGGCACTTCGAGGATTACGGCGTATGGCGCGCTCTCAACCAATCTGGCGATTCAGTGGCCGCAACTCCCTGCCAATGTCGCGTTTGGATTCAGCGGCGTCGACGCCGGCGGACGCCGCTGGACCCGGACTCTCACGGTTGCCCGCGCGCCATCGGATTAAACACTGTTACGGCTGCTGTTGTCTGATTTGTTGTCTCATGCCGTTGCCCCCTCCGGGACCGCGTCCGCCTTGCCGGACGGTGTAGCCGGCAGGAACCGCGAACAGCGAGGCGCTCGGCTCCGTCTGGGCGATGTTCGTCAGCTCCGTGTCGGAGGAGCCGAAGCGCGGATCGGAGGTCTTGATCTGGACGGGAACCTTCAATTCCGTTGAGACCCACACGATCCGAACAATCTGAATCGGCTGAGCATTGCCGATCGCGCCCGCTGGAATGGTTTCCGTAGTCTGAGTTCCGGTTGCCGCAACACCGTTCACGGTCGCGGTTCCGAGGTTCGTGGATGTCCTCTGCGGACCGTCGCGCGGTGTGCCCGGCGCCGGTGGCAAGCCGGTCCCCGGCCTCGGAAGCGGCGTCTGCACTGCGGTCATGGTGGCCGAGTTCAGCACGTAACGATAGCCCGCAACAGGGTCGAAGATCGTCTCGACGGTATAAGGCGCCTTACCCGTGGAGGCTGCGGGCGTGAAGGTCTGCGACGTGCTGAGGCGCCCCTGGCTATCGCGGGCAACGGTGGCCTGCTCCGTCCGCGAAATCTGATTGCCGTTGGCGAGAGTCTGCTGTGTTTGCAGGGTCTCGGTTGCGGAATAAGGAGCCCCCGTCACTACCGTTCTCGGGCCTGGTCCGGCGCCGCGAAGGCCGGCCCCGCGGCCGCTGAACCCGCCGAAGCCGCCGGATCCGTCCGGCCCGAAGCCGCCGCCCCGCGGACCCTGGGCGAGCAAAGCCACCGCGCACAGCGGCAAGAGAGCAAGAGGAGGCGTTCTTTTCATAACATCCTTTCAGAATTCACTGCTGTGCAGCTTCGGTGATCCGCACCGCGCGGGGAATGCCGTCTTCGCCCACGACCACGTCGGCGGGCAAATCGGCGCGCAGTCCGCCGGCCCACGCCGCATCGGCGGCGATGCCCATACTGGCGAGAGCCTCCGGCAACAGGTCCGTATGCACCACCCTGACAATCTCCCCTTGCGCCAGGGGCGGCGCATAGGGGACCGCAATGAAATCGTCGCTCGAAAGAGCGCTCGCATCGGTGCTCGATTCGTCATGAGACGTCTGCGCGATGCCGGCGGGGACGGGGACGCGAACGGGGCGCGCGCGAGTGCCCGCCACATGGCCGAGGAAGATCGCCAGGAACAATGCGGCGGCCGCGGCCAGCGTCCACGCCGCCCGGCGCCGCGATAACCGCGATGGAAACCGCGTCTGGGGCCGCTGCCGGGAAAACCGGTCGAGCAACGACTCCCGCAGCGCGTCCGGCGACTTCCACTCCGCCGCGCGAAGGCGCATCGCGCGGAACCGAGCGCTCAGCTGCAGTTCCGCCTCCCAGCGCTCCGCGCAACGGCTACAGCCGGCCAGGTGCGTTCGAAGGCTCGGCCGCAGGCCCACGTCGCGCCGCGCGCATTCCACCAGTTCCGCGATTCGCTCCGCGCATGTCATCTCGAAAAGACCTCCGACGGCGCATTCAGCCGCTTGAGTTTTGCCGCGAGAAGCGCGCGGGCGCGATGCAGCCGCGAGCGCACGGTTCCCACCGGACGTCCAATCAGACGGGCTGCGTCCTCGTAGCTCCGCTCTTCCAGATCGCACAGGACGATGACATCCCGGTAACGTTCCGGAAGATCCCGCAGCGTTCGATGAAGCGCCGCCGCCGTCTCATTGCCGATCAACTCGCCCAGGATGTCGTGGGCGGACGGCTGGTCGACAGCCTCCTGGACCGGACCCTGGCGGCGAACCACCCGGATCAGATTGCGCGCGATGCCATAGAGGAAGCTTTCGAGCGAGCCTTTGGCCCCGTCGAAGCGGCAGGCCGGACCCATGAGTTGCAGGAAGACCTCGTGCGCCACTTCCTCCGCGACAGACGGGCTCCCGGACATATGCAGCGCATAGCGGTAAAGCGCCGGTTCGCGCCGCTCGTACAACTGCGCGAACGCGTCCTGGTTGCCGTTTCTCATCAGCCGGAAGAGTTCCTCGTCGCCTGGTTGCATCAACGCGATCGCTCTCCATTGATTCCCGCCGGGGGGAAAGTTCCCCGATTTTAACTGGAGACGACTCAGCCGGCGGAAACGACGACGGCAATGACGGGAATGCCGGCCCGCTGCAGGGCGGTTTCCACTTCGCTGGTGCGCAGGCGGCTGGCGTCGAACTCGACCATGAGTTCCTCGCGGGAGGGCGCGATCTGGATGCGCTCGATCCCATAGATCGAGTTCGCGTCGGCGATCTGCTGCATCAAAGACTCGTCGAGCGGGCGTTGCAGGCGGAAATGCTTCTGAACTTTAGTCATCGCGGAGAGAACCTGGCAAAGGAAACCAGATTATAGCGAATGGCTTATGGCAAATCGCAACCCGCTTCGGCCCAGTGGTTCAGGGGCCCGGACCCGGCGCCCAGGCCTGGAGCGGTCCGTATGGCCTCGTCGATGAAGCGCTTGGCGCGCGCAACGGCCTCCGGCAGAGCGATGCCGCGCGCGAGGAGTGCGGCGATCGCGGCCGAATAGGTGCACCCCGTGCCGTGGGTATGCCGGGTATCGACCCGGGTGGCGCGGAACTCGGTGAAAGCGCCGGCATGGTAAAGGACGTCCACGGTTTCGCCCGCGAACTCCGGCCCTTCCAGATGCCCGCCCTTCACGAGTACCGACTGCGCCCCCAACCGGGCGATGCGCCGGGCGGCTTCCCGCATCTGACCGGGATTCTCCACCGGCATACCGGCCAGTTCGGCCGCCTCGGGAAGATTCGGGGTGACGAGAGTGGCCCGCGAAACCAGCAGATCGCGCAGGGCCGCGCGGGCCGCGGCGTCGATCAGCGGGGTTCCGTGTTTGCCGATCGCAACGGGATCGACCACCAGAGGGCAGCCGGCGGGAAAATGGCGGCTCGCGACGGCTGCAACGATCGCGGCCGTGCCGAGCGCGCCGGTTTTGATGGCCTGCGGGGGCAAATCTTCCAGAACGGCGTCGATCTGTGCGGCGACCAGCGCGGGGTCGAGCGTTTCCACGCGCGAGAGGCGGATCGTGTTCTGGACCGTGATCAGCGCGATGGCTGCCGTGCCGAAGACCCGGAACTGGTGGAATGTCTTGAGATCGGCCTGGATGCCGGCGCCTCCGCCGGGGTCGGCGCCGGCGATGGTCAGAGCAATGGGAAGCATCCGCACTCAGGGTATCGCGGAGCCTGCGGTACGAATTCCGTCGGTGTCCATAATGGAACGCCGCGATTCGGCCGATCTATGAACCCATGAGCGGAAGTTTCCGGAAGGCCGCGATCCTCACCGTGGCTCTTGGGGCGTGTTCCCGCGGCGCGCGCGCCGGGCATATTCATTTGACGGCGCGAACGGTCGACACCGGCGCGGTACCGGCGGACGCGCGCGCGGCGCGCGTCCGGAGCCTTGATACCGGGCCTGTGCACGAAATTGTGCAGTTCGATCACTCGCCTGGAGTGGCGGATCTCGATGCCTTGCTGGCCGCCGGAATCAGGGTGGTTGCGGCAGTGCCGGATAACGCCGTAATGGTGGTTGCGCCCAACCGGACTGCGCTGAAAACCGCCGGCGTCCGATGGGTGGGGGAACTCACGCCCGCGGACAAAATCAGTCCCGATCTGGAACAGCCCGAACTGGCAAAGAAAGATCGGATTGAGGCTATTATCGAGTTCCATCCGGACGTGGAAACCCGTGTACAGGATGCCGTCGCGGCCGTCGAGGGATTAACGCTGCTGCGCCCGGCCGTATTGCTGGCGAATCACGCGATCGTCTCCACTTCGCTTGCCCGTCTGAAGCTTCTGGCGGAACACGACGAAGTCGCCTACATCTTTCCCGCCGATCCGGCGTTATTGACGGAGACCGGCCTGATGCCATGCGCGGGGATGTTGACCCTGTCGGGCCCGATTGCGCAATACGCCAATATCGTGCAGGGCTGGGATATCGATTCGGGTAATGTGGCTCGGCTCGGCTATGCGTTCGGAACGCTCACGCCCAGGCTGCCGGCTGCGACCGTTCAGACCGAGATCCTCAGGGCGCTCGAGGCATGGTCGCGCGTCACCAATGTGGTGTTCAATCCGGTGTCCAGCGGCACTGCGCCGCGGACGATTCTGGTGACATTCGCCGGCGGCGCGCACGGCGATTCGTACCCGTTCGACAGCACGGGCTCGATTCTCGCCCACACGTTCTATCCGGTGCCGGTAAACGCGGAGTCGATTGCGGGGGACATGCATCTCAACGCCGCCGTAAACTGGCATGCCGGTGGCGATATCGACGTCTACAGCGTGGCGTTGCACGAAGCCGGCCATGCGCTGGGCTTGTCGCATTCGGATCGGCCGGGCGACGTGATGTATCCGTACTACAGACACGGCATGACCCTTTCCGCGAACGATATCGGCGCCATCCAGGCGCTTTATGGCGCGCCTGGAGGGGCTACCGCCGCGCCCATCGCCACCGCGCCCCAGGGAACACCGGCGCTGAGCTTGACGTTGAACGCGATCGCTCCTCCCGGACAAGCGGCCCAGGTTTCCCTGTCGGGGGGCGTTGCCGGGGGCACGCCGCCTTTGAGCGTGCAATGGCAAACCGACCGCGGATCGAGCGGTACCGCTTCCACGGGCAGTTCCGGAATCTGGAACGCCACCGGGGTCGCGCTCGCCACTGGCGCGAACACCGTGACGGTCACGGCTCTCGATTCCGCGCAACACACGGCCTCGCAGTCGGAAGTGGTCACTCGTTTGCCCGCAACTTCCACCGCGGCCGCGGCCCCGATCTCCGTCAGGATCACATCGCCGTCTTCTTCGGTAGTGACTTCGAGCAGTTCGACGATCTCACTTTCCGGAAGCGCCTCCGGAGGCAGCGGCGTGACGCAGGTGACGTGGCAAACGACGGGAGGCGCGGCCGGGACGGCCAATGGATCCGGTCCCTGGATCGCCCCCAATATCCCGCTGCTGACTGGAACCAATACCATCATGGTCCGGGCCTTCGACGCGGGCGGAGCGAGCGCCTGGACCACCGTGGTGGTGGTCAGGCGGTAGGCGCCCCGGTTACGGCGTCAGGGGTGCACCGTATATTGTGCCCGGAACGGACCGAGTTCCGGATAATACAGTTGCGCGCGCACCAGTTCCGCGAGTTGGCGAACGTGCCCCAGATCGTGCATCGCCCATTCGTTCAGGAGGTTGGCAAAGGTCACCTCGCCCAGTTCCGGGTGACGTGCGACCCGCGCCAGGACGCCAGGCTCCAGCCCGCACAGGAACTCCAGATTGTCCGCGCGCTGGTCTTCCCAGTGCGCGAGAGACTCTTCGGCATCGCGATTCGAGTACGTGCCCGCCGCGTAAAACGCGTTCTGATCGCAGGGATCGATTTCGGCATTGCCCCCGCCGAGTATGCGATCCGCGCCGGCCCGGAAGTAATGCGCTTCAATGTGCGATACGTGCTCCAGCAGTTCGGCGATCGAAAACCGGCCGGGCGCCGGTATCCGGTACACCTGCGCCTCGCTCACGCCCGTGAGCAGGGCGCGAAAGATATCGGGGGTTGCGGCCAGGTGGTCGAGCGCCGAATGTTCCAGTTTTTTTGCGGCCATGCCCGATCCTAACTCACCTCCAGCACGCCGATCTCGCGCGTGTCGTCCGGCAGGGCGCGAAGCCGGATTTCCGTCCTTTGCCGCGGCAGCAGGGAGGGAAATCTCTCCGCCCACTCGAGCAGAACCAGCGACCCTCCGGTGAAGAGGTCCTCAAGACCGAGGGTTTCGACCTCGCGGACTTCATCCAGGCGATAAAGATCGATGTGGAACACCGCATCTCCATACTGGTGAATCAGCGTGAAGGTGGGGCTCGAGACCTGATCCGCGGGCGCGGCGTTCCGCCCCTCGACGATGCCCTTGGCGAGCGTGGTCTTCCCGGCCCCGAGATCGCCGATCAGCAGGACCGCGCCTGCCCGAAGCCCGGGGGCGAGTTCGCGTCCGAGCGCGACGGTCTCTTCCTCAGAGTGCGTGTGGAAGATTCGCGATTGCACGAATGCCCTCGGGGAGAAAACGGAGCAGGTCGGTGGCGATGGTCGTCTGTTCCGTAAAATGGCGCGCGGCGATTTCCCCCGCCAGACCGTGCAGATAGACTGCCGCCGCGATGGCCCGATCGGGATCCGCGGGGAACTGCCCGAGCAGCCCGCTAACCATGCCGGTCAGGATGTCGCCCGTGCCTCCCGTGGCCATCGAAGGGGAGCCCGTGGGATTGATCCACACGCGCCCGTCCGGGAAAGCGATCAAAGTCCGCTCGCCTTTCAGTACGACTGTCACGTTCCGGCTCGCGGCAAACGACCGGGCGAAGGAGATCCGGTCCGCCTGAATTTCCGGGATGGCGCGGCCGGTCAAGCGGCTCATCTCGCCCGGATGCGGCGTGAGCACGCGCAACGCTTCGCTATTGCCCGTCCACTCGCCCGCGGAAAGGCAGTTGAGCGCATCGGCGTCGATGACCATCGGCTCGGGCGCTTCATGAAACAGCCGCAAAACCACTTCGCACGTCTCATCGCCCGTCCCGATTCCCGGCCCGATTGCGATCAGCGTCCGCCGGCCCGCCAGTTCCAGGATGCGGTCGAGAGCGTCGCGCGCGATCTCGCCCGACGCGGTTTCCGGCAGAGGCTCCGTCATGAGTTCCGGGCTGTGCGCCGAGATGGATGCGAGCGCCGATTCGGGGCACGCCACCGTCACCAGACCGGCTCCGGCGCGCAGGGCCGCAATCCCCGCCATGGCCGCCGCGCCGGGCTTCCGGCGCGCGCCCGCCACCACCAGCACGTGCCCAAACCTGCCCTTGTTCGAATCCCGGGGACGCGGCGCGAAGAGCGGCGCGATGCTTTCCGGCGTCACGAGCGCGAGTTGAATGCGGTCGTCATTCTCGTACTGGGCCGGCGGCGAGCCGATGGGCGCGATGACCAGATCGCCCATCAGGTCGCAGGCCGGGGGCATTGCGTGGCAGATCTTCGGCGCGGTAAACGTGACGGTGGCGTCGGCGCGCACATACTCCCCCGGAGGCGTTCCAGTTTCGCCGGAGAGGCCGGAGGGAATATCCACCGCGACGACCTTCGCGAAGGGGAACGCCGAGTTGATTTCGAAAATGGCGTCGAGCGCCGGTCCGTTGGCGGCGCCACTCAGACCCGTGCCCAGAATGGCGTCGACCACGAGCGCGGCGGAGCGCATCTCCGGCCCGAAATCCCTGTACTCCTGCAAGCCCGACGCCCGCAACATTGCGAGATTCAGCGCCGCATCGCCATGCAGGTCCCCAGGCTCGCCGATCAGAACCACGCGCAGCCAGCGCGGATTGAAGCGCACGTGCAACTGGCGTGCAATGGCCAGACCGTCGCCGCCGTTGTTCCCCTTGCCGCAGACCACGACGATCCGCTGTTCCGCGACCGGCGAAAAATGCGCCGCGATATATTCGACCACGCGCGCGGCGGCGTTTTCCATCAGCACGATGCCGGGGATGCCCGCCTCAACGGTGGCGCGGTCCACCGCTCCCATCTCGCGCGGCGTGAGAACCTTCCGCGGCTTCGCCGTCATGCAAGGCCCCGGGCGATAATCACCGTCATATCGTCCGGCAGTTCCGCCGCCGTGCTCCAGTGTCTGACCGCTTCCATGATTTTTGCCACAATCTCCTTCGGTTCGCTGTTCTGGTGGCGGAATGCCGTTTCGGCCAGACGTTCGGACCCGAATTCCTCGCCGTAAGCGTTCTCCGGTTCCGTAATGCCGTCCGTATAGGCGATCAGCAGATCGCCGGGCTGGATCTCCACCGTCTGTTCTTCGTAGACGATGGCCGGAAACGCGCCCACCACGGTGCCTGTCACTTCGAGCAACTGCGCCTCGCCGCGGCGCAGCAGCAGCGGCGGCAGATGGCCGGCGTTGGTGTAGGTCAGGAGGCGCGAATTTTCGTCATAAACGCCGAAGAAAAACGTGGCGTATTTTTCGGGCGCCGTGCTCGCGTAGAGCTGGCGGTTCAACTGCGCGACCGTGCTGGAGGTGGAAAAGCCGGACGAGGCATGGCCGTTGCCCACCGCCGCGTAATGCGTCAATCCGGCGGCAATCTGCGTGCGCATGATGGATTGAATCGACGCCATCAGCAGCGCCGCCGAGATTCCCTTGCCCGCGACATCGCCGATCGCGAGCGCGAGATTCCCGTCCGGCAGGCAAAGGTAGTCGTAATAATCGCCCGAGACCATGCGGGCGGGCTGGCACACGCCTACCAGTTCGATTGTCTTCAAAGAAGGCGCCGAGCGCGGGAAAAGCTGATTCTGCACCTCGCTCGCGATTTCAATCTCCGATTGCAGCCGCTCTTTTTCCTTCGCCACCACCACCAGTTTCTCGATCTGGCCCGCCATGTTATTGAAGGAGCGGCCGAGATCGCCAAGCTGGTCGCTGCCCCGCGCCGGAATGCGCCATGCGAAATCGCCCTTCGCGATCTGAAGCGTGCCTTCGTAAAGCCCGTGCACGGCGCTGGTAATGGAGCGTGTGAGTGACACCCCGATCACCAGCGAAACGAGCCAGACCAGAAGCAGCAGAACCGCCACCGCCACAAAGAAAAAGATGGCGAATTGAGCGGAATCGACATAGCTGCCGAATACGGCCCCGAGGACCGCGGACGGGCGCGTGGTGACGGAAAGCAGAGCCGTCCCGGAAGCGTGCGGCCGCGCCCACTCCATCACGGGCAAGGGATTGAACCAGTAGGTTGTGAAATCCAGCTTCAGCCCGTTCCAGGCGGGCGGAACGGTACCCGCAAACTGGCCATCCTCGCCGATTTTCAGCGCTCCGATTCCTGGAACGATCTTCTCCAGTACGGCGGAGGTAATCGGAGCCATCGCGATCGCGGTCGTGCCGCCCTTGCGCAGCATGGAAGCCGAATAATAGAGCCCGTCCTTCTCCACGTAGCCGGTGTAATCGCCGGAGTCCGCCGCAGGCGGCTGAAGCACGCTCGCGGGCGGGTAGTGCAGCGCGGTGCGATCGCCGGTCACCAGAACCTGCAGCCCGGGCATCCGCTGGCCGAGAAAACTCCCCATCTGCTGCGCCATGACCGCGCGATCGGCCGGCCTCGCCAGCGCCAGAATGCGAACAGGATCCGCCAGGGAGGCCGCGCGGCGGTCGAGTTCCGAACTCACCAGATAGATCGCCACCTGCCCCGACACGATGTAGGTTCCGATGGCCGCCAGCGCGAGAATCAGAACGATCGGCACCAGCCCGATGAACACATACGTCAGAATCAGACGGTTGCGGAGCCGCCAGATCGACTTGCGCAGAAAATGCCGGATCGGACGAACGCTCAGGATAGCGCCGCTGACGACCAGAACCACGGCCAGCAGCGTTGCCAGCCAGCCGGCAACCTGCGTCCATTCGAGAACGAGATACAAGGCCAGCAGCGCGAGGAAAAGACGCACCAGCGTTGTCCGGTCTTTCAGGAAGCGCGCGGGACTCACGGCTTATGCATCCAGTTTAGCCGCCCGCTCCGTTACGCTCATCGGATTTCGCGCTGAGCGAGATCGAGGGGATTTCCGCTTCCGGCGCGGTGGATTGTTCGGACAGGGCGGCCTGAAGGATTTGCATGGTGGCCTCGGGCGAGTCGGCGAACTTGAAAAGCTCCAGATCGGAAGCCGCTATCGTGCCATATTTCACCAGAGCGTCGAAATTCACGATCTCCTTCCAGAAGCTCGTGCCGTAGAGAACGATGGTGATGTTTTTCGCCAGCTTCTTTGTCTGGACCAGGGTAAGGATCTCGAAAAGCTCGTCCATGGTTCCAAAGCCGCCGGGGAAGACGACGAGCGCTCTGGCGAGGTAAGCGAACCAGAACTTGCGCATGAAGAAGTAATGGAACTCGAAGTTGAGTTCGCGCGTGATGTAGGGGTTCGGGATCTGCTCGAAGGGGAGCCCGATATTCAGTCCGATGGTCTTGCCTTTGGCGTCGGTGGCGCCGCGATTGGCCGCCTCCATGATGCCCGGGCCGCCGCCGGAGCAGACGACAAAGCGGTAGGTGCGGTCGCGCAGGGTCTTCGTCCAGTTGGTCAGCATGGCCGCGAGCGTGCGGGCCTCGCGATAATATTCACCGAGCGGCCCGTCTTCGCGGATGCGCGCCGATCCGAAAAACACGATCGTGTCGCGAATGCGCTGTCTGCGAAAATGCGACAACGGCTCCAGATATTCGGACAGCAGACGCATCGGCCGGGCATCCGGACCGTTTAGAAATTCGTTGTTTTTATAGGCCAGCGGCGGGCGCGGCGCGGAGTTTTCATTCATGGGATTTTTTGAGTCCGCGCACGATGCGGAGAATCTCGGGCAGCTTCTGAAACGCCGTAATCGCGCGCAGCCATTCGGAGGCATCGAACGCGGGCGAGCCGGAGACGCGCGCATGCGCCTTCACATCGCCGCCGATTCCGCTCTGCGCGTAAACGATCGCGCCTTCGTGAATCGTGAGATGGCCGGAAACGCCCACCTGCCCGGCGAGCAGAACGTTCTTTTCGAGCACGGAACTGCCCGCGAGGCCGGTTTGCGAACAGACGATATTGTCTTCGCCGACGACGCAGGCATGACCGATCTGCACCAGGCTGTCGATCTTCGCGCCCCGCCGCACGCGGGTCTCGCCCACCGTGGCGCGGTCGACCGAAGTCAGGCTCTGAATCTCGACATCGTCCTCAATCACCGCGATGCCGGACTGCACGATCTTGTGGTGCGAACCGTCGGAGCGCTTCGCAAAACCGAAGCCGTCTCCGCCCACGACCGCTCCGTTCTGCAGGATCACGCGATGGCCGATCCGGCAGAACTCGCGCACCGCGGAATGCGAATGGGCGGTAAAATCGTCGCCGATTTCCGCGCCCTCGTAAATCACCGCATGAGGGTGCAGGACGGCTCGCCGGCCGATGACGGCATGCTCGCCGACAGCCACGAACGGGCCGATCGAAGCGTCTTCGCCGATGCGCGCCGTGGCCGCGATCGCGGCGGAGGGATGAATGCCGGGCTTCGGCCTGGGCGGCCGATAAAACAGTTCGAGCGCGCGCGCAAAATCGTGATACGGGTTCGCGGAAACCAGCGTCGGGATGCCCTCGACGGCTTTACCCGCAATCACCGCGCTGGCGAGCGTGGTCTTGAGTTTCGCCGCGTACTTCGGATTTGCGAGGAACGCGATGTGCCCCGGTCCGGCTTGCTCCAGCCCCCGCACGCCGGTGATTTCCACCGCGGCGTCCGGACATCCTTCGACGGTGCAGCCGAGCGCGGCTGCCAGTTCCCTGAGGTTCATGGCCAATCAACAGGGTAGCTGAAGCCGGTCAGGTTGCGGGAGCCTGCTATTTTTCGAACACGAAGTGAATGATCTGCGTGCCGGGCGCCGGTTTGCCATTTTCGCGCGCGGGCTCAAAACGCCAGAGGCGCGCGGCCCGCACCGCGGCTGCGGCGAGATAACTGTCGAGGCCGGGCCCCGGTTTTCTGCCGGGCGGGGCGGCGGGCACCCGTCCGGGCGCGGCGACGCGCACGCGCACGTCGATCGCGATCCTGCCCGCAATGCGTGGACGAATGCCCGCCGCGATGACGGGCGGCGCGCGGTGAATCGGTTTGGGTTCGATAATTCGGGGGGCCGCGTTCGATTTCCGGACCGCCGGCGCGGGTCCGGGAGTTACGGCCGGCGCGGCATTCGCCTGGCGCAGGAACCGGAACGATTCCGCCGAGACCCGCCCGGAGCTGTCGGTCACCTCAAGCCGGAAAGCGACGTCGTTTCCGGGCGACCGGTATTTGTAACTGCCGACCGCGAGATCGTTCGGGGTGAGGTCGATCCGGTTCTGATCGTCGCCTTCGCGCACGAACAATTGAACGCTCCGCGCCTCGTTCAAAGCCGTTGCTTTCGGGTTCCAGGAGACCTGCCAGTCCGCGCCCATGGGCTCCACGGACAAACCGATGGGCCGGCCCGGTTCGGTTGCGGCGGCGGGCGCGGCGCTCGGTGACCGGTAACGTGTCGATTGCAAAACGAACCAGAGAAGCCCACCGGTCAGCAACAGAGCGGCGGCGAGCAGCGCTCGCAGTTTCCAGCCGCCGCCTTTCGCGGGCTCGCCCGTCTCCCGATAGCTTTTTTCCCGATCCGGACCGGGCGCGGTTTCCCGCGCGATGACCGGTTCCGCCGGCATTGGCATGAAATCGGGCACCAGGCGCCGTGGACGTTCCTCCTGCCGCGCGGCGGCGGCCGTGGCGCGGCCGCGGAAAGGAAACGCCGCCCCGGCCGGCTGCACTTCGCTCTGCGCGTCGTGCGCGAAAAACTGCCCCGACATACTGGAAGGACTTTCCGGCTTGATTAACAGAACAAGGTCGGACCGGTCGCTGAAATGACGCCGAATTAAATCGAAATCCTGCTCGCCCAGCGCGAGCCCCTCGCGGGTGTGGCTCCGGTAAAAGCCGACCACGGCCAACTCGCCCGCGGCTGCCTCTTTCAGCGCGGCGTCGTCCTTGTCGCAGAGGGCGAATTGCGGCCCTGACCGGTGCTCGCAGGGGATGCTTTGAAACCCTTCGATCCAGACCGCTGGCCGGTCCCCCGCTTCCACTCGGCCCAACAGAAGTCCACCGATTTCGGGAGCGGGCCGCGAGAGCGTTTTCAAAGCCTGGACCGCGTCGCGGACGATCCCGTCCACCGCATCCCGATGCATGTGGATCGAGACCGGAGAACCCTCGGGATCCCAGTCGAAGTAATCCAGCGCCACCAGCTCTATTGTTCCAGTTGACCGGCCGTCGGGCAGGGCCATAATTGACAAGCCTCCGGCGGTGTTTCGACCGCCTTATTGAAAGACGCGCCGCGCCGGGATCGAGGTGCCCGGGATCGCCATTCTGAACGGGATTTAATCGTCTTCAAGGCAGTACTGTGAATGGGATGGACGCCTCGGTCGTTTCCCAGATCAGAGCCAGCGTGCCTTTGTTTCCCCCGTTCGAAGTCAATTCGATGCGGAAGGTTTCGACAGGCTGGGAAAGAGTCCTGAGGTCCATCTTCGTGCGGCCGAAGTCCTCCGCGGGATCGTAGTCGAGGTGATGCTGGCCGGTCTGCTTGTTGACGACGAGCGTCCACTCCTTCTCGCCCGGAATCGCCCAGATGCTCCACGCGCCTTTGGGAAGTTTCAGGGTGCCTATCTGCAGGTCGGCTTCGGTGGTCAAACCGGTCGCAATGTTCGCCCCCGGGCACCAGACGCGGCCGAACGGTACGAGACGGCCCATGATCCTGCGCCCGTGCATGGAAGGGGCGTAATAGTCGATGCCGATCTGCTTGCCGGCTACCGTGACCGCGGCAGTAGCGGGCGGACTGGTATATCTCTGGGCTACAGCAATGCCGGCGAAACCCGCGAGCGCGAGGATGCCGGCGATCGAACTGTTTAATACACGCATTCGGAAAACCTCCGTGCATGGCTATCGTATATCGTTTTCACTTTCGATTCACCTGCGATCGGTTGATCGGTTGATCGTGAGAGAATATCGGGCGGTGGAGGTCCCGACCCCGATGTTCAAACCCGCGCTCACCGGTTTCCTGCCGGTTCTCGCTCTATTTTCGCTGCCGTTCTCGTCCGCGCTCGCGCAGAAGGATTTTCCCGACGGCCCCGCGAAGGAGTACGTCAACAGGATCTGCTTGCAGTGCCACGAGGCAACGCAACTGCTGGGCGAGAGAAAGACCGAAGCCGACTGGAAGGCGACCGTGGCGCGCATGGCGCTGAAAGGCGTCCCCGGTCCGGCGGAGCAATACGATGCGATTGCCGCTTACATGGCCAAAAACTTCGCCAAAGTGGAAGACGCCACAAAGCTCAACATGAACAAGGCGACCGCCGACGAGATTGTGGCCGCCATCGGGCTCACGCCGGGCGAGGCGGCGGCGCTGGTCGCTTACCGGGATAAGCACGGCGAGTACAGGGAGTGGGGCGAAATGCTGGTGGTATATGGGGTGGACGGCCGCAAACTCCAGGCCGCCAAAGACAAGATGAGTTTCTGATCGCCTACACCACCCCCGCCGGAACGCTCTTGTACCTTGCGGGAGGCGGCGGCGTGAACGAACCTTGCCGTGCCGGACCCTTCCGGCGAATCAGACGGGAATCCCGCGCCTGGTTCGCGTCGCGCCGGATGCCGCGGAAGTCCGCGATCAGCAGGCCTGTTCCAAAGACGGCAAGCAGCGCGCCCGAGATCAGGTTGACCAGAAGCACGCCGCGGAGAGTCTTCGCTTTCCGAAAAGGCAGGTCGCAGAAGAATTTGTATCCGATATAGATACTCAGCGCTCCGCCGATCGCCATGGTCAATCTCACCCAATCCCGCATCAGTCCTTCGTGCACCGTTCGATAGCTCCTTGTTCGCACACTTCAAGCAATCGATTAGCCATGGAAACTGGAGTTGCAGAATCAACGACTTACCTTCCATCGAAGGCTCCAGAACATCTCAGGCGTGGTTCATTTCAGCCACCTGACGATGCAATACCACCGTCTGCACAAGTGGCGTTACCATGGGTAGAGCCATGTCGATCCGCAAAGCCTCCGATCTCCGCTACTCCGATGTGACGCCCCGTCAGGAATATCTGAACCGCCGCCGGTTTCTCGCCACCGGTTCCGCCGCGCTGGGAGCGCTGGGAGCGCTGGCCAACCCGTTCGCCGCGCGCGCCGAAGCGAAGCTCAGCGGCTACTCTCAAAGCCCCTTCAGCACGGACGAGAAGCCCAGCCCCTACAGCGCCGTCACCAGCTACAACAACTACTACGAGTTCGGCACGGGCAAAGACGAACCCGTGAAGCTGGCCAGAAACTACCGTACTTCGCCGTGGACGGTTACGATCGAAGGCGAAGTGGCGAAGCCGAAGACGCTCGATCTGGACGCCATTATGAAGGCCGCCCCGCTCGAAGAACGCATCTACCGGCATCGCTGCGTGGAAGGATGGTCGTTCGTCATCCCATGGATCGGGTTCCCCCTGAGCGCCCTGCTGAAGCACGTCGAACCCACGTCGAAGGCGAAATACGTGGCGTTTCAGAGTTACTACGATCCGAAGCAGATGCTTTCATCCCGCGAGGCGCAGATCCAGTTCCCCTACGTCGAGGGTCTGCGGCTGGATGAAGCCATGCACCCTCTGGCACTGATTTCCGTGGGTGTATACGGCGAGGTCCTGCCTCCTCAAAATGGCGCGCCGCTGCGGTTGACGCTGCCCTGGAAGTACGGCTTCAAGAGCATCAAGTCCATTGCGAAGATTCGTCTGGTGGACAAACAGCCGCCCACCACCTGGAACATCGCATGGGCGCAGGCATACGGCTTCTATTCGAATGTGAATCCGGAAGTGGACCATCCCACCCACAGCCAGGCCATGGAAGTGCGGCTCGGCGCCGGCATGTTCGGCCAGCGCATGAAGACCCGTATGTTCAACGGGTACGATCAGGTGGCGAGCCTCTATTCGGGGATGGATCTCCGCAAGTATTATTAACCGGATGAAGAAGTTCTGGCTGAGCCGATGGACGAAGGTCCTGCTGTTCCTGCTGTGCCTGCTGCCGCTGGCGAATCTGCTCCGGCGCGGCTTCGAGCAGGATATGACCGCCAACCCGATCGAGTTCATCACTCACGCCACGGGCAACTGGACGCTGCGGCTGCTTCTGATTACGCTCGCGATCGCGCCTCTGCGCGGGATCCTCCATCAGCCGCAGCTGATCCGCTTTCGCCGCATGACGGGGCTTTTTGCGTTCTTCTATGGATCGCTGCATCTCGCCACCTGGATCTGGCTCGATAAAGACTTCGATACGGCGGCGATGTTTGACGACGTGGTGAAGCGGCGGTTCATCACGGTGGGAATGCTCGGGCTGCTGCTGATGGCGCCTTTGGCCGTGACATCGACCGCGGGTTGGGTGCGGAGGCTGGGCTACCGGCGCTGGCAATGGCTGCATCGTTTGATTTATGTCAGTGCGGCCGCGGGCGTGATTCACTACTTCTGGCTGGTGAAGTCCGATATCCGGTTGCCTGCGATGTACGGCGCCATTCTCACCGCGCTGCTGCTTTACCGGGTGGGCGCGTGGATCGAAAAGACGAGGAAAGAGAAACGCCGGCGCAGGCCGGCGCAGGCCGGTGTCCGTGTCGCTTCTTGAACTTCGAACGCCGCTCGCCGGTCTTGTCGTAATCGCGCTCGCCGCGACGACGGTTGCGGCCGCGGCGGCGCCATTCGATTATTATGTGCTCTCGCTCGCCTGGGCGCCTGGCTTCACTGTGCTCGGACTCTGGCCGGAAGCGGAGGCGGGCAAGAGCCCCGAGTCGTGCGGGACTGCGAAACCGGCGCCGAAAGCCGTCGTGTCCTTCGCCCTGATGGACATCCCTTCGCCCAGCCTCATCCAGCACGAATGGGCCACTCACGGCACGTGCACCGGGCTGAGCCCGTTCGACTATTTCAGCAACCTGGTGCAGGCGCGCGCCTCTGTGCAGATTCCCGTGCAGATTACGTCTCTCGAAGAACAGATCCGGGAGAGTCCCGGCCAGATCGAGACGCAGTTCGCCATGGCCAACCCGTCTTTTCCGGCGGGCGCGTTCCGAACGTCCTGCCCAGGCGGCGAGTTCCGCGAAGAACGGATCTGCTTCGACAAGCGCCTGAAGCCCCAGGCCTGCACGGCGAGCGCCGGAGAGTGCACGGTGCCCGCCGTTCTTATTCGTCCGCCCGCAGCCCGGTCGACTAAAATCGAACGTAAGTGACCGAAACGCGCCATTCCGTCTGCGCCCTCGATTGCCCCGACGCCTGCTCGCTGCTGATCGACGTTGACTCGGGACGCGGTTCGAAGCTGCGAGGCAATCCCGCGCACCCCGTCACTCGCGGCTTTCTCTGCGGCAAAGTGGCGCGCTATCTGGAGCGCGAATACTCGCCCGCTCGCCTGCTCCATCCTCTGCGGCGCTCGGGAGCTGAATCGGGAGGCCGTTTCATCCGCGTCTCATGGGACGAAGCCCTTGGCGAAATCGCGGCCAGGCTGACATCCATCGCCGGCGAATACGGCCCCGAATCGATCCTGCCCTACAGCTATGCCGGCACCATGGGCCTGCTCAACGGCTCGGGCATGGACCGGCGGTTCTTCCACCGTCTGGGCGCTTCGCGGCTCGACCGCACCATCTGCTCGGCCGCGGGCGTGGCCGGGCTCACCGATGCGCTCGGCCTGCGCTATGGCGTCGAGCCCGAACAGTTCCGCCACGCGAAGCTGATTATTGCCTGGGGCGCGAACATCCTCGGCGCCAACGTCCATCTCTGGCCCTTCATCGTGGAAGCCCGCCGCAACGGTGCGAAGTTTTATACGATCGATCCGCACCAAAACCGCACGGGCAAGCTTGCCGACCGGCACTATGCCATCCGCCCCGGGACCGATGCCGCGCTCGCGCTCGCGATGATGCACGTGATTCTGAGCGAGGGGCTGGAAGACCGCGAATACGTTGACCGCCACACGCTCGGCATTGAGGAATTGACGGCGCGCGTGCGGCAGTGGACGCCCTGCCGCGCCTCGGAACTGACGGGCATCCCGGCGGAGGACATTGTCGCGCTGGCGCGCGAATACGCGACGACGCGCCCGTCCGCCATTCGGCTCAATTACGGCGTGCAGCGTTCGGAACGCGGCGCGATGTCGGTCCGCACCATCGCCCTGCTGCCTGCTTTGACCGGGGCCTGGCGCGACGCGGGCGGCGGCGTGCAACTTTCCACATCGGCGGCGTTTCACCTCAACCGCGCCGCGCTGGAACTTCCCGAACTGCAGCTCGCTTCGCCGCTGAAGCGCGAGGCGCGCATCCTGAATATGTCCGAACTGGGCCGCGTGCTGACGCGCGCCGATAATCCCGCGGTCAAGGCTCTGGTGGTTTATAACTCGAACCCAGCCGCCATCGCGCCCGACCAGCATGAAGTGCGCCGGGGCCTGCGGCGCGACGATCTGTTCACGGTGGTCCTCGAACAATTTCAGACCGATACCGCCGACTTCGCCGATTTCGTGCTGCCCGTGACCACGTTCCTCGAACACACCGATCTTTACGCCGCCTGGGGCCACTACCATCTGCAACTGGCGCGCCCTGCGCTCGCTGCGCCCGGCGAGACACTGCCCAACACCGAAATCTTCCGCCGCCTGGCTGCGCTGATGGGCTTCGACGAGCCCTGTTTTCAGGACACTGACGACGACATGATCCGCACGCTGCTCGATACGGACCACCCGTTCCTCGACGGCATTTCGCTCGAACAACTGGATGCCGCGCACTCGGTTCGTTTGAAGATCGGCGATCCGTTTCTGCCTTTCGCGAACGGCGGATTCGGCACGCCTTCGGGCAAGTGCGAATTCCGCGCCGGGACGCTCGGCTACGAGCCGCCCGTGGAATCGCGCCTCGGGGATCCGGGTCTTCACGGCCGTTTTCCGCTGGAATTGATCTCGCCGAAGAATGACGACAGCATGAACTCGACCTTCGGGAGCAGCCGCGAAGTGGACTTGCAAACATCCATTCTCAAGCTGCACCCGGCCGATGCCGGCCCGCGCGCCATCGCCGGCGGCGAGACGGTGCGGGTCTTCAACGACCGTGGCGAGTGCCTGCTCCGAGCCGAGGTTTCGGAGACCGTCGCGCGCGGTGTGGTTGTGGCGGCGTCCGTGCGCTGGCCGAAACTGGCGCCGGACGGGAACTCGGTCAACATGCTGACTTCGCAGCGCCTGAGCGACAAAGGCGGCGGACCGACTTTTTACAGTTGTTTGGTTCAGGTGGAAAAGGTTGGAGTGTGAATGTGGTGCACCCGGCCTGATTCGAACAGGCGACCTTTTGCTGTCGCGCATTCTGTTGCGCGGCGCCATCCGGCTGGAACGAAAGTTCAGGTCTCTCCCTCGTCGATTGAATCACCCTTATGGACAAAGCCGATTAAGGCGGATAAAGGCTGCATCCTTATGCCTTCCTCATGAGTTTATGCTTACGCTGGGACCAGGGAGATGAGTCTGGATTCGCATCGGTCCGCACTGAAGGCGGGAACGCCTGTGCCTGAGATCGCTGTTGCGATCCTGGCAGCGCTGGCAGTGACCGGCGTTTCGCTTCAACTCGGCTTCGCTTTCCCTGTAACGGGGTTTGTTCTGTTGCTTGTGATCGTGATCACGGCTCTCCGGCTGGGTTTGTGGGAAGCCACGGTGACTTCGGTGGTGGCAGTGCTCTGCCTCGACTTCTTTTTCACTCCACCGTTGTTCAGTTTCAAGACGGATGCGGCGGGCTGGACGGCGCTGGCGGCGTTTGAATGTACGGCGCTGGTGGTCAGCCGATTATCCGCACAAGTTCAGTTGCAGGCCGACCTTGCCAACCGGCAGCGGAACAACATGGAGCGGCTTTACGAGTTGGCGCGGAGCATTCTTCTGGTGAACAGGCACGAGCCGGCGGGGTCGCAGATTGCGGCGTTTATCCAGCACGCGATCGGAGTGGATGCGGTCGCGCTGTTCGATTCCTCGACGCTGCAGGTTTACGGCGCCGGGCCCGAGGGACTGGATCTGGAAGAGTGCGTCCGCAACGCCTGGCTGCTGGATAGCAATGAGGACAATCTTCCGGGGCATCGGTGGTCGCGTGTGCTCAGGCTTGGGACTAAAGGAACGGGAGCGATCGCACTGCGCGCGGAGCACCTGAGCCCGATTGTGGTGGACGCTACCGCCTCGATTGCGGCCATTGCGCTCGAACGCTCGCGATCGTTGGAGAAAGAGACCCGGGCCGAGGCGGCGCGGCAAAGCGAGCAGCTTCGCACAGCCGTTCTCGATGCTCTGGCTCACGCGTTCAAGACGCCTCTGACAAGCATACTGGCGGCGAGTTCAGGCCTGCTCGAAGCGGGCACGCTGGGTCCACGGGAAGCGGAACTGGTCACCTTGATCGACGACCAGGCAGTGTCTCTCAGCGATCTGACGACACGCCTGCTGCAAACGGCGCGTCTTGAGGGAGCACAGCTGCGTCTTCGACGCGAAGAACTGAGTCTGAGCGAAGCGGTGGCGGAGGCGATAGCGCCCTTCGCGGCCCAGTTCGCCCGCCGTCCGGCGCGGATTGCGATGCCGGACAAGGACCTGTCTGTCTCCGGCGATCGCGAACTGATTGCCACCGCGCTGCGACAACTGGTGGATAATGCGATCAAGTACTCCGAGCCGGGGACGGCTATTACGATATCCGCGAATCGTTCGACCGAAGCCATGGGCGAGGAGATCGTAATATCCGTGCATAACGAAGGCCCTGGAATCCGGCCGGAGGACCGCGAGCGGATCTTCGACCGATTCTATCGAAGTCCGGGAACCGAACATCGAGCCGCCGGCACCGGGATTGGATTGTCGATTGCGAAAAAGATCGCCGAAGCCCATCACGGGCGCGTTTGGGCGGGGACCAGTGAAACGGGGGCGACATTCTTCTTTGCTCTTCCTTTTCTCAGTTCTCCCGCCCGCCCGTTCACAGATGCCAGGCCAGGAGTGAACCGGCCATGAACAAGGAGCAGGGAATGACACCTCTGCATAAAAAGGCACAATCGAACATTTTGATAGTGGACGACGAGTCTTCCATCCGGCATGCGCTGCGGGTGACCCTGGTAACCGCGGGGTTCGACGTCGCTGAGGCGTCCACCGGCGAGCAGGCTCTCACGCTCATACGGAGCTCGCACTATGACGCGGTGCTGCTGGATATGAATATGCCCGGGATGGGCGGTATGACAGCGTGCCGTGAAATCCACCGCCTGTCGCCTGGATTGCCGATTGTCATGCTTACTATCCGGGACAGCCAGGACGACAAAGTGGAAGCTCTGGAATCGGGCGCCGACGACTATGTGACGAAGCCGTTTCATATGCGCGAACTGACGGCGCGAGTGCGTGCGGCGATCCGGCGGTCGAATGTCTTGCGCGATCCGCCGGGAGACGTCCTGAGAGCTGGTGGAATAGCGCTCGATCCGGAACGGCGGTTGGTTTCCAGGGCGGGGCAGACCGTGCATCTCACGCCGAAGGAATTCGATTTACTGCACTATCTGATGCGGAATGCCGGCAAGCCCGTTGCGCACAACCGGCTGCTCAGCGCCGTGTGGGGTCCGGAATACGGCGGGGAACTGGAATATCTGCGCACTTTCATCCGGCAGTTACGAAAGAAGCTGGAGGACGATCCCTCGGAACCTTTGTACCTCGTGACCGAGATGTGGTTTGGTTATCGATTCGCGGGCGACTCTCAGGACCTCTCCACTGGAGACGTGTCTGTTCCGGGCAGAAACCCGGCTTAAACGGCAAACCAGGGGGCTGGCGGGGGGACGACCGCGAGTTCCGCATGCTTCATTACCGCGGCGGTGATCTGTTTGCCGAGGCATTCGCGCAGTCCCAAAAAAGGCGGTACCCACAAACATCGGGTGCAGCCGCTCCGGAGTGTGTTATCAAGATCATTTTCATTGCATCTTCATACGGCCCTTATAAACACCCCTGGCGCCATAAACAATAAGCTTGTAAGTACATTGGTTTTCCGGGTGCCGACACTTATGCCTCTCTTAGATCATGTTGTCTATAATCGGGGCATTAATGGCGTAACTCATGAAACTGATGCTTATTGGAAACACACTGCTGCGCGCGGCGATTACGCGGAATCTGGTTAGCTTTCCCGCGCAGATCCGTCCGTTCCAGAAACGAGACGCGGGCGATATCCAGTGGAGAATTGTGCAACTCTATTTCGTGCGCGGATGGACCGTGCGAAGGATTTGCGAACGCTACTGCCTTAGCAAAGCGATGGCTCACAAGCTACTCCGGGAATGGCGGATTCGAGCAATTGAGTCCGGCTGTATTCAGGAAATCGAGCCTGGAGGTCTTGTTGCACTTGTCCCGGAAACGCAGGCGGAAAAAGGTATGGCGTTTGCCGCGGGTACGCTGACAGCCACGACTCCGCGCACGTTATCGGCAGTGAACGGAGCATAAGGCATGGCTGTGTCAGATGCCGATTCAGCCGCGTTCGGGATGTCTTGCCGCAACGGCGAGGAGAAAGCGGCACACAAGCAGGAAGGTAAGCTGCTCGTTGTGGATGACGATCGATCCGTCCGGCGCGCGCTGCATACGACGCTTTACGGATTGGGATTCGATATCGGTGAAGCGAGTAATGGCGACGAAGCCATCGCTTTGTGCCGCATCGTCCGCTACGAGGGCGTGCTGCTCGATATCAATATGCCGGGAAAAGGCGGAATCGAGACCTGCCGCGAATTGCGCCGCCTGCTTCCGCGCGCCGCTATCCTGATAATAAGCGTCAACGACGACCATGAGCGCAAAATCGAGGCGCTGGAGGCAGGCGCCGACGACTATGTCACACAGCCGTTTCACATGCGGGAACTGACGGCGCGCATCCGGTCGGCATTGCGGCGCTCCCGTGCCTCCTCCGTTCAGAGCGACGAGACGATTTCAATCGGGGACCTGGATCTTCACCCGTTGCGGCGACTGCTGCTGAAACGGGGAGCGCCCGTCCACCTGACGCCGACGGAGTTCGAGCTGGTTCACTATCTGATGGCGCATGCCGGACTGCCGATTACGCACTCCAGGCTGCTCCACGTGGTGTGGGGATCCGAGTACGCAAACCAGGTGGAGTATCTGCGTACGTTCGTGCGGCAGCTGCGTAAGAAACTGGAAGACGATGCGAAAACTCCGGCATACCTGCTTACGGATACTCATGTGGGTTACCGCTTTGTCGATCCGGCGCAGGCGCCGCGGCGAAAGGATCCGGCCGCGAACCGGCAGGCCCAATGAATGCAACGCTTATTTCGAGTAGAATCCCGATCGCGCCAAGGCCCGTGCGCCGCCCCTGTTAACGCTTACGTCGATCCTGTGCCACTTCCGTCCCGGCGCGATGCTTTCCGGCACATAGCCGATCAGATATTGGCTGCGGATTACCCGGGCTATAGCGGTGGCTGCCTGACTGGCCTGGAGAGCATCGTGCACGACGACCTGTACGCCGCCTGTCTTCCGGGTTAGTTCTTCCAGAAAGGATATGCCGTTCCGCTCTTCCCGCAGCTCAATCGGCTTCTTGTTGCGCGGCGGGTCATAGACTGAGATCGAATAGATCTGAAGATCCGCTTCCACTGCTGCCGCCATCAGCTCGGATTTCGAATAGCGGCTGTGGTTGTCCATGCCATCGGAAACGATCAGAAGCGCCCTTCTGGGATGATGAGCCTGACGCGTCTGCAGCAGTGCCGAGTAGATGGTGTCCACCAGCGCGGTGCTGCCGCCGGCGCCGGTGAAGATCGTATGTTCGAGCAATCCGCTGACGTCGCGGGTGAAGCCGTAGCCGGCTTCGGGCCGGGTGGAAACCGTGTCGAGAAGCGCTTCATCGCCGGGATTGGAAGCGTCAAGAAACGCGCGGATGACGTTCTTCGCTTGGCCGAGAACACTCCTCATGCTGCCGCTCGCGTCGAACACGATTCCCACGGAGACAGGCGCATCCTCCTCGCCGAACGAAGTAATGGTTTGCCGCACGTTGTCCTGACTAACAGTAAATGCCTGGGATGAGAGCCCGGTTACCGGGGCGCCTTTCCGATCCATGACGGTGGCCGGCACAAGGACGACGGGAGCATCTGCTGTAAAAGTCGGCATGCTGGCGGCGCCCGGCTGCGCGATGGCGGCCGGGAGTACCGGCAGGAGGAGAAAAACCGGACATAAGACGACACGCATATTCATAGCCAGAGAACCAACCGCTAACAACAACACTTCGAGTGTAGAGTGGCAATCCTGATGAATGCATAAGAGTGAAATGAAGATCGCCTGAGTACTGTAAATAGTTGCGACCGGGCGCCATCGCAGGTTTTCCGCCGGTCATTCGCTCAGCGCGCCGGCTGCGTCTGCGCCGCTACACTGCCGGCAGGCACGGATTGAGCCCGGTCTGACGTGACCCGCGAGGAAGAGGGAAGGCGATGGGATTGCATGTAAGGGCTGTTGGCCGGCTGTGCGCGACGTGGTTTCACTTCGCGCGCCCTGAGAATGTCGGCGAGTTGTCCTATCGTTGGCAGTGACAGCAGAAGCAGCAGCACGGAGAGTACGAACACTGTAACGTAATCGATCAAGTCATGCGCTCCGGTATTCAACCAAGGTTTGGGCTTCACAGGCGCGAGGCAGGCATAAGGAATACGGTCGACGGAGTTGATGAGGCAGGCAAGTACTTGCCATAAGCAGCGCAATGAACTGCCTATAGCTCCAACTTGCCTTGAAACCGCATCGCTCCCACATCGAAATACTGAACGATGCCGACCCGCCCGATCTGCGCTCTGAATTCCACGAGCCCATCCCTGCTGCCGATCTCCGCGGAGAGCGGAAACAGGTAAACGACGACCAGTCCGTCTTCCCGCTGGAACACCTCAACGCTTGACGGTCGCACATCCGGCTTCCCGTCGCGTCTCAAAGACGCTTCCTTTTTGAGAGGAGCGCCTAAAGTCTTTGGATCCTCCCTGAAGTTGCCGCCAGGCACGCCATAGACGGCGATGCTGTACCCATCGCCGGAGAGAACAGGCGGTTCAACGACGCCGGCCTTCAACTCCGCCGCCCGGACGGGGAGCGCGCTTTCCCAGCGGAGTTGCAACTTAAGAGTCTGCGTCGCCGCGCGCATGCCCTCCGGCGGGCCGCTGAAGAAAGTTCCCGGCAGCGATGGTTTGGCTTTTTTCCCGTCTATCCCGTCGAAGCCCGGGCCGTGTGCCTGTCCCATGCTTCCGCCTTCCCGGCGTTCATCCTCGGTGTTCAGGCGGCTGATGGCCCCGGTTGCAGTCCTTGCCCACGGGGAATCCGTGAGAACCTGCCGTGCATCTTCCTCGGTCCAGCCCGCAATCGGTCTGTTCTTCCAGGCAGGATCGCCGGCTATCAGCAAGGCCGCGGAGAGAAGAGCTACCCAAAAGATCCGGGAAGAACGTTCAGGCCCTGACTCTATCGTAAACATGGAACATCCCCTCGTTCGCCGGATTCTGTCATTTCACCGGGCACGGCGCCCGCCACGCTCACGCGCGTGGGCGCCGTGCGGAGTGTCTAGAACTTCACCATCAGGTCTATATCGAACAGAACTTCCCTTTTACGAAGGTCCGGATACCAGACTCCGCCATTTCCGGAACATGTGGACGACGTCACGGAGGTTGCCCCGGACGCGCTGCCGTCGTTACAGGCGTATTGAGTCGGAAAGCCGTTATTGGTCCCCGGAGGCGGAGTGACCCCTCCATGCCCGGACCAGTACGGCACGTTGGTATGGCGGTAATCGCCCTCGAAGCGGAAAGTAATCCACTGTTTCGGCATGTAATCGAATGTAGCCGAGGTGTCCCAGGCCTTGTACGGATCCCCGGGATTAAATGTAAAGTAGGGCGAGTTGATCGCCGAGGATGCCGCGGTCTCGCCGTTGATCGGCGGGACCAGCACCAGGTAACGTCCCGGATTGTTGATCTGTCCGCCGCCGAGCGTCAGGCCGAACATGTCTTTATGGAACCAGAAGCGGTTGTACACCATGTAGCCAATAAAGCTCTGCTTGGGCCCATTCACGGTGTTGTGGTAGCAACTCACGCCTCCGCCAAATTCACAACCGAGATCTCCTGTGAAGGTTAAAGCGATCTTGTCGAGGGCTCGGGTCGGTTTGTCGTAATACTTGATTTCGATGCTGTTGTCGGTGTGGATGCGGCCACGGTGCGGCGCGTAGAGGTCGTCATGGCCGAGGCCATAGTTATTGGAGACGATGTTCATCCAGGAAAACGGCGTATACTTCACCTGCCCGCCCAGACCCTTCCTGTGATTCGACGAGCCATACGACTGCCATCCGTTGATGAGCCACGGCTCAATCTTCAAATGGTGCGTGGGAAAGATTTGAACGCGTACGCCCTGGAAAAACCAGGGCGTGTTGGAAGAAACGTACGAGGGCTGGTACGCCCAGTTGTCGAAGTTATAGTAGCTGAACAAGCCGACGTACGACATGAAGATTCCCGCGTCAATGTTGATTCCGTGCAATTTGTCAATGTGGTAACCGCCATACGCCTCCGACAGATAGCGATTCGCATCGCCCAGGTTCCATTGGCCTCTGGCGGTGCTGGGGTCGTTTCTCACCGTTGCGGTTGAGTACCCGCCGAACTGGGTCATAAATCGGGCGCGGACGTTGTCCCAGTGAAAGTCACCGCCGATGCCCAACTGCTCCAGCTGGATTTCGTTGGACCGGAAGAGTTCGCTTGACCCACCCATCGAATCGTCGCTCGGCCTGTTCGTGTCGTAGGTATAGGTAACGTCGGCCCTGATCTCCGGAGTGAAGAATTTCGAATCGAAGGCGGTGTCTTTGTTGCGCGGGTTTCCGTTGAGCCAGGTCCAATCCCAATCCGCAAAGGGAGTCTGCAGATCCACCGCCGGAGCGGCGGCTTGCGGAGCCCGGGGCTCCGGGGCAATTGGATTCGGCGGCCCCGCCGTGGGGGGCGCCGGGAAAGACGGGGCCGGGATGGGCGCCCCAGGGAGCCGGTGCTTGGGCAAGGGCGACGCCGGGGGGGGCTTCAGTGAAGCAGTGTTCGCCGGCTCTGCATTCTGCGGTCTCGGTGCCGTCAAATCACCGCGCGAGGACATGATTGCCGGTCCGGCAGTCGCGTTCCCGGCCATCGTGATATTTGTTCTGGTGGCCCGGCCCGCCATGATTTGAAGGCTGGAAGCGGTCGTCTCCGGATAACTTTCCGCTTGCGATGTCATCCGATACTCGCCTGGAGCGAGGTTCGGAATCGAGAAGATGCCGTCGCTACCGGAAATCGTAGTCCAGATACCCTTTCCATCGGCCCTGGCAGCTGTCACCATCGCGCCGGCGATGGGAACCCCGGCCGAATTTCTGACAATGCCGCCGACGGCCCCGAACGCTGGCTGTACCCGCGCCGCCGGAATATTGGAATCCTGAGCGATGGCGGCCACCGGTCCGCCTGTTCCGCTTAGAGCCATAACTATCCACATCGCCGGAACAGCTCTTGCCATACTAGATGCAAAGTATCTCTTCATAGTTGTCTGAATCCTTGTTATCGGAGTGAGGGGTAAACTACCGTTCGTGTAACCGTAAAAGCTTCCGCGTGAACCGTAACGCTGGTTCCAGAGGGAGTGGACGCCGGTGAACAATGCTTGTTTGGCCAGTTTTCTCCCCATCCGGAAACCCAGTGTAGATAGCGTCTGCTGAGGAAAGCATAATAACGAGATGAGGAAGTCATCTATGCCGGATCATTATTTCGATGGAGTCGATAGAAAAACTTCATGAACAGGGCGGCCTGGTCGTGGACCGAACGGTGGACTCCTTCGTCACGGCCGATCCGGGTTGCACCAGGTTACTGATTGAGAGCAATCAACTCGGGTAACGGCACGCTCACCCGATAGCCTGACCCCGTCTGCCTCTGAGCAATCGGCGGCGGACCGACTCTTTACAGTTGTTTCGTTCAGGTGGAAAAGGTTGAGGGCGCGAACGCCAGGATTGCCGGATTTCAAAGGGGTCCCGGCGTTCGGCGCCCGCAACTCTTTCCCGCTTGCCGCTATCGTCCCCGGGACATCACGGCACGAAGCACATTGTCGAAGCGCGTGGGATAGCCGGAGCCGTATTGCTGAAGCCACCGACTTCGCGGTCTTTGCGAAGCATCGAAATCGCTTAAGGGGAATGGTTTGGATGGTGCACCCGGCCTGATTCGAACAGGCGACCTTTTGCTTCGGAGGCAAACGCTCTATCCAGCTGAGCTACGGGTGCGCGTCTTGAATAACAACAGTTTATCATCGAGCGTCGTTATCTGAAGCCGGGCCGCCTGAAGCCGGGCCGCCTGAACTGTCACCGCCCGTCAACGCACCCCGCTCGAGCCGCACTGATACACTGGTTTTGTACTCCTCACCCCAATTTACCCGTGATTTCAGTTACCAATGTCAGCATGCGCTACGGCGCAAAAATTCTTTTCGAAGACGTTTCGACCGTTTTCCAGTCCGGGCGGCGCTATGGCCTGACGGGCCCGAACGGATCCGGCAAGTCCACCTTCATGAAAGTTCTCACCGGGGAACTGGACGCGCAGAAAGGCTCCGTTGTCCGGCCCAAACGCGTCGGCGTGTTGAGTCAGGACCAGTTCGCGTTCGATGCGTTTCGCGTGATCGACACCGTCATCATGGGCAATCGTCCGCTGTGGCGGGCGCTGGCCGAGCGCGACGAACTCTACGCCAAAGCCGACATGACGGACGAAGACGGCATGCGCCTCGGCGAACTGGAAGGCGTTGTGGCCGAAAACGACGGGTACACGGCCGAGAGCGATGCGGCCATCCTGCTCGACGGCCTCGACATACCCGAATCGCTGCACGACCGGAAGATGAGCGAGATCCAGGGCGGCCAGAAGGTTCGCGTGCTGCTCGCCCAGGCTCTTTTCGGGGGGCCCGACGCCCTGCTGCTCGACGAGCCGACCAACCATCTCGATCTCGAATCCATCCACTGGCTGCAGGATTTCATGGCCCGCTACCAGGGCACGCTGATCGTGATTTCGCACGATCGCCATTTCCTGAACAGCGTTTGCACCCATATCGCCGATATCGATTACCAGACGATCATCACGTATACCGGCGGCTATGACGACATGGTGCTGGCGAAGACGCAGATTCGCTCGCGCATCGAGTCGCAGACGGCGCAGCGCGAAAAGAAAATCGCCCAGCTCAACGAGTTCATTGCGCGGTTCTCCGCCGGCACGCGGTCGAGCCAGGTGACTTCGCGCAAAAAGGAAGTGGAGCGGCTGCAGTCGGGCGATCTGGCGAGATCGAATATCGCGCGCCCGTTCATCCGCTTCGAGATGAAGAGGCCTTCCGGGCGGCATCCGCTCGAAGTGCGCGGAATCTCGAAATCCTATGGCGATACGTCTGTAATCGCGAATTTCACCGCGAGCGTTTCGCGCGGCGAGAAGATCGGCCTGCTGGGCCGCAACGGCGTGGGCAAGACCACGCTTCTCCGTTCGCTCATCGCCAACGCGCCGGGCGCCGAGGATGAGCCGTTCGCGATCGATGGCGGCTCGGTGGAATGGGGCCACGAAGTCGCGGTCGGTTTCTTCGCGCAGGACCACAGAGCCACCATTCAGCCCGGGCTCACAGTTCTTGACTGGCTGCAGCAGTACGACCCCGCGGCCGGCACCGAAGAACTGCGCGGCCTGCTCGGCCAGATGTTGTTTATGCGCGACGAAGGCATGAAGCCGACGGAAGCGCTGTCGGGCGGCGAGGCGGCGCGTTTGCTTTTCTGCAAGCTCATGCTGCAGAAACCGAATGTGCTGGTGCTGGACGAGCCCACGAATCACCTGGATCTGGAATCCATCAACGCCCTGAACATCGCGCTGCAGAAGTACGATGGAACGCTGTTTCTGGTCACGCACGATCACGACCTGCTCGAAGAAGTCGCCACCAGAATCTGGCACTTCAACGGGAAGGGCATCGACGATTTCAAGGGTGCATACGAAGAATACCAGGCCGCCTGCGCCTGATCGCCCCCGCGTTTTCGCTTTTCAGAACCGGTAAAACTTGTGCCGGCACGCGCGGCAGCGGAATGGGGCGATGAAGAAAAGCCGCAGAAACTCCTCCCAGAACCCATGCCGGTAAGCGCGGCGCACGCTGGTGGAGGTGCAGTTCGGGCAAAATCCGTACTTCCCTTTGACCTCCTCCAGATTCCGCGGATCGGCTTTGATCAGTTCGGTGTTCGGCTGCTCGATCTGCGGCGCCGCATACTGCGATGCTTCCAGACGGAAACCGGGGACGGCCTGAGCCAGTGTTTTCTCAATGCTGTTGACCACTGAACTGACCTTCTGTTCGGCGATCTTCGACGAGTCCCGAAGGTTGTTGATGGTGCGCGTCTGGATGGAGGAAATCTGCTCCAGCGTCTCGATCCGGCCGTTCAACTGGTCGTTGAGGACTACCGTGCTCTCCTCGAACGCCTTCTGGCCCATTTGCTGGAAGTCCTTGAGAAGTTTGCTCTCAAGCTTCTGCATCTGCTCGCCGACCTGATCCTCGATCAGCGACGGCAATTCGGACTTAAGCCTTTCCGCGCGCTGGTGCACCCGCGCGATCTCCGCCGCCCGTTGCTGCTCGGTAACCAGGTCGCGCAGCGGGTTTGGCCTGCTACCTGGTATGTTCCGGGGGGTTCGGCGCATCCTGCTGAAGAGTCCTAAGCGAATTGTATCCTGGCAATCCTGTTAACGGCCCTGCAACGGAAGCCGGAAGATATAAAGGCTTTTGGGGCGGCTGGAGGGATTTGAACCCTCGACATCCAGAACCACAATCTGGCGCTACTACCAACTGAGCTACAGCCGCCGTGAGGAGTGAAACCATTGTAGCATCGCGCTACCGGCGCTCGCTCTGCCCGCCGCTGCCGTGGTTGCCGCCGCGCGCAGGGGCGCCGCGATGGCCGTTGCCATAAGACTGTCGCCCGCCATCCTGCCGCACACCATCCTGTCGCACACCATCCTGTCGCACACCATAAGGCTCGGCGGATCTCTGCGGCGCGGCCCCGGAGGGCGGACTGCCAAACCGGTCCCACCCGCCACTGGCGCGCGGGGTCGCGCGCGGCTCCATCTGCGAGCGTTGCGCACCGCCGGTTTCGCCTGAAGCAGGCTCTCCGAAGCGGCGCCACCCGCTGCCCTGCGCCGATCCGCCGAACCCGGATCTGGCCGCGGACTGCTGCTGCGCGAATGGAGTGCGGACTGTCGCCGCGCTCCCCGCCGGCATGCGGCTGAAGAAACGCTGATTGCCGATCCCGCCACGGAGAGTCGCGCC
>VFSW01001786.1_pt1 | contig 32743 bp, 29 predicted proteins | sample 5358111 | NCBI WGS metagenome assembly VFSW01 (sample SAMN11554181, study PRJNA540505) | mine drainage metagenome | isolation source: sediment from site ElyBrook_90M | place: USA: Ely Copper Mine, Vershire, VT | collected 2017
TACTGGACTACTTTTACTCCGCCACACTGGCCTGGTTTTACTCCGCCCTTGACACTGATCGCCCTCGATACGGAGCTGCGTGATGGCCGCGATCAACTTGGGTGGAAGGTTGGTCGAGTGCCCCACTACCAGATGATGATTTCTGATTGCCTGACGGGCATAGATTTGCTCTTCCGCCAGCAGGGCCTGCTGAACTGCTTTCATAGCGTCTTCGTTAAACTGCTCACCATCCTGGGTGAGAATTAAGCGCCCCCCGATCCTTTCGAATAGGCGAATACCGAAGGTGTTTTCAATGGTGTCAAGTTGCTTGCGGACCCCAGAGGACGAGAGGCCAAGCTCACTCGCCGCATTGTCGATATCACGCTTTTCTGCGACCGCCAGAAAAACGACCAGATTATCGAGTTTGATCTTTGGCCGACGCATCGCGTTTACCCATTTGAGAGAAGCCGTTCAGTTGTCCGGGGCTTGCTGGTAGTTAAGGTACGTCGCCGCGCACATATAGGACCGGCCCACCTGGATGTAGCCCTTGAGCGAGGCGTGCCGCCTCACTGGCGCTGACTGGTCTTACGCTAATCGGCGATGCCAAGTAGAAATCCATTTGGGATTCGACGGGCAGCGTCACAGATGGCCCCGGCGTTGCTGCTGAAGTGAGCGCGCCCACGCCAGCGCCCAACACTGCGCCTGTTCCCATACCTGCAAGTTTGCCGACCGCGGTGGTTTCACCTTTGGCGCTCCCGCTGAACACTCCACCGGCGATAGCACCAATGACTGCTCCGCCCTTCACCTTCGTTTCAGTTGGCTTCGTTTTGCTGGTTCCCTGTACCTGGAATTGATACGTATAAAGTGGGTAGCTCTGTCCGCCAAGTTCAAGAGATACCAACTTGAGAGTAAGTGCCGGACTTCCTGTCAACGTACCGGCCTTTCTTGCTCCAATAACTTCGCCGTGAACGGCTGCGCCTCGTGGGATGACTAACATATTGTTTACGATCACGTCTTCACTTAAGGCAAACAGTACAGCTTGACCGTCTTTGGAATATCGACTGCTTAAGGGTTCACCAGTTCGTACACGAATCAACGTGTCTTCAGGAACCGTAATGTAGGAATGTGTATCTGGATATACAAGAGGTTTCGATACTTCTGGTACTGAGGACGAGAATTGCGTTTGTTCTGCAGTCGTAGGTTTGGTTTTTTCCTGTTTGCCTGCCGGGGAAGGAGCTTCCTGCATTGCTTGCTGGCGGGCCTGTGCTGATGGGGGCGACGCTACATCGCCCGATTGCTGGCCCCATATAGCAGCACTCCCAAAGTTCGTGAGCAGTACCGCTCCGATGAGGGTAGCCATCAAAAGCTTGACATCAATTTTGTCGATCATTGTCTCGTCGCCTCCTCGGGCCATCACGGAGCTGATTGCCCATCGTGACCTATCGTACCCTTATCTCGCGCATGTGTCGTAACCCACCGCGATAAGAATTCGTCAGCTAACGTTCCGATCCCCTTGGCTGCGAACTGCTGGAAAACCCCGGTAAGTACATTGCTGAAAGCCTTTCTGTCTCCTGCTGGAAGATAACTGTTCGAGATCGCGCCAGCAGCAAGGCCACCAACAAAGCCCGAATAATTTGGCTCCCATTTTCCGTTGTCGCCTTTGGTTCTCACGATTGCGAGGAGTGCGTACCCAACACGGGAGGAAACGCTGCCTGTCCCCCTATAAAAATAGCGAGGATCTTGATGTAGAAGGGCGGGAACAAGTCCTTCGCCGATGAAGGTCCCTGCAATTGTGTCGCCGTATGCAGCTCCAAAACGCTTTGCGTACCCTGTGGCGCCCTGTCCATAGCCAGGGTAATCATTGCGCGCTTGTTCCACTCCTGCTACCACTCCGCTGTCAATAAAGTGGTATGGGTCGAGCGTTGCTCGGGAAGCAAGCAATACCTTTTGCCTCGCAGCGAGAGGGACAGGGTTCGGGACATAGCTGACAAAGAAGTTCGGAATGGTATAAAGAAAACGCTGTTTTTCCTCCGCCTTGATCTGCGCTTGAGCCAGCTCGTACTGCGCCTGTGGAGAGACCTGCACCGTCGCAAGTGCTTGGGCGATCTGCATTGTTGTAGGAAGCAGCTGGTAATCTTCGCCAGCATGAATCACGATTCCCGTCGTTACAGCAGGAGCAAAGCCGGGAGCCTCTATCGTGATCGAATAGAAGCCGTCCGCTACGGAGGTGAATGCAAAACGCCCTTGCTGATCAGAGGCGCTTTCTGTTTTCTCGTGTGTAGCCGCGTTGTCCAATCTAATATGCGCTCCAGCGATTACCGCCCCCTGCACATCGGAAACGGAGCCGGTCACCGTCGCAGTGGCTTTGGTTGCGGGTTGCTGCGGTGGTGATTGCGGCGCAACTTCGTCTGGCCAAGTGAAGGGATTGAGCGATGGCCCTTGTGCCAGGATCAAGGGGGTCGCAGCAAAGAACATCGAAACGATAATGCAAACCTGCAATGAGGACGTTCCCCATATCGGTGATTGCGGTGGTTTGCTCATGGAGAACCGTAAAATGCGCCCGAATCCCGAGCGATGGAGACTAAGGCCCATAATGATCTCACTTTACGGCAAGAGCAATGAAAGCGAATCGGCCATCGGCGGGAGCAGCTTTCTCATACTTCTGGGGGAGAAATTACCAGTGAGGCGGTATTCTGTGAATGCGCCGTGGAGAACCTCTGACTAATGGCCGATGTACAACAGGTTGATCTTTCATACGGTACCTTCATGGTCCTGCGGAAGCCACTCCTGTTTTGGCTGCGGTGGGGAGGATTCATTCTCGCACTCGCCGTGGTCGTGAGCGAGGCGCAGACCGCGCCTGGATCGCATCACGGAAAGCTAGACCTGCTTTTCTCGTTGAAAGTCGCGGGAGCGATCGCTTACGGCCTGGTCTTCCTTCAAAATCTTCCTTCGCGGATTACCTTGGAGCCACACCGGGAACGATGGTTGCTGCTCCAGATCCTGTTGGGAGCAATTCTCAGTCTTGATCTGACGAATCTTTCAGCCTTCTGCATCCCTTTTTGCGCTCCTGTGCATCGGTGGCTTCGATGGTGTGGAGTCGCGTTGGGCGCAAATTTCCTTGGATGGGTAGCGAGAATGACGATCTATAGCAGCGCGACACGTCCATTTTGGGCTCAGGTTGTCCATTCGCCCGCACGACTGTTGATTGCATTGGTCATTTTGGGTGGGAACTATATATGGTACGGCTTCGCTTTCTTTGGCGCTTGTTTGCTTTTTGAAGTCGCACGGCGGCAGCATCAACTTGCCGTAGCGAATCAGAAGCTCATCGAGATGCAAACAGAGATCAAGGAATCTGCGAAATTTGAGGAAAGATTTCGCCTTTCCAGAGAGTTGCATGACTCTGCAGGACACTATCTGACAAGCTTGAGCATTCAGTTGCAGATCGCCGAGCATCGAGCATCCGAAACCGCATTGCCTGCGATCACTCGCGCGCAACTCATCACGCGGGTATTGTTGGCGCAAATACGCGAGTCGGTTTTAGCGTGGCGTGAAGATGAAGTAGGCGATCTTTCAGCAGCATTGAAGCGTCTATTGCGTGGGGTCAATGGTCTAGCCACACATCTGGAAACAAATGGAGATCTGACGCATGTTCCATCAGACGTTGTTCACGATTTGTATCGCTGTGCTCAGGAAGCGGTAACGAATGTTCTTCGGCATTCAGGCGCGGAGAACTTGTGGGTTGATCTCAGCCAAAGAGATGGAGACATAAGACTTTCGGTTAGAGATGATGGCCGTGGCTGTATTCAACCTGGTAAAGGCAATGGGTTGAATGGAATTGAATCGAGAGTGAAAGAGATGGGCGGAGAGCTTACGTTTCCGCCGCCATTAGACAAGGGTTTTGTCCTCTCTATAAGTATCCCCATTAAGGAGGAACGAGGTATATGAGAATTGTTCTGGTCGAGGATGAGACCCTGGTTCGTCTTGGTTTGTGCGAATTGTTAAAGCTCAATGCGAATTATGAGATCGTGGGGCAAGCGGAGGATGGCGACAGCGCCAGTAAATTGATTGAGCGAACCCCCGCAGATGTGGTTCTGATGGACGTGCGTCTCCCAGGACAATCAGGCGTCTCTGTCCTTAGAGAAATGAGAGAACGGGGGATTACAACACCCGTTATCCTCGTGACTACCTTCGATGACGATGAGATGTTCTTCCGAGCCATTCAAGCAGGTGCCAATGGATTCATCCGTAAGGATTCCACACTTGCTGACCTAACGGCTTGCATTGAAAAAGTGATTGCAGGGGAGCGTGTGTTTCGTCCATCGGTAACTCACAGCACTCGCGTGGGGATCGGAGCGTTGCAGCCGAAGTTCGAAAGCGCAGAGCTACCGGAGCCTTTGACAAAGAAAGAGGCCGAGGTATTGGCGTTGATGACGGCTGGATTGAGCAATAAGGAGATTGCTCAGAGCATGGGAGTCGCTGAGGCAACGATCAAGACACATGCGTCTACGATCTTTTCTAAATTAGGCGTAAGGGATCGGGTTCGCGCTGTACTCAAAGGATTGGAAATCGGCTGTATCTGACACGAACCGATTCGAGGCATGACACAGCGTCGGACACCCTTCATATAGACCTTTCCTGCGACCGTCATAAATGCAGCAGAATTGCTGAGTCTTACCTCTGGCCGGCGCATTTGGAATTTTTGGGAGTCCCGCGGAAATCTTTTCCACGCGGACATTCATCTTCAGGCGTACCTTCTGGGAACATGAACGCTCTTCCCCTGGAGGGTCTATGCCATGTGGTACAGTCCATCATTGCAGCAGCTTCTCTTCCTCGAAGCTGTTCTCGAAGAAGGTAACTTTGTTCGAGCCGCCGACCGTCTCCATACGACCCATTCCACAATCTCACGAAGCATGAAGGCTTTGGGCAATGGGCTCGGCATCGATCTATTTAACAAGACACCATACGGTCTCAAACTGAGCGATGTTGGACGAATCTATGGGATGCACATCCGTAAGAGCCTGGAGCAAGCGAAGCTGGCCTTCGATCTGGCACGGTACGAAACGACCATGCAGCAGCGGCCTTTCTGTGTCGGCCACTCTCCGTATATGCACGGAGGGCTTTTGCCTGCGCTCGAAAAGCTAACGCTGCCAGGATTGGAAGCCCCGTCCATTGTCCTCAAAAGTGCCGCGACAACACGATTGGTGTGGCGTGTGCGGCGCGGAGAGCTTCGAGCCGGTTTCGGAGTGCTTCCCATCATCGATACGGCACTCTGGGTCGAACGAGTAGCGCACGAACCGTTTTGTGTCGGTCTCGCAGAACATCACCGCCTTGCCGGCAGTTCCCGACTCGCAGCACGGGAGCTATCGAACGAAACGCTCGTCTGGATTCCTCGGCACGCCCACCCGTTGTTCTACGACCAGATTGTCAACTACCTTCTAACTCTGAAATTCGATCCGAAGCGTTTCCTGGAAGCGCATACGATCACACAGGCCCTTGACTTTGCCGCACACGGCGCGGGAATCGCTCTCGTCCCTTACTCCGCATCCCGCTTCCAACGCCCCGGTGTAGCCTTCAGACCGCTTACCGATGATCTGATCCGCTTCGAGACTGCCCTGTTCGTGCGCAAAGATCAGATGCAAACGCCCATCAAGGATTTCATCGCAGTTGCGTTGTCTGCCATCGCAGCACTGAAACTCAACCCCGTGAGGAAGTGATCGGTCGACGACAAAACGGATAGCTTCCCGGTCTCCGCTTCCCAGGCCGCCATCGATCTCGGTGTAGCCACGAATGCGCGATGGGCACTTGCTCCGGCGGCCGGTGCAGCGACCATAGTAGAGCGATCCCAAAGATCAGAGGAATTGAGTACGTACCGATAGTTTGAGTCCATTGAGTAGCGGCCGACTCGAAGATATAGATGCTGTCGTCTACTTTGGCGCCGTCGCCGTATTGCCACGGGCGTCGCCGATGGAAATCAATCGGCGGAGCATGGAAATTCAAAACCTAAAAGACGAGGCTCAATTGAATGTCGCTACTGATTGGATCGCTCGCTTTGACGGTCCGAGGCGGAAGAAGCTCCCGACACTCGTCTCACTTCCCCGTTAGGAAATCCTTTGCCCTGCTGAAAACAGTGGGCCGCACTCAGATCAGATGCTGGTTCTTTGAATGGTCCTCGGCGGGATCGAAACCCTTTAGTTCGTCGATGCGGCCGAATGCGTCGAACTGGTCAGATAGTGTGTGGGAGGCTCGTTCGATCTTCGCTGGAACCGTCCAGTCCTCGCTGTAGAAAATCTCGCGGGCCCCGGACGCCTTGGCGATGGCCTTCACACCGGCGGGCAAATGTGCTCGACCGCAATCCGTAGGGGCCGCTCGCAGACGTACTGTTTTTTGGGGGAGAATTTGTCGTACCGACTGCACACTCTTTGAGACACTATCTGTTTGATGTCGAACGCCTACGCGTATGCGACCACGCTGGCCTCACTGACCGGGAATGCATTCCAGGCAGAAGTCTGTGTGCGCCAGCGGAGTGCAGTGCTTGGCATTCAAACGATCCTCTCCAAGCCACATGGCGATGCGGATCCTGATGGATTCTTCCACGTCGGCACCCAGGGTTACTGCTGCTATGGTCCCGCTACGGTATCTTATGAAGAGTTACCACGACCTTCTTCGGATTCGCAGTAAAGATCAACTGTCGCGCCGTCTTCAAGCAACGCTTCGGCGTTTGGAATCGCCGAATAGGGCACTAAATCCGACAGACAATGCAGACGCTATCTGTTCTTCGATTGTGAAGAACGACTGTGAACCGCCTTCGGCATCGAATCGCTTCGCCCACAACTGAAATCCGGCGGTGTCGACGATTCTGGCCGTGACTCGAATGTGATTACCTTCCTCCCTGACACTTCCCTCAAATGCAATCTGCGCGCCAACCTTGCTCATTGCAGCCGCCACATCATGTTCCTGCGCACTGAAATGCGCCATGGAAGCTGGGGATATTACCTTGCAGCCTTCGGTCTGCACGAGAGCATATGCGAGTTCATCCGGTATTCCTCGCGCGTACATCGAAGAAAGTGGGCTTCCCGATATGTCATGAAAAGGCAGAATTGCTATCGCAATCGCGGCTGCCTTCGCCGAAGAGAACGGATCACTGCTGTCTACGTCGCCCTTAACTCTGACTGGAGCTTCTTTGTACTTGAAGACCGGGATGTAGCTCCCGGGACGCAAATAGACGTAGACAGGGTCGTCATTGCCTTCAGCCTCGTAATACTCCATCAGCTTGCCTCTTAGTCGGCGCGCTTCTGTCCGCACAATCGAGTCTTGGCTTGGATGGTAGGGAGGCTTACGGTCGTAGACCTCGGAGCCGATCACGTACTCTTTGAGGCAATTCTGATTGCCACCGATTACATGCTCAACGATGAATCGCAGAAACCGGCTCAGCCTTTCGGAACGAACAAATACAGGGCTTCGGAGTATCCGGGCGAGCTGTTCTCGAATGGCAGGCTCCGAAGCCACAACGTTATCTTCCTTCTCCAAGGCTAGAGTTGTACCGGTCGCCGCTCCCTCAACTTGAACACCCATCGATGGAGGGTGTGGGGCAGTGTGGCTAACGACGACTGAGATCCTCCCTGACGTCAGCTTCGTTGCGAATTGTTCGCTGCGTCTTGGAACGTCTTCGCGTGCAACTGCGGTCTCAGACATATCACTCTCCTAAGTCTCTTGAATGTGAGAGGTGCGACGATCCCAACGAAGTCTCTGGATTAATCATTTGCAGACTGTTTCAGCGCCCGATCGATGACGCCCAATAAATCCGCGGCATCAAATGGCTTAAACATAAAATCGACAGCCCCTCCGTCGAGTGCCTGCTGCCGAACATCGTCGTCACGGTGGGCAGAAATAAAGATGATCGGCAGTTCCGGCCGCAGGAGTCTAGCGCGACGCTGCAATTCGATTCCGTCCATGCCGGACATCCGCACATCGGTGATTAGACAATTTGTCCCTGCCAGAGTTCCCGACTGTAGGAACTCCTCGGCAGACGAAAAGACACGTGAAGCGTATCCGGCCGATTCCACCAAGCTCGTTATCGCCTCACGAACTCGAAAATCGTCGTCCACTCCCACGACGACTTGTTCAGTATCCTTTGCTATCAAGGAAGGCATCTCCAACCAGGATTCGATAGTACAGGCAGGGACAGGAAGCCGGCTATTATAAGTTTATTCAGACAGTCTGGTAGCGTGGGAGATACTTAGTTTGTCGGCCATTCTGACCAACTCTGCGAGCGATCGCGCTCCCATTTTTCGCATCACTTGGCCTCGATGGACCCCGATCGTGATTTCACTGGTCCCGAGATCGTACGCAGTCTGTTTATTCAAGAAGCCAGCGACTACGAAGGGAAGAACTTCCCGTTCGCGAGGAGTGAGGAGGTTGTAGTGCTCCTGCAACTCGGCGAGCTCCGAACGTTTTAGTCGTGCGCTTCGATCGAGAACGATTCCAGCTTCAATCGCCCTTAGCAACTCCGGCTCACCGAACGGTTTCGACAAGAAATCGATGGCTCCCGCCTTCATGGCTCGAACCGAAGCAGGGACATCGCCATGCCCAGTAATAAATATGATGGGTGGCGCGTTTCCGGCAGCTAATTCTTGCTGGAGTTCGAGACCGTTGATGTCTGGAAGTTCCAGGTCCAAGACCAGGCACGCGGGGAGATCGGGCTTCTCCGCTTGGAGGAACTCCGATGCCGAACCGAACGCGGCCACCCTCAGCCCTACCGAGCAAAGGAGGTCGGACAAGGCTTCGCGCACGCGATGGTCGTCATCCACGACAAAGACAATGGCGTCGCCAGATTTCATAGTGGCACCTTCGAAGGTGTGGGAATAGTAAAGAAGAAGGTTGCCCCGGGACCTTCGCTGGATTCGGCCCACAGACGACCGCCGTGGGCTTCGGCAATCGAGCGGGAGATCGCTAGCCCCATGCCCATCCCATGCTCCTTTGTAGAGAAGAATGCGTCGAAGATTTTGCTCGGATTCTCCAAACCGACGCCGGAATCCCTTATTTCAACGAGAATGGCTTCGGGACTCTCTCGCCGCGAACGAACGAAGAGTTTTCCGGGACGGTCTGATACCGAGTCCATCGCCTCAATCCCATTCAGCAATAAGTTGAAAACCAGCTGTTGCATCTGCACACGATCTCCCATGACATGAGGCAAGCCCATTTCGAGATCCGTATCCACGGCGATACGTCTCTTCGTTGTCTCGCCTGCCAGCAGACGTATCACCTCGTCGATGATCGAGTTCAAATCTAGAGCAACTTTCTCCAAGGCAGTCCGCTTGAAAAGCGCTCGGATACGGCTCGCCACCTCTCCCGCTTCCTTGCCATCGCGAATGATCCGCTCGGCGGCCTCGCTCGCTTTGGCGCTGTTCGGTGGTTGAGCGGAAAGCCAATTCAAGCAGGCGTGACCGTTGGCGACCACGGCCGCCAGAGGTTGGTTGATCTCATGCGCGATGGAAGCGGAGAGCTCGCTGATCGTCGCAATCTGTGTGGCCTGCGAGAGCCTGGCCTGCGTATCGCGCAATACTTCCTCTGCCTCCTTTCTCTCGCTGATATCCGTGTGCAGATTATTCCAGCGGGTGATCCGACCGTCTTTGCCACGTACGGGCTGGCCGCTTGAGTGGAAATGGCGGTACACCCCATCAGCGCGCAGAACACGATGCACAAATTCGAATGGTTCTCCGGTTTCAAACGAATGAAGCCAGATGCTCACGACACGCGCGCGATCATCGGGGTGTACGAGTGGGCTCCAGTCTTGAAGTTCCTCCAAAGTCTTGCCGAAAAAGCTCAGGAGCTGTTGATTGGCAAATTCGATTTCACCTGTTGCCGCCATGGTAACGAAGCCGGGAACGCTATCGACGGTTTGGCGGAGACTGCTTTCGCTTTCTCGCAATACTTCTTCTGCCTCCTTTCTGTCATGTACATCGGTGAGCAGGTTGTTCCAGCGGGTGATGCGGCCGTCGTTGTCACGCAGCGGCTGGCCGTGTGAATTGAGCCAGCGATAAACTCCGTCCGCGCGCAGGATACGAGTTTCAAACTCGAACGGCTGCCCGGTTTCAAGCGAATGAAGCCATGCGCTCACCACCCGCGCGCGATCATCCGGGTGTACCAGTTGGCTCCAGTCTTCCAGCTCTTCCAAGGATTTACCGAGAAAGGTCAGGAGCTGTTGGTTGGCGAATTCGAGTTCGCCTTCTGGGGTCATGGTGACGACCATGCCGGGAATACTTTCGACAATCATTCGGAAATTGAGTTCACTTGCACGCAGCGCCTCCTCGGCCCGCTTACGGTCGTCGATATCTGTTAGGAGGTGGTACCACCGAACAATTTTCCCGCTTCTGTCGAACATCGGGAGTCCGTGGTTTGTAAACCACCGGTAACTGCCGTCTGCCACTATGCCACGATGCTCGATATCCAACGGAGCTGCGGTTGCCGTTGAGTGAAGCCATGCTTGCATGACCCGATCGCTATCCTCCGGATGTATGATCGAGGGCCAGTCCTTCATCTGCTCGCTTGTTTTCCCGAGATACACCAAGAGCCTCAAGTTTTGGAACTCAGGTTCGCCCTCCGGCGTCAGAGTGCCGACCATCCCGGGAATACTATCAACGGTCAGACGGGTATTCGATAACGCTTCCGCTTGACGCTCCTTGATGTCTGCTCGCCGTCTTGTTTCGACGACGACCATAACCAACAATGCCGCTCCGAGGAAGGTGGGAAAGTTGGTCTGCGGAACAAAGGAGAAGAGGGCACCTGCAGAAAGCGCGAGGGACGCGATGCCGGGTCCTGCCCCGCCGTACAAGGTACTGGCCAGAACGGCCAGTACGAACCAGACCGACGGTTCACCAAACGCCAGTGACAATGCAAGTGCTGCGTAAGAGGAAATTGCCGCCAGTCCATAACGTCGAAATCGGGACATTCCTATCACTTGTGGCCCGCTCTCCGCGCCCGGAATTCAAATGACTGCCTCGGTCGATCACCCCATGCCCTGGCATCCTCCAGACGCGCGTGCCCTTGATTATGGCAGATTGCCCTCGGATTCTAACCTAAAGGATCATTTAGAGCCACGCAATCAACCTTGCGCGCCCAGAATGGTGGACACGTCTGCCCAACAAACATACCTGTGAGTGGGACTAAATAAGTCCTCCTGCGTTTTTGGCTCTGTCCAGCATTGGACCTGCTGTCCTTAGCGTTTTGTTTTCAGAATTACGATGCAGATTCCATCCCAGGTCTGATGGCCAAATCCGCTCGGCGGTAGATTCATCAGCGGTACGGCACCCAGGTTCCCAGGATTGAGCTGAAAGTGATTTAGGAGGTACTGACGGACCACGACGGCACGTCCACGCGATAGTGCGAGTTGATTCGCCGGGCCGTTGACATCCGAATATCCCTCAATGACGATGGCACTTCCGACAACCGATTCTCCGTATTGCGCCAGGGCATCTGCCAATAGCGCTTTTCCATGGGCAGAGAGTTCTTCGCCACCGTTCGGGTTTTGCTGAAAGAGTTCAGTGCCGGGAAGCCAGACGCGGTAGTTTTCCGACCTTGTAAAGAGATGATCTTGACGGTATTTGTCCGCGGAGATATGGCCGAGGTCATAGTAGCCACGATGAAGGAAGAAGCGGCGTAAGAGAAAGTTGTGCTTCAGCGCTTCCGTTCCATCCGCCGCGTTGGCGGTCGCAGTACTTGCATTCGACAAAGACTCCCTAATATTCATCCCCGGCGTCGCGCCGTTTTCGTCCGGGACAGAAGCTTCCGCAATGGTTTGCCGGATTTGCTGGGTGCTTGCATCGACATTCGATACCGCACTTTTCACCACCGTCATTGTTTCATCGATCTTTTGCGGGAACTGGCGAGACTGAATATCTGAGACCAAGCCATTGGCCTTATTGGAGAGTTGACCCAGGTCTAAACTAGCCTGCTGAACATTTGTCATTGTCTGGCGGATTTGTGCCGCGACTGCTTGGTCCTGCAAGAGCATACCTGCCGCCCCTCGTCCCTGCTTTAGACCCACAACCACATCATTCACGTTTGCGAGCGTAGTTTTGGCACTGTCCAATGTCGGACCAAGTTGGGCACCCGTCTTTTTCAAGATCCCATCTGCGTCCTTGACGGCGCCATCTACATCGCAGACCAGCCCTTGTCCTTGATCGAGCAGGTTTGCAAGGTCCACCGGTTCCTTGCTGGGAAGCAGGGAGAGGGCGCGTGCTGCCGCCGCATTCGAGCTTCCTGGGTGAATGAGCAGGAATGTTTCCCCAACCACTCCCTGGGTTCCGATGGTGGCAACTGAATCGGTGCGAACAAGCCCATGAAGGCTCTCAGCGATTCTCAGTTTGACGCGAAAGCGGGCCGTCGGTGACGTAGGCACGGCAATATCGAGCACCTGGCCTGCGTCCATGCCTGCCACTTGCACTTTGGAGCCTTTTGATAATCCGGCAAGGTTCGTGAACTCGGCATAATAGTCGATATGCCGGGCAAAGGCTTCATGGCGATTGCCTATCAAGAACAGGCCGGTCATGAAGAGCACAAGCCCAGCTAATACGAAGAGTCCGACAATCAGATTTTTGTTCTTCATGGTCTAGTTCTCCGAAATCAGCTTGCGTGCGGTTTCGTTTTCACTCTGCTCGACCTCAGCAGCGGTCCCATGGGCCACCAGATCGCCCTTGTCAAAGACAGCGAACCGGTCTCCAACGCGCCTGGCGCCATGAACGTCGTGCGTTACGACAATTACGGTAGTCTTGTGTTCAGTCTTTTGTTGGATGAGCAACTCGTCAATCTCCGCGGCGGTAATGCGATCAAGTCCGCTGCTGGGTTCATCGGCAAGCAGAATCTTCGGCTCAAGCACAAGTGCGCGAGCAAGGCCGGCGCGCTTGCGCATACCGCCTGAAAGCTCGGAAGGCATCTTCCTTTTGTCGTTACCCAACCCGACTTGACCCAGGACCCTGTCAACGATCGAGTCAATCTCTTCCTGCGTTTTCTCGGTCAGCCGCTGCAAAGGCAGAGCGAGATTCTCGTAGAGCGTAAGGGAATCGAAAAGCGCCGCATCTTGAAATAGAAACCCCATCTTGCGACGTACCTTGGAGAGCTCGGCCTCTTTCATGCGAGTCACTTCCTGTTGATCGACCCAGATATTCCCGTGGTCCGGCTTGAGAAGCGAGATCAGGAGTTTGAGAGTAACGCTCTTGCCCGTTCCACTGCGGCCGAGAATGCAGAGAGCCTGCCCGGCAGGGACTTCGAAGGAGACCTCCCGTAGCACCTGCTTCGGACCGAACGACTTCGATACTCGGTCGAAGACCACGGCAGCCTTGGTTTCAGCGTTCATAACGCGTTCTCCGGAAACACGAAGAAGATGCACTTAATCAAAACCACGTCGGCCAGGATGATTAGTAAAGAAGACACTACAACACTATTCGTCGCGGCCTCGCCCACACCCTGAGCGCCCTTATTCGTTGTGAAGCCGAAAAATGAAGAAACAGTTCCGATGATGAAGCCAAAAACGGCCGTCTTGAGAGTAGGGGGAATGAAGTTGGACCACGCTACTTCAGCGAATGCGCGCACGATATAGAGATGGAACGAAATCCTCGACGCCGCGTATTCAGATAGGAATCCCCCAAGAAGGCCTGACAAATCCATGAACAAAGTGAGAAGAGGCAACGCCAGAACGCAAGCAACCACACGGGGAACGACAAGGAATTTGAACGAATCGATAGAGAGCGATTCGATGCCATCGATCTGCTCCGTGGCCCGCATGTTTGCAAGTACTGCGCCGATGCCCGAACCGACGCGGCCTGCGAGCAGCAAGGCTGCAACCAACGGGCCGATTTCAATGAAGAACGCGATTGCCTGAACAGTCGGGATCATCGCTCCAGCCCCGAACATGACCATTGTGCTGCGCGTGTGAAACGTCATCACGGTTCCCAAAGCAAATCCAGAAGCAAGCACCAGCGGTAAAGATTTGGCACCGACCTCGGCAAGCTGTCGACCAATCTGGCCAGCCTCGAATGGGGGGTGAAACAGATCGAAGATCACCCGGAACCCAAATTGGCTGACCTTTCCGACGAATTCGATCAGTTTGATCAACCGGTACACCTTTCTGACAGGCAGTTGGACTTATCCAAGAATGAACAACACTTCGGCTTTTCCAATGGGACGCCGTAACGGCCAATTCGGCTGCGGACTACGACTCAGTCTGCAAAGCAAATGTAGTACGTTCAATCAACCCGTGTGCCAAAAACATCGTAGACACAGCCATTCCAGCGGGCTTCACTTTGCTCGATGCTAGCGATGTAGAGGGACATAAAGAAGTGAGGAGAGGCTAGCTAACAGTGATGAGACTGCTATCGCCGCGACCGCAAGGAGATGTGGTTTCCCATGTCTCAATAGCGAGACATGGGAAACCCTGGTTCACGCGCGAGTAAAAGTCAACAAGTCACGATGCTATCGCGTAGGGGAGGGCATTCCCGATCTCACCTTACTTACTATTTCGCTGAACTGCGGGTTCAGTCGGATTGGATCGAACCTAGGATCGACTGTCAGCCATGGGAGCTCGGCTTCCTTGTCCGCATAGGCTGCAGACAGTGAGGAAAGCGCAGCGTCAAAATCGCTCAGGGCGATAGAAAGCAATGCCTGCCTGTATCGGCTGAGGCTAGCAGCAGACGCGAGAAGCTTGAACTCATCCGCCACTGCAGCCGTATCGTCACCACATCGGGCAAGGATCTCGGCGACCCATTCTCGTAGCGACAATTGAGCACCTGCACTGCGAAGGACGAGCTGCGCGAGTCTCCTGGCATCGTCAAACTGTCCCAGCTGAACATGGATCAATGCGAGATACAGTTGGACCTCGAGCGGTAGCGGTCCAAACCTCAGCGGCTCCGAAAAGAGTTCGATAGCTTCTTCATAGCGTCGGCTCAAATAAAGAAATTTTGCACATGCGGCTTTTTGCAGATACGAGAATGGATCGATCTGCTGCGCCCTTTGGAGATGCGGCCATGCTTCATCGAAGCGCCCCAGGGCGGTCAGGAACACGGCATGCTGGCGAGCGCTGCTTGCATGAAAACCCAATTCCACGGCACGGTTGAAGGCTACCTCCGCGCCATCCCAGTCCCATTCAAGAGCCCGAACACTTCCCAGCGCCGCAAGCGCCTGGCTCATTTCTGGATCGAGTTCAACTGCCCGTTCCGAGGCCCTCCTGGCAAATGAAACAAGATCGGTCGAGTGCGATGTTCCGTGAAGAGCCAGCCAGCAATAACTCTGCGCTATTCCGCAATGTGGCCGTGCAAAACCAGGTGCGGCTTCTGCGACTTCGCGGAATTTCACCAGTGCAGTTTGCACGTCGGGCTCAACTCCCTCTTCAAGAAGCGCTTCCGCCTTTAGTAATGTGGGGTACACTGCCAACATTACGGGGCCCGCCGACGCCTCCGAGGTCTGGACGATGGATTGCTGAGGACGTACACGGTTGACGAGAGCCGAAGCAAACTGCTCCTGCACGGTAAAGATGCTCGACGGATTGGCCTCGGCATCGAATCGCTGTGACCAGAGTTGAAATCCGTCCGCATTCACCATTCTTGAAGTGACACGAACCCGGCTTCCTTCTACCCGCACCGATCCCTCGAAGACGATCTGGACTCCAAGCTTTTGCGCCAATGCCGGAATATCCGAACCCTGCGGAGCCAATTGCGCGATCGAGCTGGTCGCGACTACTCGGCAACCTTCGCATTGCATGATTTCATGCACTAGTTCATCTGTAATACCTTGGGCGTATTTGGCCGAGAGCGGCTGTCCTGACGCATCGAGAAACGGAATGACTGCTACCGTCATTCCCGCCCCTTCGACGAAAACATCTTCTGCAGAGCTTGCTGCCGCAATCTCCTGGCCGGAAGCCGAGACCTTCGGTCTGAAGACGGGGATATAACTGCCCGGTCGAAAATAGATGAAGATTGGATTGTCCTTGCCTTCCGACTCGTAATATTCCTTTAGCTTGGTTCGCAAGCGGCGGGCTTCCGTGCGAACGATCGAGTCCTGGCTGGGATGGTACGGAGGTTTCCGGTCGTACACCTCCGTACCAATCACGTATTCTTTGAGTCCTTCGTCCGAACCGCTGATCGCGTGCTCTACCGCAAAGCGAAGAAAGCGGCTGAGCCGATCCGATTGTACGAAGATCGGGCTCTCCAGTACGCGCGCAAGCTCCGCGCGAACCAAATCCTCCGAAATCGCGTTGCCGTTCGCATTGTTCACTTTTTACTCGGCTCCAGACTGAGATAAATCCATTATTGCGGCAAGTAGAGTTCCTGGCACATTGAAATAGATGGTGCGGTACCCAAATTCCGACAACGCGACGGCAAATGATGCAACGACGGCCAATGTTGCTAGCGCTATCTTATCCGCTCCAATCGGCGGTCAACCGTCCTCACGGTTAGCTAACAGTTGCTTACGCTTCGGTCCCTGCAATCTTCTGTCATTCTCACGTGAACGAAGTTTGAGAGGCAACGTGGCAGAGAATCATGACAAGGTTCGGATACTCGCAATCTTGACCTCGGATATCGAGGGTACAATTCGGCGTCAGTTGAACTCCCTCGATATGTCTCCGATCTTCATCAGCCATGCCGATGAATTGGGACATTATGTCCGCAATGGTGAGGTCTATCAAGTGGCCTTGCTTCCGGCATCTCTTCCAGATATGGACTGGTGGACGATATGGGGAGATCTCGCCCTCCTAGACCAGAAACCCGCAATTCTTGTATATGCCCACACCGCAAGCTTTCAGTTGTGGTCGGGAGTCTTGGAAGCGGGGGGCTATGACGTGATTGTGGAGCCTTTTACCCTCGAAAAGCTGAAAGAGGCCGTGCTGCGTGCCGCCAAGAGCTTCGAGCAACAGAGTGATCGAGATGGTGCCGGGAACAATGTTGAAGAGGAACAATGACGCAGAGTCCCTGCCATATTGTCTGTCATCACCGTTAGCTAACAGTCACCTGCGCTGTATTTTCCCTCGCAATCTGACAAGCTTGCGAGTACGTGCCGCAAGAACGGACAGCGCGAATTGTCATCTGTGAAACAGACAGGACTTTATGTTCAGAAAGATTGCTGTAGCGTACAACGAGTCCCCAGAAGCCGAACGCGCGTTCCTCTGCGCCATTCAGCTTGCCAAAAGCCTGGGGGCGGAGCTCAACACGATTACTGTTGCGGCTGAACTGCCGGCATATACGGCCTTCGCCGGAGCTGCGGGACCCAAACTTTCGCGAGTGCTGGCGGATGATCGGGAGAGGTTCTACGAGGTTCTGGAGGAGAAGGCCCGCAGCTCCGCCCATCCCTACGGTGTCGAGGTCCAAAGTCACATCGTAGAAGGTCGCGAAGTCGACGCAATCGTCAAGTTTCTGCGCGGGCAAAAGATCGACCTCCTTGTCATGGGACTTCATCAACGGAGCCTTCATTTGGCACGTCTCTGGAGCACTGTGTACGAACTCGCGCAGGAGGCGCCTTGCAGCGTGTTGGGCGTTCATTAGAACGCATAGCTGCCAATCGAAACATCCGCGCCAGTCACCCTTATGTCAGGAGCTACTGAAGAGATGTCGAAGCGAGCGATCATTATTCCAGCCATAACGTTGGGAGTTGCGGCCACTCTCCTCTTCACGATCAGGGGATGCTGGACTTCGTGGGAGGGTGGAGGCGCAGAGCAGCGCACAGACGACGCGTATGTGCGCGCGGATATGACGCCACTCAGCACACGCGTCTCAGGAACCGTTCGCAAGGTTGAGGTCGAAGATTTCGCATCTGTGAAACCCGGTCAACTCCTCGTACAACTTGACGACGAGGACTATCAAGCCGTCCTCGCCGAAGCACGCGCAGCCCTGGCCGGTGCACAGGCGGCGCTTGAAGATAACCAGTCCGCAAAGCGAATTCAAGACGCAAAGATTCAGAACGCCGAGACTGTCATCGCACAGGCGACCGCTGCCGTCGATGCCGCAAAGGCTGGAATTGCAGCAGTTCAATCCGATGTCGAGCGGACGGGTTTGGAACGTAAGCGTCAGGAAGCTCTGCTAGCTTCAAAGGCCGCCACACATCAGCAGGTGGAGTTGGCAATCGCAGATGCTGACCGCTTTACCGGTATGCTCGCCAGCCACCAGGCAGAGTTGGAGCGTGCGCAGGCGGCTCTGGCAAGCAGCCGCAGTCTGCTCGAAAGCGAGAAGCGCCAACGAGCGGCCCTCGATACGAGGGACAATCTGTACCGCGCGGATATTCAGGCCAAGCAGGCGGCGATCATCGTCGCACAGGTCAATCTTGGTTATACGCAGATCATCGCACCTACGGCAGGCGCGGTGGGTGAGCGTCACGTGCAGGAAGGCCAGTTGGTCGCTCCAGGTATGCAGGTCGTCGACTTGGTCAAGGGCGATGTATGGATCCAGGCAAACTTCAAGGAGACGCAGCTAACGAATATCCGGCAGGGCGACGTCGCCGACATCAAGGTCGATGCCTTCCCCGGAGTGGTGCTTCACGGAAAAGTGGTTGAGATTGCCCCGGCAAGCGGCTCGCAATTTGCCCTGCTGCCTCCCGACAACGCCACCGGGAACTACACAAAGGTGGTTCAGAGACTCCCAGTCAAGATCGCGCTCGATCCTGGCCATCCACTTCAAGGCAAATTGCGTCCCGGGTTTTCCGTGGTGGTCACGATCCATACCTCCGGTAAAGCTACGAAGGGGGAGGGATCATCATCTTGAATACTCCGACTGGGCAGACCGCACCCGCATCTTCGCCAACATCCCCCACTCCTGCAGTGATGACTATTCATCCCTTGCTAGGTGTGTTCGGGGTACTGCTTGGCGCCTCGATCGCAACCTGCACGGGGCGTCTGATCAGCGTGGGATTGATGGATATAAGAGGCGCTCTGCATCTCGGCGCAGATGAGGCCTCATGGATCGGCACAGCGTTCAACGCGAGCATGATGTTCATCGGCCCCTTCTCTGTCTATCTCGGAGGACTTCTCGGCGCGCGACGCGTGCTCCTGGCCTGCGCAGGTCTGTTCACTTTGATCAGCGTATTGCTTCCATTTGCATTCAACCTGCCCTTCCTGCTCGTTCTGCTGGTGCTCGCGGGGCTGACAGGCGGAACGTTCTATCCTCTGACACTGTCTTTCGTGCTGCGCAGTCTCCCCATGCGCTATGTCTTGCTGGGGATTGCGATGTACGCCATGGATATTCTTGTCACGACCACCTTCGCCACATCGCTCGAAGCCTGGTTCACAGATCATCTATCCTGGCGCTGGATCTTCTGGAATGGTGCCGTACTCACTCCGGTGATGATGATCCTGATTTACTTCGGAATGCCGTGGCAGCCGCTTCCACAACCGAAGGAAGGGCAGCCGAAGCCCAATTGGAGAGGATTTCTCTATGCCAGTCTCGGTTTTGCGCTCTTGTACATCGCGCTTGACCAAGGCCAGCGCCTGGATTGGTTGAACTCTGGCACGATCGTGGGACTGATCGTATCCGGTGTCTTTCTTCTTCTGGGCACAGCGGTACGGCGGCTCAGGATGCCGAATCCTCTCCTCAATTTCAAGTTTCTTGCGCGACGGAACACTCTGTTACTCGGAGCGGTGCTGATCTCATTTCGCTTTGCAATGCTGGCTACCGTCGTAGCGATTCCGAGCTACCTTGCCTCGGTCAAAGGCTATCTTCCGCTACAAACTGGCCCGGTGCTGCTCGAAGTCGCACTGGCGCAAGCCGTATGCGGCCTGTTGGCGGTGTACCTGCTGAGGTATGTTGACGCCAGGCTTATTGTTACAGCCGGTTTTGCTTTGGTCGCGGTTGCCTGCCTCATGAATGCGACTCTATCTTCCGCATGGTCGGGCACGGACTTCCGGCCCTCCCAGGCAGTCATGGCAATCGGTCTTGCTTTGGCCTTCAACGGGATGGTGGGAGCAATCATCCTTGAGGTTGTCAATACCGGTGCTCTTGCTCGACCCATCGACGTACTGACGTTTGCGGGTTACTTCCAGACGCTTCGACTGCTTGGTGGCGAAGCTGGAGTCGCCTTCCTACAACATTTCATTTCGGCCCGCGAACAGTTCCACTCGAACGCATTGGGACTCGGCGTCCAACTTGGCCAACCGTCCACCAGCCAGAGATTGTTCGCACTAAGCGCAGGCATGGCGAGCCGCGCGCCTGGTTTAACTGCCGCAACGGAACAAGCCGCGGAGATTCTTGGTCTGCAGGTCAGACAGCAGGCCTTCACTCTTGCAATCACAGACAGCTTCCTGCTGATTGCGTGGTCAGTCGTGTGCTGCCTTGTTGTTGTCGCGTGCATGCAGCGCGTTCCCACTCAATACCAGCAAGTCGTGTCGGCTCCGGCCAGCACAGCCTGACAATCGGGGAACACTTTGAAGGAATCGAAGATGCAGCTTCAGATAACACAAGGCGCCTCATGCAGGATTCTGTTGCCAATGTTCTTGTGCGCCGCAGGATTCCTTGGACAGGGTGTCGCGCGCGCTCAAGTCGGCAATCAGCCTGCCGCTTCGGTGCCGCTCACTCTCGCACAAGCTATCGATCTGGCCCTCAAGCAGAATCGGAGCCTTCAACTTGCGCACCTGGCTGTTACTGACAGTGAGCACAAGAAGGAGATCGCCCGCTCTGCGTACTTTCCTCGCGTCAAGAATGAGTCGAGCTTCTTGCATATCACCGAACTTGCGGGCGTCGAGATTCCAGCCGGTGCTTTTGGCGTTCCCACGGCCACAGGGGCAATCCCGGCAAAGAGTCTCTTTATCGGCCAGGGATCGGAGACCGCATACACCAGTGGCACCGGCTTGGCGCAGCCATTGACACAAATGTTCAAAATTCATGAATCGAACCGGGCCGCCACAGCCGATATCAACGCGGCGAAGATTCTGGTCAACCAGGCGGAGAATGAAATTGCTCTCAAGGTCCGGCAGCTCTACTACGGCCTGCTCGTTGGACAACTCAGACTGAAAGCTGCAACTACGGAAGTAACCGCCAGCGAGCTGAAGGTACAGGAAAGTGCGGACGCGGTAGCCCAAGGACGCGCGCTCGAAGTTGCCGCTCTTGAGAGCCGCGCGGCGTTACTCGAAGCCAGGCAGGCCACCCTTACGCAGAAACTGCAGATCCACGACCTCGCGCTGGCCCTCGACGACCTGCTCGGACTACCGCTGAGTTCACAGCCTCAACTGGATGAAGACACTTCAGCAGCGCCCCTTGACCTGCCCAGCCGCGAAGAGTGCCTCCACATCGCCCAGGATCGGAGCCCCGAGATCCGGTCAGCACAGCAGGCGGTGATCAAAGCAAAAGCCGGCCTGGCAGCGGCAAAGGATGCATACATTCCCGATGTCACCGGGCTCGCGCGCTACAGCTATCAGAGCGGTGTTCCGCTTCTCGTCCACAACTTCGGGACGTTTGGCTTCTCGCTCAGCTATGACGTGTTCGATGGTGGTCGACGTAACGCAGAGATCAAGGACTCACGGACGCTGCTCTCGGAGGCGGAACTCAGTCTTGCCAAGATCAAAGACGAATTGACCGTGCAAGTTGAGACGGCCTACGACAAGGTGGAGCAGTTCAAGAGCATGGTCGGCGTAGCGGAAGAAACTCTTGGCGTGAGAGAAGAGGCCGCCCGATTGGCAGATCGTCAGTTTGAACTAAACACCGTTCTTGCTTCTGCTCGCGAAGAGACCCACGCGAAAGCTGCTTCGGCGAAAGCGGCATTTCTTGAAGCCACCCTCGGCCTATCGATGGCGCAGGCGGAGCTCAAACGCACGATCGGCCAGATCCCACAATAACCGTGAGGTGCGAAGCCCCCTCTATGAACCCAGCAATCATCAGTGCTCTGGCTGCTCTCGGAGGCTCCTCAGTTGGCGCGCTTGCGCCGGTGTTGAGCAGCTTCATTCTCCAGCGGAGCGTTACGCAACGCGACCTGCTGAACCGGCAGATTTCTCAACGAGAGACGCTTTACTCCGACTTCATCAACGAGGCTTCCCGGATATACGCGAAATCTGTGACGCACAGCATCGAAAACATGGATGAACTCGTCTCCCTTTACGCACTGGTGAGCCGCATTCGGCTGATGGCCACCGAACCGGTAGTACGAACTGCGGAGGCGTTTGTCAAGCGGATTGTTGAGCACTATGGAGAGCCAAACCTAAGTGTGGAGGAGCTACGTTCTGCCGCTCTCTCTGCAAAGGCGGAGCCGCTCGATGCCTTCAGCATGGCTTGCCGGAAAGAGATCCGAAGTATTCTGCGACGACGCGAGTTGTTTGCAACCTTACGGGATTGAGAGTCGGCTTTGAATCTTCATCGGCCTTCCTCACAGTTAGATGACAGCTCCCCACCTATCACCGAAGCCTTAAATCTGGAATTGTGGATGAAGCATGAATCGATGATCCGAGTCCAAAAGCTGGTGAAATAGTGATGCCCGAAAAGACAGGTGTGGTTGTCATCGTTGGTAGTGGCTTTGGAGGCATGGCTGCGGCGCGAGCCCTGAAGAGCGCACCGGTACGAGTCATCTTGATTGATCGAGTCAACCACCATCTCTTCCAGCCGCTTCTCTATCAGGTTGCGACTTCGGTGCTTGCACCGGGCCAAATTGCCTCCCCCATTCGCGGCATTTTGAGAAACAACTGCAATACCACCGTTGTTCTCGGTACTGTCACTGGAATCGATGTCGCCTCCAGGCAAGTGATCGTCGATACTCAGGACCGTGCTGCGGTTCCGATCTCGTATGACTTCCTCATTCTGGCAACGGGACAGACCCACAGTTACTTCGGCCACAATGAGTACGAGAAATTTGCCCCTGGATTGAAGAACCTGGCGGACGCTGTGACGATCAGAAACAAGATCTTGACGGCGTTCGAAATGGCCGAGGCCGAAGAAGACCCTGCGCGTCATAAGGACTTGTTGACGTTCGTCCTGGTAGGTGCCGGACCCACCGGAGTTGAAATGGCCAGCGCTATCGCGGTCATGATTCAAAGTACCTTGAAAAGGGACTTTCGGCGAATTGATCCTGGCTCTGCGCGAGTCATCCTCGTCGATATGGGCTCACGCCCTCTTGGCACATTTGCACCGAAGCTCTCGGAGGCCGCCCTGGAGCGGCTGAAGAAGCTGGGTGTCGAAGTGATGCTCGGGAAAGGTGTCGATTCAATCGACGGCGAGGGGGTGATGGTCGCAGGTGAACGCATCGCCAGCAAGACCGTCATCTGGACCGCTGGTGTCGCCCCATCACCCGCTGGGAAATGGTTGAACGCAGAGACGGATCGCGCGGGACGCGTCAAGATCCGGCACGACCTGTCCGTACAAGATCACCCCGAAATTTTTGTTATCGGCGACACCGCATCTCTGGAACAAGACGGCAAGCCGTTGCCCGGCGTGGCGCAGGTAGCGATGCAACAGGGACACTACGCCGGCAAGTTAATCGAACGACAGGTTACGGGAAAGGCCTCGCCGAGGCCATTCCGTTACTTCGACAAAGGGAATCTTGCCGTAGTTGGGAAAGGTTTCGCCGTATTGCAGAGCGGCAAGGTTCATATGAGCGGGTTTGTCGCTTGGCTGGTCTGGGCTGCGATTCATCTGCAGTTTCTCGCTCAGTCAAGTCTTCGTGTCAGTGTGCTTGTGCAATGGGTCTGGACATACTGCACTGGCCAGCGTGGTTCTCGTCTGATCGTGAAGCATCACGGCGACTAATTCTTCATCGCCTGCCTCAAGGAACGGCGGACTGACATGAGACCGATGAGTCCGTACTAACTGTGACGTGACAGTTTCTCACCTTCCACTGAGGCCTGAAATCTGGAATGGTGAATCAGGCCGAAACGGCGTTCCACCCAGAGGTGCCAAAGCCTCAGGTAAACACACCTAAACCAATCGCCAGGAAAGAGGAGAAAACGATGTCGTCGATCAAGCCAATTCAACAAATCGCAATTGTAGGCACCGGTGTCATCGGTGCAAGCTGGGCGGCGTACTACCTGTCGCGTGGATTCGACGTCGTCGCCACGGACCCCGCGCCAAATGCAGAAGTCAATCTTCGGACTTACGTAAAGGACGCCTGGGAGTTGCTGACGGCATACGGACTGGCACCGAATGCCTCGTTGGACCGGCTCGGGTTTGCCTCCAGTATGCGGGAGGCTCTGGCCACTGCCGATTTTGTTCAGGAAAATGCTCCTGAGCGTCCCGACTTCAAAATCAAGCTCTTCGCAGAGATAGACGAATTGACTCCGCCGGATGCCATCATCGCCTCGAGTTCTTCAGGGTTGACGATGGACGTGATCCAGTCTGGCTGCAAGCGTCCAGAGCGTTGTGTGATTGGTCATCCTTTCAATCCGCCGCACGTTGTTCCGCTGGTTGAGGTGGTAGGAGGAGCAAAGACCTCCGAGGACACTATCCAGCGAGCAATGGAGTTCTACTCGTCGATCGGGAAGAAGGCGATCCGCCTGTACAAGGCGCTTCCGGGACATGTGGCCAACCGATTCCAGGCGGCGCTCTATAAGGAGGTCCTATACCTCGTTCAGGACGGCGTACTCAGCGTCGAGGATGCCGATGTCGCGATCTGCTACGGACCTGGGCTGCGCTGGGGCGCCATGGGGCCCAGCCTGCAATGGCACCTTGGTGGAGGTGCTGGTGGCATCCACCACTTCATGGAGCACCTCATGCCGCCGCTCACAGCCTTGATTGGCTCACTTAAGGCTCCGGACGTGACCGACGCCCTCAAGCAGGCCGTCGTGGAAGGCGTTCTTCATGAAGCCGGCGAGAGCACTGTCGAGGAGCTTACCAAGCGGGAAAACGAAGTCCTCTTGAGTCTTCTCGCCCTGCGCGCAAAGGCAGGACTCTAGTCCTAGCAAACGTAGAAACAGAAAAGGAGATTTGCATTATGACTGAAGTCGAAACCAAAACGCAGGCCACGAGATCCCAGAATCCCGTGGGTGCGCGGATTTTCTTCTTGGACCTTGGAGCCGGCCGTATCCTATCGGCCAATCCCGACGGTTCGGACCTTAAAGTTGTTATCGACGGCGGACAGAAGCACCCGGACGGCATTGCCGTCGATCCAGTTCGGGGGCATCTGTACTGGACAAACATGGGGAACCCGATAGCGAATGACGGTTCCATCTTCCGCTCCGATCTGGATGGTGGAAACATTACCGTCATCGTGCCGAGCGGGGGAACTTTTACTCCAAAGCAGATCCAGATCGAACCGAAGTCGCAGAAGCTCTACTGGTGCGATCGCGAGGGCATGCGAGTGATGCGCTGCAATCTGGACGGATCCAAGATTGAGACTCTGGTTCAGACCGGACAGACGGATGCCGACCGTCACGACCAAACCAGGTGGTGTGTTGGCATTGCGGTCGATCCCGAAGGCGGCCATATCTACTGGACACAGAAGGGCGCAGACAATGCCGGGCAAGGCCGCATCTTCCGTGCCGGTCTCGAGATTTCCGCGGGTGAAACGCCAAAAACCCGCACAGATATGGAGCTTCTATTCGCGGAACTCCCCGAACCTATCGATCTCGATCTCGATCCCGTGAACAGAATGTTGTACTGGACGGATCGCGGCGACCCGCCGCGGGGCAACACCGTAAATCGGGCTCCGATGGATATCCCCCCAGACTCCCACACGCAATCGGAGATCCTCGTTACCCACCTTATGGAAGGCATCGGCTTGTCCTTGGATCTGAAAGGCGGCCGAATGTTTGTGACTGATCTCGCGGGCTCGGTGTACAGCGCCAACCTCGACGGAACAAATCCAAAGATGTTGCTGGCCGCACAGGGAAATCTGACCGGCATCGCTTACGTGGAGTGACCTTTCAGCTTTGGTCCCCAGAGTACTACGGGGTTCGCGCAACCGCTTCACCGTTCTGGCACGCGATCTGTCGTGTCGTTACACTCCGCGCGCATAACTGAGACACGATTCGACAGCCGTCTTACTGCATCGCACACAGACCGTTCAATAGCAAAAGGAGCGTTATGTTCTCTTATCAACCTGTCAATAACCATCAGAATTTGTTGAACGTCGTAGACGGCCTTCTCCTTGAGGCGGGTCTCAAGCGCGAAGACTTTGGTGGCCAGATCACCTTTGCGGGCATGGACCCAATTCGACCAACGCATCTCAAGGTTGGATGCGCATCGGCGACGGTAAGCGCGGCCAACGCGATTGCCTCGGCTATCATCTGGAAGCATCGGTCCGGCGAGAGCCAGGATATCCATATCGACCTGCGAAAAGCCTACGTGACTCAGAGCCCTTGGCAAGACTTATTGGCCGGTTGCACGCTGGTCAATGGCACGCCTCAGATGATGGGGGGAAATGTTGGAGAACTGGGTTCGCATATTCTTCCCACCAGGGACGGCCGTTTCGTCATTCTAACCTCGCTCTATGCCTCGAACACCGAACGGATTATGGGTCTGTTGGACAGCGGCACACTGCCCAAACAACTTGAGCGGGCAACACGCAAGTGGGACGCTGCGGACCTGGAGAACGCGGCGCAAGACGCAGGGGTGCCACTGGTCATCTGCCGAACCAGCAAGGAATTTCGCGCAACTGAGCAGTATCAGCGTCAAGTAAGCGCGCCTCTTATCCACATTGAGAAAATTGGCGACAGCGAGCCCGAACCGTTTCTTCCTGGAGCGAGACCCCTCTCGGGAGTCCGGGTGCTCGGCATGACCCATGTCGTTGCAGGGCCCGCGGTATTGCGTCAGCTCTCCGCACAAGGGGCAGATGCTCTCAATCTGAATACGTTGAACTGGATTGAAGAACCCACAATGTATTGGCAGACTCAGGCCGGAAGCCGCCAGGCTTACATGGACGCACGTGTCGATGGAAATCGGAAGGCGGTTTATGAACTCGTCAAGGGTTCTGACGTCTTCGTTGAGAATCTGCGTCCGCACCTGGCAGATAAGCAAGGGTTCTCCGCGGAAACGCTCGCGGGTATCCGTCCGGGCATCATCTACGTCAAAATCAAACTGAACACTTCGACAGGCCCGTGGGCTGACTGGATGGGATATGACTTCACCGCGGCGGCCTTGTGCGGATTGCTTTGTGACATCGGTTCTGCCGACCAACCTCAGTTGCCTCATGGCGTGAACGTGGTATGCGATTTCCTGACTGGTTATCTGGGCTCGATCGGCGTCCAGGCTGCATTGCTACGAAGGGCGGCTGAAGGCGGGAGTTACAAAGTGACTGTTACCTTGTCGCAAACAATCATGTTCGAGCAGGCCCTCGGCTTTGTCGACAACGAGACGCTCCTCAACCTGGATAATCTAGGGCCTGACCACAAGCCACTCAAGCCTAACCTTCAAACCGGCCAGACGGCGTTTGGTGAATTCACCCGCATCGGCTCCCAGGTTGAGATGTCCAAGACACCAGAATATTGGGACGATCCGATCATCTCCCCGATTGGTTCCTCAAAGCCGGAGTGGCTGCCGCGATAGCAGGTGTGGCTCCTCCCAGTTACTATCGTTCAGCTCTTGTTCGGTGTCTATTCGAATTGTGCGGCGACGGAAACTTCGCTCCGCCGGAAAACCCTTTGCTCTTCGCAAGGTTAGGAGGCCCCTTTGGACGCGCTCGCACTTCACCGAATCCATTTCGCCTTCACCATCACATACCACTATCTGTTTCCGCAACTCACCATGGGTCTTGCGCTCTTGATAGTGGTTCTCAAGACGCTGGCGCTCAGAACGCACGACGAAACATACGACATCTCCGCCCGCTTCTGGGCGAAGATCTTCGCCATCAACTTCCTCCTCGGGGTAGTGACTGGAATTCCCATGGAGTTCCAGTTCGGCACCAACTGGTCGGAATTCTCACGTCGTACCGGGGGCGTCATTGGCATGCCGCTGGCCATGGAGGGCATCTTCTCCTTCTTTCTAGAGTCTGCCTTCCTTGGTCTCTTTCTCTTCGGTGAAAAACGCCTGTCTCGCCGGATGCACTGGCTGTCTGCTTTTCTTGTCTTCTTTGGTTCGTGGATCTCCGGATTCTTCATCATTGTCACGAACGCCTGGATGCAGCACCCGGTCGGCTACAAACTTCTCCCTAACGGCGTGTATGCAGTCACCAGTTTCACCCAACTTCTCCTGAATCCCTGGGCATTGCTCGAGTATTCGCACAACATGTGCGCCGCAGTCGTCACAGCATCTTTTGTCATGTCGGCTGTTGGGGCACTCTACCTGCTGCAAGGCCGCAAAGGCCCCTACGGACGCATCTTTCTCAAGCTTGGCGTGATCGCGGGAATCATCTCATGCACCCTGCAGGTCTTCCCAACAGGTGATCTGCACGGCAAGTATATGGCGAAGAATCAGCCCACTGCCATCGCCGCCATGGAGGGGCTCTTCCATACCGAAAAAGGAGCGGGGATGGTGCTCATGGGTCAGCCCAATTATGAGACTGAAACCATCGACAACCCACTGGTTGTAAACAACGTGCTGAGCTTCCTTATCTACGGAACCACCTACGCGGAAGTTGAAGGACTCGACCATTTTCCCAGAGATCAGTGGCCCTCCACTCTTCCGCTTTTGTTTTACAGCTACCACATCATGGTTGGCCTCGGAACCTGGTTTGGCGCGCTCATGGGCCTTGCAGCCTTGCTGCTTTGGCGCGGCAAGCTCTACTCTTCCCGTTGGATGCTGTGGCTCATTATGCTGAGTTGGCCGCTGCCTTACATCGCTACGACCGCTGGTTGGATGACTGCCGAAATCGGCCGCCAACCGTGGCTTGTCTACGGACTCATCCGTACCGCACAGGGCTCCTCCACGCACGTTAGCGCCGGCAACAGCCTCTTTACCTTGCTCGGCTTTCTTGGCATGTACACCGTGCTTTCGCTGCTCTGGATCATCGTCGTCTACAACCACATCCGATCTGGCCCGCTGGTCAATGATCAAGCTCCGCATCCCCACACCGTCACCGCTTAAGGAGCACATTGCATGGGAATTCTCTGGTTCTGGATCGTAGCATTGATGCTCACGGCCTATGTCGTCTTCGACGGCTTCGACCTCGGCATCGGCATTGTCTATCTCTTCGTCGCGCGCAGTGAGACTGAACGGGCTCAGGTCCTGCGCTCCATTGGCCCCGTCTGGGACGGCAACGAAGTCTGGCTGCTGGCGGCCGGAGGCACGCTCTTCTTCGCGTTCCCGCTTCTCTATGCCTCGGCATTCAGCGGCTTTTATCTCCCCTTAATGATGGTTCTCTGGCTGCTCATCCTGCGCGGGGTCAGCATCGAGTTACGCGGCCATTACGCCGACCCACTTTGGCGCACTTTCTTCGATGCGCTCTTCAGCTTCTCAAGCGTATTGCTCACCATCTTCTTTGGGGCGGCCATGGGCAATGTTGTGCGCGGCGTTCCGATAGGCGCTGACGACTATTTTTTCCTGCCCTTGTGGACCAACTGGCGGACGGGAGGGAACCCCGGAATCCTCGATTGGTATACCGTCCTCGCCGGCGTCATCGCCTTGGCAGCCCTCTCGCTTCATGGCGCCCTCTATCTGGCTCTTAAGACGGAAGGCGACCTGGAGCGCCGCGCCCTTTGCATCGCTTGCCATATCTGGAGAGCAGCTGTAGTTCTCACCGCTGCGGGCATTCCGGCCACGGTCCTGGCGCGCCCGGCTTCCCTCAATAATTTCAAAGGGCATCCTGTAGCGGTCCTCACTCCGCTAGCGGTCATAGCAAGTCTCGGAATGATGCGCTACACCATGATTAGAGGTTCGCGTCTTCTCTCCTTCCTCTGCTCGTGTGGCTACCTCATCTCGATGCTTATGGGAGCTGCGACCGGGCTCTTCCCCGTTCTTCTTCCCGCCGTTGGAATTGCGGGGCGCGACATCACCATTGGTCGAGCGATTTCTGATCCTCATACACTGCGCGTCGGCCTGATCTGGTGGTCGGTGGGGATCTCTCTCGCCTTGATGTACTCCGTTATCGTCTACAGGCAGTTCTGGGGCAAAGTCCCCACCGACGCCGAAGGCTACGGGCACTAGCTGTGAACTATCGGCAAGTGTTTCCGTGAACCTGAGCGGCTAATCCATCAATGCTGTCCGTTGCTTCAGCATTCGCATAGGAAAGGGGGCCGAACAATGCGATTCTCAAACGAAATCATCCGCGCTTGTGCACTCGCAACCGTCTTCGTCGCATTGCTCAGCCTCTTCCAGGACGTGGCTGCTCTGCTGAAACACCCGAGATGGGCCGCCTGCCATTGCGTTCAATGCCGGGGCGATGATCTTTTTCGCGGCAATGTAGTCGATGAAGACCAGCAGCCACGTCCGCAGCGCCTTGATCGGAGGCAATTCGGCGGAGAGCTTTCTCTGCGCCTCGGCCAGTTTCTCGACTTCGCTTATATAGACAGCGGCCAGCAGGTCATCGCGCGAAGGAAAGTGACGGTAAAGCGTCCCCGGCCCGGTTTTCGCGCGCTTGACGATCCCGTCCATTCTGGCCTCCGAGCCGCGGCGCGTGAAAACCTGCTTCCTGTCTTCTAGAATCCGCTCCCAGTTGCGTTGCGCATCGGTTCGTGGCTTGCGGACAGTTTTTGCGACCGAAGCTTTCATCGACTATTTCTGAAACCGGAGTGACTCTCCGATAATCTCATTAGCACTACGGAGGTCGACTCCGTTTTTTCGGGCCGAGGCCCTTGTCAAAGATTTCGTGATCGGAGCGTACAGCGTGGCAGCACAATTTGGAGCAGAGTCAACCACGGAAGATGTCCTCAAAGGGGTCGACCTGAAGGGGAAGCGGATTCTGGTGACGGGGGTATCTGCGGGTCTTGGCTTAGAAACGGCACGCGCACTGGTGGCACATGGCGCGGATGTTGTGGGCGCAGCGCGCGATCTGGAGAAGGCGAAGCGAGCCAGCTCGGAAGTCAGCAAGATCGCGGCGGAAACCGGCGCGAGTTTCGAGTTGATCGAACTTGACCTCGCCAGCCTGAAGAGCGTGCGCGCCGCCGCTGACAAGTTGATTGCCAATGGCCGCTTGTTCGATGTGATCATCGCGAATGCCGGTGTCATGGCGACTCCGTTCGGGAAGACAGCAGATGGTTTCGAGACGCAGTTCGGGACCAATCACCTGGGACACTTCGTCTTTGTAAAACGCATCGCGAAGCTGATCAAGGACGGCGGACGTCTGGTCAACCTCGCTTCCTCAGGGCACCGCTTCAGCAATGTGGACTTGAACGATCCCAACTTTGAGACGACGCCGTATGAACCATTCGTGGCTTACGGGCGTTCGAAGACCGCGAACATCCTCTTCGCAGTCGAGTTTGATCGGCGTCATCGTGACCGCGGTGTGCGCGCGGCTGCTGTACATCCAGGAGGCGTACAGACCGAGCTTGCCCGCCACATGGAGCCGGCCCACTTGGAACAGATGGTCAAACAGATCAATGAACAGGCGGCAGGAGAGGGCAAAGGGCCGTTCGAGTTCAAAACGGTTTCCCTGGGAGCCGCCACCTCGGTATGGGCAGCTGTCGTCGCGCCCGCCGAAGAGGTAGGAGGACGGTATTGCGAGAACTGCCACGTGAGTGCCGTTGTCGCAGATGATGCACCGCTGGGTATGCTTGACGAAGGAGTGCGCAGCTACGCTCTCGATCCACAAAACGCTGCTGCGCTCTGGAAGAAAAGCGAAGAGATGGTCGGCGAGACATTCCGGTAAGCAATTGCCTGGGGACAGACGTGGGACAGACGCAGACCGGCTGTTCATAGGTTCAAGCCAGCACCTGTGAACAGCCAGAAGCTTTCCCGGTCGCTATCCGCAATCAGTTGTGGGCAACTTCCACATCGTTTTAGATGACGCACGTGCATGCTTTTCTATTACGTCCGAGTACACGAAGGGACCATGTGTCTTGAGGCCAAGAAGCTGGTTTGCAATGTAGGTTTGGGGCTTGCAGTGACGCGGCCCGTGCGATCATAACGGGACGGCAGTTTCTCGTCCGTTAGAAATACAATGTAGAGATGAAGATCAGTCAGGCCACGGCGCTGATTCATACACCCCACATTGAATGGGCGCGACCGCAATCCTGGTGCGATCTAGGTTGCGGCAGCGGAATGTTCACTACCGCGCTTGCGGAGTTGCTGGCTGCCGGCAGCACGATTCATGCTGTCGATCTGGACCAGAGAGCAGAGAGCGCTAGCGGAAATTCCGGACCAGCATGACGGGGTCGAAATTCGAAAGATTCTGGCGGATCTGCAGAGTCCTGGCCTCAATTTTCCCTCCGTCGATGGAATTCTCATGGCAAACGTCCTGCATTTTATTCGGGAGCAAAGCCTCTTCCTGAGAAGACTCTTGTCCGTGACAGATCGCTTCCTGATCGTTGAGTATGAGAGATCCAAGCCGAATCCGTGGGGACCATATCCGGTGGGCTTCGAAAGGCTTCGCGAACTCTTCAGCGAGGCAGGAGTGGAACATGTGGAGAAATTGGCAACACGGCCATCAAGGTTTGATGGCACAATTTACTCGGCCTTTGCCGAACAGTCCAGAACGAGAAGTCGCGCGTAATCCTGAGTCGGAAGTGAACACGTATGACCCGCCAAGGCGAACGCTCACTTCTGCAAGAACCCAACAGTGCTCTTCGGCGATACTCGACGTTTGGCCGACCTTCGCGGTTTTTTGCTCGTCAGCCGCGTGGAAGAATTCCGTCAACGTACTTTCAGTGCCCCTGCGCTCTTTATAGAGACATCCCAAAGGTCGGGGGAACCGCGGGCTCTGCAATATTGGTATTGTGCACGCCCAGGCCTCGAGCATACCAGGGCCGACGCATATCAAACCCCCAGCAATTTCAGCAGGTACGAGC
>VFSW01001787.1_pt1 | contig 32737 bp, 29 predicted proteins | sample 5358111 | NCBI WGS metagenome assembly VFSW01 (sample SAMN11554181, study PRJNA540505) | mine drainage metagenome | isolation source: sediment from site ElyBrook_90M | place: USA: Ely Copper Mine, Vershire, VT | collected 2017
GATGGGGGCACGCTCCCTGCTGGAAGACGGTGGAGTGATGATTGCCATGAAAGGGGGGGTACCGTTCGAAGAAATTCAGCGGTTGCCGAAAGAAATAAACACCCGCATTCTCCAGGTCAGCGTTCCAGAGTTGGAAGCAGAACGTCATCTGGTCCTCATGGAGATGGTATAGAAAATGACTGCCAGAGTTCTTGCTGTCACCAACCAGAAAGGCGGAGTGGGCAAAACCACCTCCGTGGTCAACATTGCAGCCAGTCTGGTGGATCTGGGAAAGCGCGCCCTTCTGGTAGACCTTGATCCCCAAGGCAACGCCACCACGGGAAGCGGTATCGACAAAACGAAACTCCGCAATTCCGTGTACCACTTGTTGCTCGAACAGGCCTCATTGCAGGATGTGACGGTGCCCTCTCCCACGGGGGGCTACCATGTGCTGCCGGCCAACCGGGAACTGGCGGGGGCAGAGGTTGAGCTTGTGGACGGAGAACGTCGCGAATACAGGCTTCGTCAGGCCCTTGAAAAAATCTCGGGGGATTATGACGTGGTCCTCATAGATTGCCCACCTGCTCTAAACCTTTTGACTATCAATGGGTTGACCGCCGCGTGGCGGGTTTTGATCCCCATGCAGTGCGAGTACTATGCCCTGGAGGGGCTTTCTGATCTCGTCCAGACCATCAGGAGGGTCAGAGGAAATCTCAACCCGAAACTGGAGATAGAGGGGCTGGTGAGAACCATGGTGGATCCTCGCAATGCCTTGTCTCTACAGGTATCCGCACAGCTTGAGCAGCATTTTGGTGCAAAAGTGTACGGAACACCCATCCCGCGCAACGTGCGACTTGCCGAAGCTCCAAGTCACGGGCAACCGGTCCTGCGTTACGACGCGTCTTCCAAGGGCGCACAGGCCTACTTGCAGTTGACCCGGGAAATACTGGCCCGGCTCGGAACATCGACCATCTCATAATTCAAGGAGAACGCATTGGCCAAGCTGAAAGGGCTCGGAAGAGGGCTCGACGCCTTGTTGGGAGATGACACGGCTTCTTCTGCAGAAGATCCCCGCGTCCTGCCCATCCACCTGCTCCAACCCGGGAAGTATCAACCCAGGACCCGCATGGATGAAGCTTCACTGGAAGAACTGAGCCAGTCCATACGGGCACATGGACTGCTGCAACCCATTCTTGTTCGTCGTCTCGACGAAAAGCGCTATGAGATCATTGCCGGGGAACGCCGCTGGCGAGCCGCACAGAGAGCCGGGCTCAACGAAGTGTCGGTGCACGTGCGCCGGATTCCGGATGAGTCGGCTCTGGCCGTTGCGCTGATCGAGAACATCCAGCGTGAAAACCTTCACCCCCTGGAAGAAGCAATAGGCCTGGATCGCCTGATACGCGAATTTGGCCTAACGCATGAAAATGCTGCAGCTTCCGTGGGAAAATCTCGCAGCGCAGTGACCAATCTTCTGAGGCTTCTGAATCTGACAGACAGCGTGCGCTCACTCCTGATGGATGGGCATATCGAGATGGGCCATGCGCGAGCCCTGTTGGCTCTGCCTGCCGATAGCCAGAAAAAACTGGGTGCCATGGTGGCGGACAAGGGATGGTCAGTGCGGGAAACGGAAAGAAAGGTTCAGCAGACGCTGGCAGACCAGAAAAAAACGCCTGCATTGACACGGGCATCAAAAGGCCACGATGTGCAGGTACTTGAGAACGAGCTTTCCGATCATCTGGGAGCGCAGGTCACCCTGAAGGCAAGCCGGGGCGGGAGCGGGGTGTTGTCCATTCGTTATCACAGCCTGGACCAACTGGAAGGCGTATTGCGTTTGCTGAGGGGCTGAATCGTGAACCTTGCGGAGCATCTGTCGGAAGTGATGACCGGATTACGCCCTTTTTTGCAGGTTTCGGACTATGAGGTACCTGCGGATACCGCAGAGGCGTTTGTCGTTCAGACCGATCTCCTGAAACGGTTGGTTCAATCGGTGGGTGCGTGGAAAGTCGGCATGGCGCCAGAAGCCGGAAAGGTCTGGGCGTCGCCCATACCCGCATCGTGGGTTTTTGGCGGAATCGCCACCCTTCCGCGGGGAGCCTTTGGTGTTTGCGGGCTGGAGTTGGAACTGGCGTTTCGTTTCGACAGGGATTTCGAAGCCTCAAATCTGCCCGCAGATGACGCGGAAATTCTTTCTGCGCTGCAATGGGTGGCCCCGGCCATCGAGGTGGTATCCAGTCGCTATCAGAACTGGCCAGACGTGGACGACCGATTCAAGTTGGCCGATTTCCTGAACAATGGGGCCCTGATCGTGGGGCAGCAAAGTCCGCTCACCGCATTGCAGGATGTGAGCGCCCCTTCTCTGGAGCTGTGGGTGAATGACCAGTCCTGCGCCAGGACACCATCCGGCAACCCGGCGGGCGATCCGCGCCAGCTTCTCGCACCGTTCGTGCGCCAGTGTGTCGATCGGGGTATGTCGATCCGTTCCAGCCAGTGGATCACCACGGGCAGCTACTCTGGAATTTGTTTTGTCGAAAGCGGTACCACGAGGGTGCGTGCCATGATTGAAGGGCTGGGCGAGGTTAGGGTGACGCTGAATGAAAGCTTGCCTTGACGAAGTGGGGAAAACAGCACATAATCCCGGCGTTTTTCAAGTGCCTCTGCGTGATCCAGCATAAAAATCTGAGAGTCATCGCGGTGCAGGTTGTCCTTACCGGGGCAATCGCGGTGCTGTTGAGGGTGGTTCTTGGAGAAAAATCAGGCGCTGCGGCAGCATTGGGTGGGTCCGTGGGGGTTTTTTCGGCTCTGGCCTATGTGGCAAGAAGTAGCATGATCCGCGGCAGGACACCCAGAGACTGGCTACAGGCGCAGTACGCGGGGGAGAGATTCAAGTTTTTGGTGACCGTCATCCTGTTCAGCGCGGTGTTTGCGCTGTACCGGTCTTTGAAGGTACCCGAGTTTTTTTTAACTTACATCGCAACGTTGCTGGCTTACTTTGCAGCGTTACTGATGGACTGAAGAAGAACAGGAATCATGAGCGAAGCCGGCCTTACCAGCAGTGAATACATCCATCACCACCTGACCAACCTGCAGGTGGGGCAGGGGTTCTGGTCGCTGAACCTGGATACACTCATCACCTCGGCCGTGGTTGGTTTCATCGTATTTGGTTTTCTGGCCACTGTCGCTCGACGTGCCACCTCCGGCGTTCCTGGCAAAACCCAGGCGGCAGTCGAATTCATCATCGAAATGGTTCAGGGCCAGGTCAGAGACTCGTTTCATGGAGAAGCCGCCATGATTGCCCCTCTGGCGCTCACCATTTTCGTCTGGGTCTTCGTTCTCAACGCCATTGATCTTTTGCCCGTGGACCTGGTTCCCATGATCATGGGCGCTTTAGGGATAGGGCACTGGAGATCTGTTCCCACAGCAGACCCCAATCACACATTTGCCATGTCCCTGACCGTGTTTTTCCTGATTTACTTTTATAACCTGAAGGTCAAGGGCCTGGGGGGCTTTCTTCATGAAGCCACGACGGCTCCCTTTGGGGCCAAGCTGGCGCCTTTCAACCTGATCTTCCGGCTCATCGAGGATATTGCCAAACCTGTTTCCCTGGCACTGCGACTTTTCGGCAATATGTATGCAGGGGAGATGGTTTTTATCCTGATCGCGTTGCTCCCGGTTTATCTGCAGTGGATGCTTGGCGCGCCCTGGGCCATTTTCCACATTTTGATCATCACGTTGCAGGCTTTCATTTTCATGATCCTCACCATCATCTACCTCGGCATGGCGCACGAGAGCCATTGAGGTGGGCAGAGACCATGGAACACGTTTACGCACCACTTTGTTTTTAACCTGACTCAAGTTTCTTAAGGAGAAATCATGGAACATCTCGCATCCCTGCTCGGCAGCACCGCCATCGCCGTAGCCATTCTGATCGGTTGTGGTGCGCTTGGCACCGCCATCGGCTTCGGTATCCTCGGTGGACGCTTCCTGGAAGGGGCCGCACGTCAACCCGAAATGATTCCCACCCTGCAGGTCAAGATGTTCATCGTCGCCGGTCTGCTGGATGCTGTGACCATGATCGGTGTCGGTATCGGCTTGTTCATGCTGTTCGCCAATCCCTTTGTGCCGATGCTCAAGGGCTAAACGGTTCACCGATCACTGGGGAGTCCAGGCATGAATATCAATGCCACCATCATAGGTCAGGCCATCACGTTTGCGATCCTGATCTGGTTCACCATGAAGTTTGTGTGGCCACCCATTGTGGCTGCGCTTGAAGAACGTGCCCGAATGGTCGCAGCCGGACTGGCTGCTGCAGAACAGGCCAGGAAGGATCTGGCTCAGGCCGAGCAGCGCTCGGATGAGGCTCTGGCAGCGGCCAAGGTCAAGGCGGCGGAAATCATCGCCCTTTCTGAAAAGCAGCGCAATGAAATCATTGCGGCCGCACGGGAGGAAGCGACGGTAGAGGCCAATCGCGTCAAGGCCCAGGCACAGGCAGAACTGGCACAGGAAGTCCAACGCGCCCGCGATGCCCTGCGTGACCAGGTATCCGACCTTGTGGTTGCTGGAGCAGAGAAAATCCTGCGGCGCGAGATTAACGCCCAGGCCCACTCTGACTTGTTGGCCGCCATCCGGGCCGAGCTCTAGGGTAAATCATGGCCGAAAACACGACTTTGGCGCGACCCTACGCAGAAGCACTTTTCCGTCTTGCGCTGGAAGAGAAGGCTTTGGCACGCTGGTCAGAAAAACTGCAATGGCTCTCAGCCGTTTCCCGGGACCCGGACATGCAGCGCGTCATGGGGGATCCCCGGGTCAGTCGGGACCAACTGACGAGTCTCTTTGAATCTGTCAGCCAGAAAGTGCTGGACGACGACGTGAAGCGCCTCCTGGCATTGCTGGTGCATAACCACCGTCTGTCCTTGCTGTCTCATATCGCTGCCCAGTATGAGGCACTGCGGGAAGCGCAGGAAGGGGTGCTGGAAGCCAGAATCACATCGCCGTATCCCTTGTCCGAAAAAGAGAGGGACAACCTTGTCCAGGCACTTGAACATCGCTTTGGCCGCAAGATCCGTGCAGAGGTTGATCAGGATGCTGGCCTGATCGGCGGGGTCAAGGTGAGCGTCGGGGATGTCATCATCGACAGTTCCGTACGTGCCCGCATCGGTCAGATGGCCGTAGCACTCAAACGTTAAGCAGGGAGACCGCGTGGGCGGTCCGACCTTCAGGAGAAGAATATGCAGTTGAACCCGTCTGAAATCAGTGAACTCATCAAGGCGAAAATACAGAACCTACCTGTAAGCGCCGAAGCCAGAACCCAGGGCACCATCGTGTCCGTGACCGACGGTATCGTGCGGGTCCACGGATTGACCGATGTCATGCAGGGCGAAATGCTGGAGTTTCCCGGCAATACCTTTGGTCTTGCGCTCAACCTCGAGCGTGATTCCGTTGGTGCGGTGATTCTGGGTGAGTACGAACACATCAGTGAAGGCGATACCGTCACTTGCACAGGTCGTATTCTTGAAGTCCCAGTGGGACCGGAACTCGTGGGACGAGTGGTCAATGCCCTCGGACAGCCCATTGATGGCAAGGGACCGATCCCTGCAAAGGACTCTTCCCCTATCGAGAAAATCGCCCCCGGGGTGATCTGGCGGAAGTCTGTTACCCGGCCGGTACAGACAGGCATCAAGTCCATCGACAGCATGGTGCACATCGGGCGTGGACAGCGTGAGTTGATCATTGGTGACCGCCAGACGGGAAAGACCGCTGTGGCTGTGGACGCGATCATCAACCAGAAAGGCCAGAACATGTTCTGCATCTACGTGGCCATCGGGCAGAAAGCCTCCTCGATTGCCAATGTGGTGCGCAAGCTTGAAGAACACGGGGCCATGGCCTACACCATCGTGGTGGCTGCCACGGCATCTGAATCGGCAGCCATGCAGTTCATCGCGCCATACTCCGGATGCACCATGGGAGAATACTTCCGCGATCGTGGCCAGGACGCGCTCATCATTTATGACGATCTGACCAAGCAGGCTTGGGCTTACCGCCAGATTTCACTGCTTTTGCGTCGTCCGCCAGGTCGCGAAGCTTATCCGGGAGACGGGTGCTACCTGCATTCCCGCCTGCTTGAGCGCGCAGCCCGAGTCAAGGAGGAGTATGTGGAGAAGTTCACCCAGGGTGCGGTAAAAGACAAGACGGGCTCTCTGACCGCCTTGCCCATCATTGAAACCCAGGCAGGTGACGTGACGGCTTTTGTTCCCACGAACGTGATTTCCATTACCGACGGGCAGATTTTTCTGGAAACCGATTTGTTCAACGCCGGGATACGTCCCGCCATCAACGCCGGGATCTCCGTGTCCCGTGTGGGGGGTGCCGCACAAACCAAGGTGATCAAGAAGCTGGGAGGCGGTATTCGTCTGGCTCTCGCGCAGTACCGTGAACTTGCCGCGTTTGCCCAGTTTGCTTCTGATCTGGACGAGGTGACCCGCAAGCAGCTGGAGCGTGGCAAGCTTGTCACGGAACTCATGAAGCAGGCCCAGTACGCCACGTTATCCGTGGCAGAGATGGCCGTGAGCCTCTATGCCGTGAACAAGGGGCATCTGGATCAGGTGGAAGTGAAAAAGGCGCTTTCTTTCGAGCATGGACTGATTGCTTACCTCAAGACGGCCCATCCAGCGATTCTGCAAAAGATCGACCAGACCTGTGACCTTGACGGGGATACGGAGAAGGCGCTGGAAGCTGCCATTCAGGAATTCAAGAAGACCGGCGTTTACTGATCTTACCCGGAACAATCGGAGCAAAACGCGATGGCGGGATCAAAAGAAATACGCATGAAGATCAAGAGCGTGCAAAACACGCGAAAGATCACCAAAGCCATGGAAATGGTTGCGGCCAGCAAGATGCGCAAGGCTCAGGAGCGCATGCGTGCGGCTCGTCCCTATGGAGAGAAGATCCGTAATGTGGTGGCTCATCTGGCCTTGGCTCATCCAGAGTATCAGCACCCGTTTCTGAAGCGCCGGGAAACGATTCGCAACGTGGGCTTAGTGGTGGTGACGTCTGACAAAGGCCTTTGTGGCGGGTTGAATACGAACGTGTTGCGTCAGGTGACTCTGGCCTCCCGTCGCTGGGAACAGCAGGGAGCCAAGCTTCATGTGGTGGCCATAGGCAACAAGGGGTTCGGTTTCCTGCAGCGCGCCGGCTTTCCCGTGGTGGCCCATCTGGTCGGGTTGGGGGACACGCCCCACCTCGAAAAACTGATCGGTCCCCTCAAGACCCTTCTGGACATGTACACGTCAGGCGAAGTGGACGCCATCTATCTGGCTTACAACCGCTTCGTCAACACCATGAAGCAGGAACCCACGCTCGAACAGCTGACACCCCTGCCTGGCGAGAAACTGGAGGGTGACGCCAAGGCTTCTTCGCTCGCCTGGGATTACCTGTACGAACCCGATCCCAAGGTGGTGGTGGATCAGTTGATGATCCGCTATGTGGAAGCGTTGCTGTATCAGGCAGTGGCCGAAAACATGGCATCCGAGCAGAGCGCCCGGATGGTGGCCATGAAAGCGGCCTCTGACAATGCCAAGAATGTCATCGGGGAGTTGCAGCTCGTGTACAACAAATCACGCCAGGCCGCCATTACCAAGGAACTGTCGGAAATCGTGAGCGGCGCGGCAGCGGTTTAACTTATTCATATCGTTAAATTCAGGGCACTCAAATGAACCAAGGAAAAATTGTCCAATGTATCGGTGCGGTGATCGACGTGGAGTTACCACGTGATCAGGTGCCTGGCATCTATGATGCCCTCGTGATGGATGGCAGCGAGCTGACACTTGAAGTGCAGCAGCAGCTTGGAGATGGCGTGGTTCGTACCATCGCGCTCGGTTCATCCGACGGCTTGCGTCGTGGCATGGTGGTCAGCAATACGGGCGCCCCCATTTCCGTTCCCGTTGGTCCGAAGACACTGGGCCGCATCATGGACGTGCTGGGCCGCCCCATTGACGAGGCGGGTCCGGTGGGTGCCGAAAAAACATCTTCCATTCACAGGAAAGCCCCTTCATACGAAGAGTTGTCTCCAAGCCAGGAATTGCTGGAAACCGGGATCAAGGTGATCGATCTGATCTGTCCGTTCGCCAAGGGCGGAAAGGTGGGCCTGTTCGGCGGCGCCGGTGTGGGCAAGACTGTGAACATGATGGAGCTCATCAACAACATTGCCAAGGCACATGGGGGTTATTCAGTATTTGCCGGCGTTGGTGAACGGACCCGTGAAGGGAACGACTTCTACCATGAAATGAAGGATTCCAATGTGCTCGACAAGGTGGCGCTGGTGTATGGACAGATGAATGAGCCGCCTGGAAACCGTTTGCGCGTTGCCCTGACGGGCTTGACCATGGCCGAATACTTCCGTGACGAGGGTCGCGATGTATTGCTGTTCGTGGACAATATCTATCGTTACACACTGGCCGGGACCGAAGTATCGGCCCTGCTGGGTCGCATGCCATCGGCTGTGGGTTACCAGCCCACACTGGCAGAAGAAATGGGTCGTTTGCAAGAACGGATCACCTCCACCAAGGTCGGTTCCATTACCTCTGTGCAGGCTGTTTACGTGCCCGCAGATGACCTGACCGACCCGTCCCCCGCGACCACTTTTCTTCACCTGGATTCCACGGTGGTGTTATCCCGAGACATCGCATCCCTGGGGATCTATCCCGCAGTTGATCCGCTCGATTCCACCTCCCGCCAGCTGGATCCGCTGGTGGTGGGTGAAGAACACTACAACGTGGCGCGCTCCGTACAGGCCACGTTGCAACGGTACAAGGAACTTCGCGATATCATCGCCATTCTGGGAATGGATGAGCTGTCGCCGGAGGACAAACTGGTGGTGGCCCGTGCCCGCAAGATACAGCGTTTCCTTTCCCAGCCGTTCCACGTGGCAGAAGTGTTCACCGGCGCCCCAGGAAAATACGTTTCCCTGGCGGATACCATCAAGGGCTTCAAGGGCATCGTCAATGGTGACTATGATGATCTGCCCGAGCAGGCTTTCTACATGGTGGGCAGCATCGACGAAGCAGTGGAAAAAGCCAGGACCATGCAATAAGCAGGGAGATATTCCGTGGCAAATACGATTCAAGTGGATGTGGTCAGTGCCGAAGAGCAGATTTTCTCCGGGTTGGCTGAGTTTGTGGTCCTGCCGGGCGAGATGGGGGAACTGGGCATTTACCCCCGTCATACTCCCCTGATCACGCGAATAAAGCCCGGAACCGTGCGTTTCCGCATACCTGGTCAAACGACCGAGGAAATCGTGTACGTGTCTGGGGGTATCCTGGAGGTTCAGCCGGACAGCGTAACCGTTCTGGCGGACACGGCCATCCGTGGTCCTGATCTGGACGAGGCCCGCGCACTGGAAGCCAAGCGGAGGGCCGAGGAAGCGATTCAGGACCGTTCTTCCGAGATCGACTATGCCCGTGCGATGGCGGAACTTGCTGAAGCCGTGGCACAACTGGCAGCCATTCAAAGGCTGCGCAAAGGTTCACACTGAACGCCTCTTTTTCTCTGGCTGTGGTGGTTCTGGCTGCCGGCCAGGGAAAACGCATGCACTCCACTCTTCCCAAGGTGCTGCAGCCACTTGCGGGACGGCCTCTACTCAAGCATGTGCTTGAGGCGGCGCGCAGGTTGACTCCCCAGAGTCTTCTGGTGGTTCACGGACATGGTGGGGAGGCCGTGCGCAGTGCATTTCCTGACCCTGACCTGCACTGGGTGCAACAATCAACCCAAAAAGGGACGGGTCATGCCCTCCTGCAAACACTGCCTTATCTGCCTGCTCACGGCACAGTTCTGGTTCTTTTTGGTGATGTGCCGCTGATCCGGCCGGAAACCATCGCGCGAATGCTTGAGGCCTCCTCAGGAGAGGCTCTTGTGCTGCTTGTACAGACTCTGGACAACCCCACGGGTTATGGCCGGATTCTCCGGGATCCGGAAGGGCGGGTGAAAGGGATTCGTGAAGATAAGGACGCCAACGAGAAAGAACGGGCCATTCGTGAAGTGAACACAGGCATCATGGCGCTGCCGGCAACCCGTCTGTCCCGCTGGCTCAATGAGCTTTCATGTGCAAATGCCCAGCAGGAGTATTACCTGACGGATGTGGTGGGCATGGCCGTGGAAGATGAAGTGCCCATCCAGACAGTGGAAGTCACTCGCCATTGGGAGGCCCTGGGGGTCAATGACAAGCGGCAGCTGGCAGAACTCGAACGGCTGTATCAGGCAGAGCGTGCCAGTTTGCTGCTGGAGGCGGGCGTGACCCTGGTGGATCCCGACCGTCTGGACATCCGGGGTGAACTGGTCTGCGGTCGAGACGTACTGATCGAACCCGGCTGCCGTTTTGAGGGGCGCGTGGTACTGGGCGATGGCGTGACCGTAGGTCCCAACTGCGTGCTCAGGAACAGCGAAGTGGGAGAGGGCAGCCACATTCAGGCGTTTTCCCACCTGGATGGTGTGGTTCTGGGCAAGGGCAACCATATCGGGCCCTATGCCCGGATCCGGCCTGGAACGAGCACGGCAGAAGACGTGCATCTGGGTAACTTTGTGGAAGTCAAAAACAGTGCGCTGGGGGCCTGCACCAAGGTCAATCATCTCAGTTATGTGGGGGACAGTACAGTGGGTGCCCGGGTGAATGTGGGGGCTGGCACCATCACCTGCAATTATGACGGGGCACAGAAACATCGCACGGTGATTGAAGATGATGTGTTCGTGGGTTCCGATACCCAGCTGGTGGCTCCTGTTACCGTGGGTAAAGGCGCCACCATCGGGGCGGGCTCCACTATTGTGAAACCAGTTCCACCGGGAGAGCTGGCGCTTTCCCGTATTCCGCAAAAAACCATTCCGGGCTGGAAACGCCCGGTCAAGAAGCCAGGCTGAGAAGCGGCTACAGCCCCTTGTCCTTCATGGCCTGACGCACCAGGGCATCCAGCACGGAAATCACGGCCTCGTTACCGCCTGCCATCGACGGTGATGTCATGAACCGGCCATCCACAAAAATCGTGGGGACGGAGTCAATGCCCAGTGACATGGCGCGCTGGTCTCCACGTTCAACGGCGCTTTGCACAGCAAATGAATTGAATACGCTGACGAATTTCTTGCGGTCCACTCCCTGCTTCTCAATCCATGAAAAAAGCGTGTCCTGGGAAAAGAGATCAATTCTTTGCTCGTGGATGGCCTGGAAGATTTTGGTATGAAGCCGGTCGGTGAGATGAAGCGCTTCAAGGGTGTAATAGGTTCTGGCCATGATCGCCCACTGGTCTCTGCCAAAACTGACCGGAATGCGTTTGAATACCACCTGGGGGGGGAGCTTTTTTGCCCAAGGTTCAATCAGCGGAGCGAGATGAGCGCAATGCGGACAGGCGTAGGAAAATACTTCCAGCACTTCCACTTTCCTGGGGCCTGCATCCGTAGGTTGTGCGGGGGAAAGACGCGTGTAGTCCTGTCCCTCGGTGGCAGCATGGGCCGATACGGAAATCAGCAATGCAAGGAGAAGAAAAGGTTTAAAAAATGATTTCAGCCAGTTCATGCGAGAAGCTCCGTCTAACGTGAGGGAGAAGGTTCTGTGGATTTGGTGATGCTTACGGAAAAACCGTTGTTCTTGAGCGTGGCCACCAGGGTCCGGACTTCATCCTGGCTGGTGAGAGGGCCAATGCGCACGCGATACAGGGCTTTGCCATCGCTTGTCGTCGGCGAAAGGACGGTGGCGTCAACTCCTACCAAGGCGAGCTGCCCACGTTGGTTTTCTGCTTCCGACGCTTTCCCGAAGGCTCCCGTCTGAATGAACCAGATGGTTTGTGCGGGTGGTCGAGGTGCTGACTGGCCGTCAGCTCCCTGAGGTGGTTGGGGTGCAGTAGACATCACCGGAGGTGCGGAGGCTGGAGCATTGGATGCGGGTGTTCCCGGTGCGGTGGCCTGAGGTGGGGTAAAAGGGACCTGTGCAACCGGGGCTTCCTGGGGAGGTGAAGACCCAGGGGTTACAGGAGTTGGATTCATGAGCCCCTGGGAAGAAACCGCAGGCACTGTGACAATGGGTTTTTCGGGGGCGTCGGAAGACTGCGCTCCGCGTTCAACAAATGGGCTGGGCATGTGGGTGACATAAAAGGCAACGCCTGCGGAGATCAGGACACCCATAACCAGACCAGCAAGAAAGGCAAGGAATGCCGAACCAGGAGACTTGCGCTTTTCCGGAGAATTTTGTGCCATAGGGAGTGCTCGTTTTTACATGGAGAGGGGGGCCCCGACGCCTAGAAGAGTCAGGCCGTCACGCAGAACCTGTCCCACAGCTGCGATGAGGGCCAGCCGGGCTTCGCGCAATTCGCGATCTTCCACCAGAAACTGTTCTGCATTGTAATAACTGTGCAACAGGGCCGCCAGTTCCTTGAGGTAGAAAGCGACCATGTGCGGTGCAAAATCAGCGGCGGCCAGAGAGATGATTTCCGGATAGCCCCGCAATGCCTGCATCAGGGCGTATTCCAGTGCGTTGGTCAGGGGCGCAAGGGACACCTTGAGCAACGCTGCCGTATCTCCTCCCCATTTGGCCAACACACTGTGAATGCGGGCATGGGCGTACTGGACGTAATACACGGGATTGTCATTGCTCTGGGATTTGGCGAGATCCAGGTCAAAGTCCAGATGTTGGTCTGACTTGCGCAGAACATAGAAAAAACGCGCTGCGTCGCGCCCTGTTTCCGAACGGAGCTCCCTGAGAGTAATGAACTGACCCTTGCGGGTGGACATCTGGATTTTTGCACCCTGGCGATACAGGGTAACGAACTGGACCAGGGGAACCTTCAGGTTTTCCGCAGGAAGGCCGAGGGCCTTCAATGCAGCCGTGACACGGGGGATATAACCATGATGGTCTGCTCCCCAGACGTTTATCACCTGGTCGAAACCACGCTCGAACTTGTTCACATGGTAGGCAATGTCGGAAGCAAAATAGGTGTAAAGACCATTTTCACGTTGCACCACGCGGTCCTTCTCGTCACCGAAGGAAGAAGACCGGAACCAGCGCGCACCATCCTGAACGTAAAGGTGACCCGATGCCTCCAGACGGTGAATGACCCTTTCCACAGAGCCATCATCAAACAGTGACTGCTCTGAAAACCATTCATCGAAGATGACGCCAAATTCTTCAAGGTCTTTCCGGCAATCACTCAGTTGTTCGTGCAGCACCTTGGCGTGAAGCTTCTTGTAATCGTCAGCCAGCAGGTCCTTGGCATTGGCGATCAGGGCATCCATGTGGTGTTCTATCCGTGCTTCGTCATCGGGGCCTTCGGGGGGAAGGCCCGGCGTACGGGCGAGAACCGCAACCGCGGGGCGCAAGAGTTTATCGCCCAAGTGATCCCAGAGCTGTGAAGCCATATCCGAAACATAGTCGCCCTGATAGCCGTTGGGAGGAAAAGGAATCTCTTCTCCGCCCAACGCCAGATAGCGCAACCAGGTGGACACCGCCAGGATGTCCATCTGCCTTCCAGCGTCATTGACGTAGTACTCGCGATGAACCTGATAACCGGCCTTGGCCAGAATATTGGAGAGTGAAGCGCCAAAGGCAGCGCCCCGTCCGTGACCCACATGCAGTGGCCCCGTCGGGTTGCTGGACACGAACTCCACCTGCACTTTCCGGTTGCGGCCCGTGTTCACACAGCCCCAGCGATCGGCGGCTTCCAGGACTTCATGGATCACTGACTGACGGGCGGTGGTGGTGAGAAAAATATTGATGAACCCGGGGCCTGCAATTTCAACGCGTTCGACCCAATTCGATTTGGGCAGGCAAGCCACAAGATTTTGCGCCACCTCCCGTGGCGAACGCTTCAGAAGGCGCGCCAGCGGCATGGCCAGTGTACAGGCAAACTCGCCATGGTCGGCCTGCTTGGGCCGTTCCAGGACCACAGGGACATCCTGCCCAGGAGCCACCTGTCTCAGGGCGGATTCGAACAGGGCAACAAGACGGGCCTGCAGGGAAGAAAAGGAGTCAGTCATAACAATGGAAATAAGAAGGAACCGGATTATACCTCGAGAGGGTCCACGTCCAGCACCCATGAGACCATTCGCTGTGGCAGGGATTCCAGGTGTTCGCTCCACTGCCCCAGAAACGCCTGTAGTGCCGGGCGCTGGACGCCCTGCACCAGAAGTTGCATGCGGTGCTTACCGGCCCGGCGTGGCATGAGGGCAGCAACGGGGTCGAAAACATCCACAGGCAATGCAGCACAGGCTGTTCTGGCCAGATTCGCTGCCTGCTCCATGAAAACCTGAACCTGTTCTTCCTGAGGGGCTGATGCCCGGAGAATGGCTTGGTGGACGTAAGGCGGGAAGCCGGTCAACTTTCTTTGGGACAGCTCATTACCGGCAAACCGGGGAAAATCGTGCCGAATCAGGGCTTCGAATAGGGGGTGTTCCGGGTGGGCTGTCTGGACCAGGACCTCTCCGGGTTGGTTGTGTCGGCCAGCCCGTCCCGCCACCTGCATCAACTGGGCGAAAAGACGTTCTCCTGCACGAAAATCGCTGCTGTACAATGCGCTGTCCACCTGAAGAGCGGCTACCAGCGTCAGGTGGGGAAAATCATGCCCCTTGGCCAGCATCTGAGTGCCCACCAGAATGTCCACTTGCCTGGCTTCCACGGCTTTCCGAACGTCTTCCCAATCCTCGCGTCTTGTCAGGCTGTCACGATCCACGCGCAGCAGGCGGGCCTCCGGGAAGCGCAAACGCAATTGCTCCTCCACGTTCTGGGTGCCTTCACCAATGGGCAGCAGGTGGGTGTTGCCGCACGTGGGGCAGCGTTGTGGTATGGGCTGGTTTTCTCCGCAATGATGGCAACGCAGGTGTTTGACCCGAAGGTGGACCACCATGCGGGCGCTGCATCGATTGCAACCAGCTGCCCAGCCGCACTGGTCACACAGCAGCACCGGCGCGTGTCCCCTTCTGTTGATGAATATCAGACTTTGTTCCTGACAACGCAAGCGCTTCTCCAGCGCGTCCAGCAGCGGGGCAGAAAACGCCTCGTTCATTGGTGGCGGTGACAACAGCCGGACCTGTGGAAGTCTGGCGCCGGGTACGGCCCGGTGAGTCAGTTTAAGCAGGTGGTAACGGCCTTGGCTGGCGTTATGCCAACTTTCAATGGACGGGGTGGCCGAACCCAGAATCACCGGGGCATGAAGAAACCGTCCTCGAACCAGTGCCAAGTCACGCGCAGAGTAACGCAATCCCTCCTGCTGCTTGTAGGACGGATCATGTTCTTCGTCAACAATGATGAGTCCCAGGCGGGGCATGGGCGTGAAAACGGCAAGGCGGGTCCCCAGCACCAGTTGGGCAAGGCCCTGCTGGGCTTCAAGCCAGCGGGCGGCACGTTCCTTTTCCCCCAGTTTGCTGTGGAGGCTGATGAGTCTTGCGTGCGGGAAACGATCGCCAAAGCGGTGTTCCAACTGCGGGGTCAGGTTGATTTCGGGAACAAGAACCAGCACCTGCTGCCCACGGGACAGGGCTTCTCCGATGATCTGAAGATAGACCTCCGTCTTGCCGCTACCGGTCACGCCATGGAGCAGAAAAGGAGCGAACCCTTGGGCCGATTTCAGACAGTCGGTAATCTGGCGCTGCTCTTCCGTGAGGGGGGGCAAAGGGGTTTCGGACTGAGGGACCGGCATGCCGGTGCGTCTTTTTGGGGGCGTCCAGCCCGTGATTTTGCGCAGCGCCGGAGGGAGGGAACCCAGCACCACTGATCCCAGCGGATAACGGTAATACTGGCTGCAAAAACGAAACAGTTCCAGGTCTTCTGCCCCGAGAGGGGGAATGTCTCGCCAGATGGCGCCGACCGATCTTACTTTTTCTGCCGGGTGGCTGGTGCTGGATTTGAGACCCAGAATGAGTCCCACCGTCTCACGATTGCCAAAGGGTACCTTGACTCGACGGCCAATATCTTCGGGTATGGCGTCTGGAGCCTCATAGTCAAAAAGCCGATTCAGGGGAACATCCAGAGCCACTTCAATTATCGGCATGATAAAGGAAAGGGGTCTTGTGGATAACTTTGTTTATAACTTCCGGGCTACGGGCCCATTTCCACCGGTATTTATTCACAAGGGGAGGCCGGAAAGGCAAGCCGTATAAATAAACCCCATATAAATCATGTGGTTAAGTTGCAACCCCGTTATCCTTTTGAATATTTAAGGATTTGTGTCTGTCGCTCTCGATTGTGCATAAGAAACACGAGGGGGAGCGATGAAAGAAGGGTTTGTCAACAATTTTTTATCGTTGTTCGGCAAGGCATTGCGCGTTACCTTTGGGCCCCATGTACCGCGTCCACCAGGAAGGCCACATGCTCAGGATTGGTGAACCGGGAGATGCCGTGCCCAAGATTGAACACATGTCCCGGATGGGGACCAAACCCGTCAATGATGCGTTTGGCCTCACTTTCAATGGCCGGCGGGTCACCGAACAGGACAGAGGGATCCATGTTGCCTTGCAGTGCCACCTTATGGCCGATGCGTTGGCGGGCATCGGCAATATCCACAGTCCAGTCCAGTCCCACCGCATCAAATCCGGCTTCGGCGATGTCCTCGAGCCACAGTCCGCCTCCTTTGGTGAATACGATGCTGGGTACTCGGCGCCCTTCCGATTCCCGGATCAGACCGGCAGCGATCCTGGCCATGTAGGACAGGGAAAACTCCCGGTAAGCTGCAGGGGTCAGGGTCCCTCCCCAAGTGTCAAACACCATGACAGCCTGAGCGCCGGCTTCGATCTGGGCGTTGAGGTAACGGATCACGGCCTCGGCCGTGATTTCCAGTATCCGGTGTAGCAGATCAGGGCGACGGTAGAGCATCCCCTTGATGTGCCTGAAATCTTCTGACCCGCCACCTTCCACCATGTAACAGGCGAGTGTGAAAGGACTTCCCGAAAAGCCGATGAGCGGAACGCTGCCGTCCAGGGAGCGCCGGATCTGGTGCACAGCTTTAAGGACATAGCCCAGATGTTCAGCCGGATCCGGGACCGTCAGGTTGCGGATTTCCCACTCATCCCTGAGGGGTCGTTCCAGTTTGGGACCCTCGCCCTCCGCGAAATACAGTCCCAGACCCATGGCATCAGGGATGGTGAGGATGTCGGAGAACAGAATGGCCGCGTCCAGTGGAAATCTGGCCAGAGGCTGCAGGGTCACTTCCGTGGCCAGATCAGGGTTTTTGCACAGGTCGAGGAAACTGCCGGCCCGTGCCCGGGTGGCATTGTATTCAGGCAGGTAGCGCCCGGCCTGACGCATGATCCACAAGGGGGTGTACGGCGTGGGCTGACGCAGCAGCGCCCTCAACAGGTTATCGTTTTTCAGCATGAGTCGTTCCAGGTCAGAGTGGCAGTTCGGAGTGGCCCATCAGGAACTCATCCACAGCCCGTGCGGCCTGACGACCTTCCCTGATGGCCCAGACCACCAGGGATTGTCCACGGCGAGTATCACCTGCGGAGAATACGCCAGGAACCGAAGTCTGGTACTTTTCCGTGTCAGCCAGGACATTGCCCCGGGGATCAAGTGATACGCCCAGTTGTTTGAGCATGCCTTCGTGAACCGGGTGCAGATAACCCATGGCCAGCAGCACGAGATCAGCCTTGATCTCGAAGGATGAGCCTGGAATCTCGCTCATGGCCATCTGGCCCTGATCATTTTTTTTCCACTCCAGGCGCACGGCTTCCAGACGCTCCACTTTGCCGTTGTTACCCTTCAGGGATTTGGTGGCCACGCTCCAGTCGCGCTGGCAACCTTCCTCCTGGGAAGATGAGGTGCGCAATTTCATGGGGTAGTTAGGCCAGACCAATGGCTTGTTTTCTTGTTCCGGAGGTCGGGGCATCAACTCGAATTGGGTGACGGACAACGCACCTTGGCGAATGGAGGTACCCACGCAGTCGGAACCGGTATCGCCTCCACCGATGACCACCACATGCTTGTTTGTGGCCAGAATGGGGTTTTGCACGGAATCACCGGCGTTGCGCCTGTTCTGTTGTGAGAGGAAAGGCAGGGCAAAATGGACGCCTTCCAGTTCGCGGCCAGGCACGGCCAGGTCGCGCGGGTGTTCGGACCCGCAAGCCAACAGCAGGGCATCGAACTGCCCGATCAGAGCGGCTGCGTCCATCTGGACGCCCACATGCTGACTGGTGCGAAATTCGACGCCTTCCGCCTCCATTTGCTTAATGCGCCGGTCAATCAGGTGTTTTTCCATCTTGAAATCGGGAATGCCATAACGTAACAATCCCCCGATGCGGTCGTTCTTTTCGAAAACCACCACCTGATGCCCTGCACGGGCCAGTTGCTGTGCAGCCGCAAGGCCCGACGGGCCGGACCCCACCACGGCGACTTTCTTGCCGGTTTTTCGGGCTGGAATCTGGGGCACGATCCACCCCTCTTGCCAGCCCTTGTTAACAATGCTGTTCTCAATGTTCTTGATGGTCACCGGGTTGCTGTTGATGTTCAGGACACAGGCCGATTCGCAGGGTGCAGGGCAGATCCGGCCGGTGAATTCGGGAAAGTTGTTGGTGGAATGCAGCTTGTCCAGCGCAGACTGCCAGTGGCCCTGATAAACCAGGTCATTCCAGTCGGGGATGATGTTGTTGACCGGGCAGCCCGTCTGGCAGAAGGGAATGCCACAATCCATGCAACGGGCCCCCTGCCGGCTCATGGTGCTGTCAGAAGGGGGAATGGTGAATTCGTGGTAGTGACGGATTCGCTCGGCGGGAGGGACTGATTCCAGGTCCTGCCGTTCGATTTCCATGAATCCAGTGATCTTACCCATGCCGGCTTGCTCCCTGCTGTGCATCCTTGAGTTGCTCAGCGGCCATTTCCTGAAGAGCCCGGCGGTATTCCATGGGCATGACCTTCACGAAGCGTGGTCGGTACTGGGCCCACTGGTCCAGGATCGTTCTGGCCCGGCTGCTGTTGGTGTAATGAAGGTGATTTTCAATGAGCCGTTTCAACAGGCTTTCGTCTCGTTGTCCCAGGTGGTTGACCTTTACCTTGCCATGGGTTTCCAGATTGCCCCTGCTTTCTTCAGTGGCGCCGTCTTCGGCGGGAATGGGCTCAAGTTCCACCATGGCCAGGTTGCACCGATGTTCGAAGTCACCTTTCTCATCCAGAACATAAGCCACGCCTCCACTCATTCCGGCTGCAAAGTTGCGCCCTGCTTCACCCAGAACCACGACGGTTCCGCCTGTCATGTACTCGCAACCGTGATCGCCCACGCCTTCCACCACGGCAATGGCACCCGAGTTGCGAACCGCAAAGCGTTCCCCCGCCACACCCTGAAAATAACATTCACCCGAGATGGCCCCGTAAAGCACTGTGTTGCCCACGATGATGTTGTCTTCAGGTTTGATGGGGCAGTCCTGAGGAGGGCGGATCACGATCCGGCCTCCCGAAAGGCCCTTGCCCACGTAGTCATTTGCCTCGCCTTCCAGGTTCAGAGTCACGCCGTGTGCCAGGAAGGCCCCGAAGCTCTGGCCCGCTGTCCCCCTGGCCTGGATGATGATGGTGTCTTCCGGCAATCCGGCGTGACCGTACAGCCGGGCCACCTCGCCGGAGAGCATGGCACCGATGGTCCGATTGACGTTGCGCACCTCAGTTGTGATGGTCACGGCCTTGCGTTCCTTCAGGGCAGGCTGGGCCTGCTCAATCAGGGTATGATCCAGCGCCTTGTCCAGACCATGGTCCTGACGTTCTTTCCACGAACGGGCCACTTCGGCGGTGACATCCGGTCGGTGGAAAATCCGCGTGAAATCCAGGCCCTTGGCTTTCCAGTGTTCGATACCTTTGCGTGTGTCCAGACAATCGACCCGCCCGACCATTTCGTCGAAGGTACGGAAGCCCAGTTGGGCCATGAACTCACGGACTTCTTCGGCGACGAAGAAGAAATAGTTGATGACGTGTTCGGGCTTGCCCTTGAATCGCTTGGTGAGTTCAGGGTCCTGGGTGGCTACGCCCACGGGGCAGGTGTTCAGATGGCACTTGCGCATCATGATGCAGCCTTCCACCACTAGCGGCGCCGTGGCAAAACCAAACTCGTCTGCGCCCAGCAGGGCGCCAATGACCACGTCGCGTCCGGTCTTCATCTGCCCATCAGCCTGGACGCAAATCCTTCCACGCAGGCGGTTCAGGACGAGGGTCTGCTGGGTTTCTGCCAGCCCAAGTTCCCATGGCGACCCGGCGTATTTGATGGACGACAGGGGCGATGCGCCAGTGCCCCCATCGTGTCCCGATATGGTCACGTGATCCGCATGGGCCTTGGCAACGCCTGCGGCGACGGTTCCCACGCCTACTTCGGACACCAGTTTCACGCTGACCCGGGCGGAGGGATTGACGTTCTTGAGGTCATGGATAAGTTGTGCCAGATCCTCGATGGAATAGATGTCGTGATGGGGCGGGGGCGATATCAGTCCGACTCCGGGAACGGAATGGCGCAGTTGGCCAATGTACTTGCTCACCTTGTGGCCGGGCAGTTGTCCGCCTTCCCCCGGTTTTGCTCCCTGAGAAATCTTGATCTGGATGTCATCGGCATTGACGAGGTACTCGGCAGTGACCCCAAATCGACCCGACGCCACCTGCTTGATGGCAGACCGCATGGAATCTCCATTGGACAACGGTTTGAAACGCATGGGGTCTTCCCCGCCTTCTCCCGTGTTGGATTTTCCACCGATCCGGTTCATGGCAATAGCCAACGTGCTATGAGCCTCATGGGAAATGGAGCCCAGGGACATGGCCCCCGTGGCAAACCGCTTGACGATGGACTGGGCAGACTCCACTTCGGAGAGGGGAACCGGTTGATGCGACGGAACCAACTCGAACAGCCCGCGCAGGGTCATGAGACGCCTGGACTGGTCATTGATGGTTCTGGCGTAATCCTTGTAGGTGGCGTAACTGCCGGAGCGCGTGGCGTGCTGCAGCTTGGATATGCTTTCCGGGGTCCACATGTGATCCTCGCCACGGATGCGATAGGCGTACTCGCCACCGGTATCCAGTGCGTTCCGGTACAACGGCGCGTCCGAAAAGGCCGTCTGGTGGAGGCGCAGAGTCTCCTGGGCCACTTCATGGATGCCTATGCCCTCCACATTGGTGGATGTGCCGGGGAAATACTTCGAGACAAACCCGCTGCTCAGCCCCACGGCCTCGAAAATCTGGGCGCCGCAATAGGACTGGTAGGTGGAAATGCCCATCTTGGACATGACCTTGAGCAACCCTTTTGAGACGGCCTTGATGAAACGCTTACCCGCCTCTTTGGCGTTGACCTCCTGAGGGAGCAGGGGCCCCATTTCTTCCAGGGTCTCAAAGACCAGGTAGGGATGGATGGCCTCGGCGCCATATCCGGCGAGCAGGGCGAAATGATGCACTTCACGGGCCGTGCCGGTTTCCACCACGATGCCTGTGCTGGTGCGCAGGCCATTACGTACCAGGTGGTGATGAATGGCTGCTGTGGCGAGCAGGGCCGGAATGGCCACATGCCGGGCGTCCAGATCCCGGTCGGTGAGGATCAGGATGTTGCTGCCCGACTGTACGGCGCAAACCGCTTCTTGACAAAGTCCGTCCAGGGCTTGCTCCATGCCACTCTCGCCTTCCTGGGCCGGGTAGCACAGTGAAAATACGCGGGATTTGAAACGCCCGTCAGTGAACTGGTCGATGACGTGCAGTTTCTCCATGTCTGCTGCGGACAGGATGGGCTGGCTAACTTCGAGACGCGCTTGCGGTTCATGGGCGTCCACACTCAGCAGATTGGGGCGCGGACCGATGAAGGAGACCAGCGACATGACCAGTTCTTCGCGGATGGGGTCTATGGGCGGATTGGTCACCTGTGCAAAAAGCTGTCTGAAATACTGGTAAAGGGATTTGGGTCGTTGGGACAGGACTGCCAGCGGGGTATCGTCGCCCATGGAGCCCACGGCTTCCTGCCCGGTGGCTCCCATGGGCGCCAGCACGAATTTGAGTTCTTCTTCCGTCATGCCAAAAGCCTGCTGCCTGTCCAGCAGACTGGCTTTGGCAGCGTTGGGGGCCGGTTGTTCGGGTGCCGGCAACTCTTCAAGGCGGATTTGCGTGCTGGAAAGCCAGCGCTGATAAGGGTGTTCCCGGGCCAGGTCAGACTTGATCTCCTCGTCGCTGATGATGCGGCCCTGCATCAGGTCGATCAGGAACATTTTTCCTGGCTGAAGACGCCACTTCTTGATGATCCGGTGCTGGGGAATATTCAGGACACCCATTTCAGAAGCCATGAGTACCAGATCATCACTGGTTTGCAGGTATCTGGCAGGCCGCAAGCCATTGCGGTCGAGGGTGGCACCGATCTGGCGTCCGTCAGTAAACGCAACGGCAGCAGGGCCGTCCCAGGGTTCCATCAGTGCGGCGTGGTACTCGTAGTAGGCGCGCCGGTCTTCCTTCATGAGCGGGTTTCCCGCCCAGGCTTCCGGAATCAGCATGGTCATGGCCTGCACCAGAGGATAACCGCCCGCCACAAGAAGCTCGAGCGCATTGTCGAAGCAGGCAGAATCAGACTGTCCTTCCACGATGAGCGGCCAGATTTTCTGGAGATCATCACCCAGCAGTGTGGAGGCCATGGCCCCCCTTCTGGCGGCCATCCAGTTCACGTTGCCGCGCAGCGTATTGATTTCACCGTTGTGGGCGATCATCCGGAAAGGGTGCGCCAGGTCCCAGGTGGGGAAAGTATTGGTGGAAAACCGCTGGTGAACGAGGGCCAGTGCCGACACCAGTGCAGGATCGGCCAGATCACGGTAGTAACGGCCCACCTGGTCGGCCAGCAGCATCCCCTTGTAGACCAAGGTGCGCGATGACAGGGAAGGCAGGTAGAACCACGTGCGGCTGATGCCTGCGTTAGCCACCATGTGTTCTGCGCGTTTGCGCAGGATGAAAAGCTTGCGTTCAAAGGCGTTCTGGTCCGGAGTGCCGGCCCCGCGTGCCAGAAAAATCTGCCGGATCACGGGTTCCACCTTCAGGACGCTTTCGCCCAGTCCGCTATTGTCTGTCGGCACATCACGCCACCCCAGCACCTCCTGGCCCTCTTCTCTTGCGCATTGGGTCAGAAGGGCCTCGCATTTGGCCCGGTCATCAGCATCGCGCGGCAGGAACACCATGCCGGCAGCGTATTGGCCGGGTTCCGGAAGTGAAAAGCCCAGGGCGGCGGTTTCCCGCCGCAGGAATGCGTCGGGCAATTGAATCAGGATGCCTGCGCCGTCTCCAGCCAGTGGATCGGCCCCGGTGGCCCCGCGGTGGGTCAGGTTTTCGAGAATCTGCAACCCCTGTTGCACTATTTCATGGCTTGCCCTGTTCTTGATGTGAGCCACAAAACCCACGCCGCAAGCATCATGTTCATGGGCAGGGTCATAGAGACCCTGGCGGGGCGGCATTGAAGACTGGTCCAATGGAATAACCTCTGTGCGTACCAATAAAGATCGGGAAAAACCCTTACAGGGCAAACCGCCTGCAGCAAAGGGACTGAGGATTTTTCACACCGGGGATGGGATGATACATGCCCAGCCTTTGTCCGGCAATATGCAGTGCCTCGTTGCCATGTCTGTGACGGCAGGGCGAAGCCGCGCTAGGCGCTCTCGCCGGTCTCGATCTGGGCCAATGTGTACACTGCCCAAAGTGTGGCGGCAAACCAGCCGAACAGGGTAATTTGAAGAAAGAGGCAAAAAAAGGCAGCCCCGGGCCTTCCGAGAGAGAAAAAAGTCAGGCCGGGAATCAGTACGGCAACGGCATATTTCATTGGGGAACCTCGTCTAGTCGTTCCAGGTAACGGCCCTCACCTGCAGTGAGCACGGACTTCAGGCATGCAGGATCAGCTTCCCGGGTGAGAATGGCCTGGCCGAGGGGCTTGAATAGCACCAGGCGCAGGTTGCCGGCCTCCACTTTTTTGTCGGAGGCCATGAGTTGAAGATAGCGGTCTGCGCCCAGGTCGGGTGCCCGCAAGGGCAGGCCAGCGCGCCGGATCAGGGATTCCACGCGGAGAAGATCACGTTCGCTGATCCATCCCATGCGTTCGGACAGGTCGGCTGCCATGAGCATGCCTGCGGCCACGGCCTCGCCGTGCAGCCAGACACCATAGCCTGCTCCCGTTTCGATGGCATGGCCGAAGGTATGCCCAAGGTTGAGCAGGGCGCGCATCCCGTTGGTTTCAAACTCGTCACGGGCCACCACTTCCGCCTTGTTGCGGCAGGATTCCAGAATGGCCCGGGTGAGGATTTGCGGATCCCTCTCCATCAGGGCATCCAGGTGTTCTTCCAGCCAGTCCAGGAAGGGCAGGTCGCGGATCAACCCGTATTTGATGACTTCTGCCACCCCTGCCCGGTATTCCCGATCAGGCAGGGTGTTCAGGGTATGGGTGTCGGCCAGCACAAGGCGCGGTTGATGAAAGGCGCCTATCAGGTTTTTTCCCATGGAGTGGTTGATCCCCGTTTTCCCTCCGACGGAGGAATCCACCTGGGCCAGTAATGTGGTCGGGATCTGTATCAGGGGAACTCCCCTCAGAAAAGTGGCTGCGGCAAACCCGGCCAGATCGCCGATGACCCCACCTCCCAGGGCAATGAGGGAAGTCTTGCGCTCGCAGTGACGGACCAGCATTTCGTCCAGTATGTGGCACCAGGAATCCAGTGTCTTGTAGGCCTCTCCATCGGGGAGCACGATACTCAGCACCTCTATGCCAGCCTGGCCCAAACGGTCACGGAGGAGGTCCAGGTACAGGGGGGCCACCGTGCTGTTGGTCACGATGGCCACCTGGGGAATGGCCAGATGCGGCAGCAACAGCTCTGTCCGGGTCAGGAGACCCGGTCCCACGTGAATTGGGTAAGGGGCACCTGCCAGATCAACGTTCAGGGTTTTCATGGGGCATGGGTAACGGGTTCGACAAGTTGTGCTTCCAGACGGGACACCAGTTTCCTTACGCTCTGGCGAGCAGTGTCTACAACGATATGGGCCACTTCGCGGTAGAGAGGGTCGCGGTTCTCAAAAAGTTCCTGCAAACGGGTTTTGGGATCCTTCGTTTGCAGCAATGGGCGGTGACGGTCATGGCGCGTGCGCAGCCAGAGATCCTCCACGCTGGCTCGGAGATAGATGACCGTGCCCGACTCTCTCAACCGGGTGCGGGTCAGGGGGCTCAGGACAGCCCCACCACCAGTGGCCAGGACGATGCCGCGACGCTTGACCAGCTGGCCGATCACGTCCTCTTCCCTTGCCCGAAAACCGGCTTCGCCTTCCAGTTCAAAAATGGTCGAAATACGTACGCCCGTATGGGCCTCGATTTCGTGGTCGGAGTCCACGAAGGAAAGCTGGAGTTTTTGCGCCAGGGCGCGACCTATAGTGGTTTTACCGGCCCCCATCAGCCCCACGAGAAAAAAATTGCGTTGCACATCCATAGTGTCCATTGTAGCCGACTGCCCCTTATAATGCCGGAGGAACTTTCTTCCTGGTGACCCATGTCTTTGAAATTTTTGTACTATCCCGTAGCCGTTCTGGTGACGTTGGCGCTGGTTGGCGCAGGAATCCTGGCCATTGCCCTGGCGCTGATTTACCCTTCCCTGCCCAGTCTTGAGACCATGACGGATTACCGGCCCAAGATTCCCCTCCAGGTTTTCACGGCGGACGACCAGTTGATCGGAGAGTTCGGAGAAGAACGCCGTGCAGTCCTCAAGCTCTCGCAGGTGCCCGGGCACATGAAGGAAGCCATTCTGGCGGCTGAGGATGACCGTTTTTACCAGCATGGAGCCGTGGACTTTCAGGGTGTCATCCGCGCTTTCATGGCCAACGTGTTTGCAGCCAGTGTCCGGGAGGGGGCAAGTACCATCACCATGCAAGTGGCCCGGAACTTTTTTCTCAGCAACGAAAAAACCTATTCCAGAAAACTGTCCGAAGTGTTGCTGGCATACAAGATTGAACGCAACCTCAGCAAGGATCAGATCCTGGAGCTTTACATCAACCAGATCTACCTGGGTCAGCGTGCTTACGGATTCGGGGCCGCCGCCTACGCTTATTACGGACGCCCGCTCAATCAACTGACGGTGGCAGAAATGGCCATGCTGGCAGGGCTTCCCAAAGCGCCTTCGCGTTATAACCCTATCGTCAATCCCAAACGGGCTGCCCTGCGTCAGCAATATGTTCTCAAGCGGATGCACGAACTCAAATTCATTACGGATGCGGAATACAGCGAAGCACTGAAAAAACCCGGCCACCTGTCCCCTTTCCGGGCCGACTTTCCCATCCGTGCCGATTACGTGGCGGAAATGGCGCGGCTGTATATGGTGCAGGCTTATGGGGAAGACGTGTACAACCATGGGTACAAGGTCATCACCACCTTGCTTAAGGCTGATCAGGAAGCAGCCAATCTGGCCGTTCGCCGGGGAGTGCTGGATTACGATCACCGGCATGGGTACCGGGGACCGGAAGACTTCACACCCTTGATTTCCTCAGGATTGACCGACGCTGAACTGGACGACGAACTTTCGGACCGGGACGTAACGGATGGCCTCTACCCTGCGCTGGTCCTGTCAGCCTCTGAAAGCCAGGTGAAAACCTTTGTCAAAACGGTCGGCCGTGTCACGATCACAGGCGCCGGCCTGGATTTCGCGAAACGAGCCCTCAATCCGAAGGCCGACAAGGCAGTGCGGATACAGAGGGGTTCGTTCATCCGGGTGACCAAAGGTGGCAAGGGCGCCTGGGAAATCACCCAGATACCTAACGTGGAAGCCGCCCTGGTGTCCCTTGACACCCATGATGGAGCAATCCGGGCGCTGGTGGGCGGGTTCGATTATGACCTTAACAAGTACAACCACGTGACCCAAGCCTACCGTCAGCCGGGTTCCAGTTTCAAGCCCTTTATCTATTCGGCAGCTCTTGAGAAAGGGTATACGCCATTCACCATCGTGAATGACGGCCCGTTCGTGGTGGACGCCGAAAAAAACGGAGGGCAGGCCTGGACACCCCATAATTACGACAACGAATATTTCGGAAATATCAGGCTTCGTTTTGCCCTGGCCAAATCCGACAACATGGTGGCTATCCGGGTACTGGACGCCATTACCCCCGCTTACGCTCATCAGTACATCACCCGTTTCGGTTTTGATCCCGACAAGCACCCCCCTTACCTGAGCATGGCGCTGGGTGCGGGTGCGGCCACGCCCCTGCAGATGGCCGATGCATATGCCATTTTTGCCAACGGAGGATTCAAAGTGACGCCTTACTACATTGACAGGATCCTGGATGGGCAGGGGCAGGTCATCAGCCAGGCGCACCCCAAGGCGGCCGGGGAAGGGGCCGATCTGGCCATCGATCCCCGCAACGCATTCATCATGACCAGCATGATGCAGGATGTGGTGAAAATGGGCACGGCCGAACGGGCATCAGCCTTGGGCAGGCGGGATCTTGCAGGCAAGACGGGAACCACCAACGACCACGTGGATGCCTGGTTTTGCGGGTTTCAGCCCAGTCTGGTTGCCGTGGCCTGGGTGGGCTTTGACAAACCCGCCCCGCTGGGAGGAAGGGAAACAGGGGCACAGGCTGCATTGCCCATCTGGATGGATTTCATGCAACAGGCATTGCAAACGATTCCGGAAAGTCCGCAGGTGATTCCCCCGGGTGTAGACGTTGTCACGGTCAATCCCGTGACAGGCAAGATCGATACCACCAGTCCGGACCGGGTTGAGGATTATGTTTATTCTCAGCCTGCCCGTTCCAATTGATTCCATGGCTTCCGGCGGACGCCGTCACCAGCGGGAACATCTGGCCTATCTGGCCGCCAGGACCCTGGCGGAAGATGGCACCAGGGATTTTTCTTCGGCCAAACGAAAAGCGGCCAGACAGGCTGGAATAAACGGTCGGATGGATTTGCCCGACGACCAGGAGGTGGAACAGGCCCTGCGTAGCTGGCAGGCCCTGTATCAGTCAGGTACTCAGGGAGACCACTTGAAAGGTTTGAGGGAACAGGCTCTGGATCTGTTGGACTGGCTTGCTCCATTTGATCCCTGGCTGACTGGGTCCGTGCTGACAGGCACAGCCGGCCCACATAGTCTGATTGAGCTGCTGGTGTTCACGGACGAGGACAAGGCGCTGGCGCTTCATTTTCTGGATCAAGGCCGGGATTATGGGCAGGAAGTGAAGCGAGTGCGTTACGGGGACCATTATCTGGACATCCCCATGCTGCGTTTTGTGGACAGGGACGTGCAGGTGACTCTTCAGGTCCTGCCTCGTGATGCACTGCGCATGGCCCGTGCAACCCCCTCCAGAGCGCGGTCGAAAGACGTGCGTGCGCTCTTGCAGACAGGTTAGGTTCCGTCAACTCTTTCTGAGCATTTCCGCCGCACGCACGGCGAAATAGGTCAATACTCCGTCAGCGCCTGCCCGCTTGAAAGCCAGAAGGCTCTCAAGGATGCACTGTTCGTCCAGCCACCCCGCATCTATCGCGCCCTTCAACATGGCATATTCGCCGCTGACCTGATAGGCAAACGTGGGCGCTCCGAACTCATCTTTGACCCTGCGTATGACATCCAGGTAAGGAAGCCCTGGTTTGACCATGACCATGTCGGCGCCTTCCTCGAGATCCAGTCCCACTTCCCAGAGCGCTTCGTGACTGTTTGCTGGATCCATCTGGTAAGTGGCTTTGCTGCCCTTGCCCAGATTGGCCGCAGATCCCACTGCATCGCGGAACGGGCCATAGAATGCTGAAGCATATTTGGCTGAATAGGCCATGATGCGGGTGTGGATGTGGCCCTCCAGGTCCAGTGCCTTGCGGATTGCGCCCACGCGGCCATCCATCATGTCGGAGGGGGCGACCACATCGGCTCCGGCTTCTGCTTCCGTGATGGCCTGCCGAACCAGGGCCTCTATGGTCTCGTCGTTCATCACGTAACCGTTTTCATCAATCAGGCCATCCTGGCCGTGACTTGTGTAGGGGTCGAGGGCCACGTCGGTCACGATGCCCAGTTCCGGAAAATCTTTCTTCAGCGCCCTGACGGTTCTCGGCACCAACCCTTCGGGATTCCAGGCTTCCCTGGCGTCCTGGCTTTTGAGGGAAGCATCGACCACGGGGAACAGCGCCAGGGCCGGAATGCCGAGCTCCATGCAGTAGGCGGCCGTTCTGCTCAGGTGATCCAGGCTCTGACGCCGAATCCCGGGCATGGAGGCCACAGATTCCTCGCGGTTTTGTCCGTCCAGCACGAAAACAGGATAGATCAGGTCATCGCATGTCAAGGCGTTTTCCCGGACCAGTCGTCTGGAAAACGCATCCTTGCGGTTTCGGCGCATCCGGCGCCCGGGGAAATGACCTCGAGTTTCCATGGTGATGACTTGTAAAAGTGGTCCAGCAGGGGAACTTAACCCATCTCAAGGCGTCTGACAACAGGTTGGTGCAACACCCAACTCCTGCTTTTCTCCCTAGAGCAGGATTTCCGCCGATCACAAGTGGCGTTTGCCCTCGTCCCACGGGGGCATTTTTTTATCCGGGTATTTCGGCCCCCACCAGAAACAGGGGTTCGATGACGGCCCTGACCTCCTCCAGTCCCTCTCTGGATGTGCTTGAAAAAGCAATGACTTCAATGGGTTGTGGCAATTCTGGCAAGGCGCTGCGTACTTCCTTCACGGCCTTGAGGCGCGCGCCCCGTCCCAGTTTGTCGGCCTTGGTCAGCAGGATGACCAAGGGTTTGCCACTCGGGAAGTACCACTCCAGCAATTGCTGGTCGAGGGGCGTCAGGGGATGGCGGATGTCCATGAGGACCACCAGTCCCCTCAGCGAGGTCCGCGATGCCAGATACTGGGACAGGAAGGCCTGCCAGTGCTGTTTCACCGAATGAGGGACTTCCGCGTAACCATAACCGGGCAGGTCCACCAGAAACTTGGGTTCTTCACCCAGGCTGAAAAAATTGATGTGCTGGGTCCGGCCGGGAGTCTTGCTCGCGAAGGCAAGGCGCTTCCTGTTAGCCAACACATTGATTGCGCTGGACTTTCCCGCGTTTGACCGGCCTGCAAAAGCCACTTCCACCCCGCCCTCGGGAGGAAGGTCCTTCCACTGGTTGGCGGTGGTAAAGAATTTTGCCTTATGAAACAATGACATGGAGTGTTTATCGCAGCGATTTGAAAACGTTTTCAGCCGCTTCCAGAGTTTGCTCCGTTTCGCGGGGTCCGTGGACCGAGGACACGAAGCCGGCTTCAAAGGCGGAGGGCGCCAGGTAGACGCCAGCATCCAGCATGCCATGGAAGAAGCGGTTGAAAAGTGCCTTGTCGGCCTGCAGGACCTCACTCAGGTGGGTAGGCTGGGAACTCCGGAAATGAATGCCAAACATCCCCCCCAGGACGCAGGAAGACAGGGCAAATCCGTGCTTCCGTCCAGACTCGACGATGCCTTCCGTCATGGTGCGAGCGGTTTTTTCCAGCTGTTCGTACAGCCCTGGGGTGCGGGCCAGGCGCAAATTGACCAGTCCCGCCGTCACAGCCACAGGATTTCCTGACAGGGTCCCTGCCTGGTAGACCGGGCCGACTGGAGCCAGGTACTGCATGACGTCACGTCGTCCGCCGAGGGCGGCCAAAGGCATGCCCCCTCCCACCACCTTGCCCAGCGTGGTGAGGTCAGGACGTATGCCAAAAACGGACTGGGCTCCGCCCAAGGCCACCCGGAAGCCTGTCATCACTTCGTCGAAGATCAGCAGGGCGCCGTGTTGAACCGTCAGGTCCCTCAGGCGCTGCAGGAATCCGGCTGCCGGCATGACCATGTTCATGTTGCCGGCCACCGGTTCCACGATGACGGCAGCGATGGAATGGCCCATTCGCGCAAATAGTTCATCGAGGGCAGGAAGGTTGTTGTATTCCAGCACCAGGGTTTGGGCCGCGAATTCCCCAGGAACGCCCCCCGAGTCGGGCTGCCCGAATGTCAGGGCCCCCGATCCGGCCTTGACCAGCAGGGCATCCCCGTGTCCGTGGTAGCAACCGTCGAATTTGACGATGTGGGACCGGCCCGTGAAACCACGGGCCAGCCGTATGGCGCTCATGGTGGCTTCAGTTCCCGAACTCGTCAGCCTGACCTGTTCAACAGAAGGCACGAGTTCGCAGATCAGTTCGGCCAGTTCCACCTCCAGTGCCGTCGGTGCCCCAAAGCTCAACCCCTTGTGCGCCACCTCGCATACGGCGCTGACCACTTCGGGATGGGCATGTCCATGAAGCAGGGGGCCCCAGGAACAGACATAGTCGATGTATTCCTTACCGTTGACGTCCCAGATCCTGGGGCCCTCACCACGTTCCAGGAAACGGGGGACACCCCCCACTGCACGGAAGGCACGCACGGGCGAGTTGACTCCTCCGGGAATATGGTTCTGGGCTTTTTCAAACAGGGCTTTGTTGCGATCAGTCATGATGTCCTTGGAAGCAAAGGGAGAATTGGCTGGCTGTGCTGAAAATACGATCTGGCCTGTCGAACAGGGCAGAAATCACCGCGACTGCATGGGCCCCTGCATTGATCAGATCGGGTGTGCGTTCCGGCGTGATGCCCCCAATGGCCACCAAGGGCAGTGGAATGAGATTTCTTGCAAGTTGCAGAACGGACAGGGGGGCACGTTTTGCTGCCGGTTTTGTGGATGAGGGGAAGAAACTCCCGAAAGCCACGTAATCGGCCCCCCATTCGTACGCCTGTCTGGCAAGATCCAGGTCATCGTGACAGGAAACGCCCACCAGAAAAGGGCGCGATGGCCGGGCGACCGTCACGTCCAGATCTGACTGCCCCAAGTGGACCCCGTCGGCACCGGATTCGCGAGCCAGATCCATGCAGTCATTGACGATGAAAACCGTTCCCTGTTCCCTGCACTGGCAGGCCAGAGCCTTGGCCTGAAGGAGCCGGACGGAGTCGGACAATGTCTTGGCGCGGTACTGCAGCACCCGTGCCCCGCCTTCAATGGCGCGCCTCACCCACTCCTGCAGTTGCGACAGGTCGGCGGTTTCGGGGGGAATGGCATACAGCCCGCGGATGCGGCGGGAACCCGGAGCTTCAGTGTACATCGCCTGGCGACGCCTCACGTGCCCAGAACAGACGGTCCGGGATGGGCTGCCCCATTCCCAGACGGAAAGCGTCCTTCAGCGTTTGCCATGTGTATTCCTGGGCCTCTGCCACGGCTTCCGCCATGTCCAGCCCCTGGGCCAATCCGGCGGCAATGGCCGAACTCAGGGTGCAGCCTGATCCATGGTAACTGCCGTTGAGTCGCTCCCACCCGTCCGAACGGATGACGCCTTCACGCCCATAAAGCGTGTTGATGACCTGAACGGAATTGCTGTGGGTGCCGGTGATCAGGACGTATTCGCATCCGGTATTGAGCACCATGTTGGCCGCACGCGCCAGATCGGGGTGCCCTTCGTCGGGCGGGTCGTCATAGGCAATCCGGAGGATTTCGAGAGTATTGGGAGTAACCAGCGTGGTTTGGGGAATGATGAGATCGCGCAGGGCAGCCAGCATGTCTTCGGAGGCCAGTTCGTCGCCTCGGCCGCTGGCCAGGATGGGATCAAGGACCAGCGGGATGTCCGGATAATCGGACACGATTTCTGCAATGGCTGCAATGGATTCAACGCTGCCCAGAACGCCCAGCTTGAACACGGTCACGGGCACGTCTTCCAGGATGCAACGGGCCTGATCGGCCACCCACTCGGCTTCCACTGGAAAAATGTCTTCCACTCCCGCCGTATCCTGCACCGTGATGCCAGTGACCACGGACAGCGGGTGGCATCCCATGCTGGCCAGTGTCAGCA
>VFSW01001788.1_pt1 | contig 32723 bp, 37 predicted proteins | sample 5358111 | NCBI WGS metagenome assembly VFSW01 (sample SAMN11554181, study PRJNA540505) | mine drainage metagenome | isolation source: sediment from site ElyBrook_90M | place: USA: Ely Copper Mine, Vershire, VT | collected 2017
CGGCGCGGCCATAGCCGAGGCAGACACCAAGGTACAGGCGGAGCAGCCGCCCATGAACGGCGAGCTGCTCAGGAAGTACATCGCGTACGCTAGAAAGAACGTGAATCCGAGGCTGAGCGAAGAGGCGTCGAAACGCATCATGGACTACTACGTCGACCTCAGGAAAGTTGGGGCGAGGCAGGGCGCCACGCCGATAACACCGAGGCAGATAGAAGGGCTCGTGCGCATGAGCGAGGCAAGCGCCAAGTCGAGGCTGGCGGACGTGGTCGAGGTGAGCGATGCCGACAGGGCCATAGCCCTCAGCGAGTTCATGCTCAAGACGCTCGCCGTGGACAGGAGCGGGCGCATGGACATAGACACCATACTGACAGGCATGCCGAGGGAGAAGGTCGACAAGATAAACAAGATGCTGGGAGTGATAAAGACGCTCGAGGCAGAAGAAGCCATGGCGAATATGCAGCGCATCATAGAGGAGGCGTCCAAGGAGGGCATAGACTCCGCCGCGGCTAGCAAGTACATAACAGAGCTGGAGCGCAGCGGGGACGTCTACAGCCCGCGCCAGGGCATCGTCAAGATAGTCAGACACGAATCAGAGTGATAGGTGTGGCCCGTTGAGCGTCAGAGTGATTGAGCAGAGGCAGCTCATACAGATACTCGCTATGTTTATGCTGGTGCAGTTCGCTGGCCTGCTCCTCGCTGCGTTGCTATTCAACGGCGCCACCTACCAGCAGATAGCCAGCGCGCAGGTGGTCTCCAGCCCCAACGAGGCGCTACTCTTCATAGTGTACATAATCGCGGTCACGGCGATAATGATACTGGTGCTCAAGTTCTACAGGGGCATATACAGGCTCTTCGAGGGCTTCGTTATATTCTTTGCGTCCTCGGTAGTATTCTCCATAGTGCTCGCGGTCATTACAGGCGCGACAGTCACGTTCCTTGGGAACCAGGTGCCGGTCTCGTTCGTGCTTGGGGGAGCCATGGGGGTCGTTCTGGTGGTGGCGAAGAACCTCCGGCCCAACCTCAGGAACACCGCGGCCATCATCGCGAGCATCGGCGTGGGAGTGGCCCTGGGCACGGGCTTCAGCTTCGTGACGGCGCTCGCGCTCATGGCGATACTCGCCGTGTACGACTTCATCGCCGTCTTCATAACCAAGCACATGATAACGCTCGCGAATGCCGTGCAGAGCCAGAACCTGGCCTTCATGGTAGACGTCAAGGAGATAGAGGCCGTGCCTAAGAGCGGCCTCAGCGCGTCCGAACTGCGCGAGTACAACAGCGAGGTGCTCGCGCTCAAGAGGAAGGGCACCCCCATGCAGAGGATAGCGCAGAAGGGTATGGTGCCGCTCGTCGCGAGCGTCGGCCTTGGCACGGGCGACCTCGCCGTGCCGCTCATGGTGGCGATAGCTGCTTACAAGGTGAGCCTCAGCTTCGTGCTCAGCTTCTTCGTAACGTTCGGCGCGATAATAGGGCTCCTGCTGACGATGTACATACTCCGCAGGTACAGGAGGGCGCTGCCCGCGATACCGCCGCTCCTCGCCGGAGTGGGCATAGGCCTCGGGCTCTACATGCTATTCTACGGCGTCCTCTAGGCGGCTGCGCAGAGCGGCGTTTCTCCAGAACTCCTCTATCATGCCTGCGTAGTTCCTTCCCTTCTCTATCGGCATCGAGTTCTCTATCAATGACGAGTACATGCGCCAGCCGTAGCGCATGTCCATGAAGACTATCACCGCCCTGTCGTTCTCGCTGCGGATCGCCCTGCCGGAAGCTTGTACAGCGCGTATTATCGCAGGTATTAGGTACATGTATTCGCTTCCCTTGCCCGCGAACTTGCCGTTTATGTAGTTTATCTTGGCGCTGAGCTCCAGGTCGGGCCTCGTAAGAGGGATGCCGACGATCACTATGCCTTTTATAGAGTTGTTCTGGTAGTCTATGCCCTCGCTCAGGCTGCCACCCATGACAGCGAAGAGCATCGAGCCGTCGCTCGCCTGGAAGTCCTTTATCAGGCGCTCCACGGCCATGTTCATCATGTCGCGCCTCTGTATCAGTATCGATGAGCCCGCGGGCATGTACCTGTAGACGCTCTCAAGCACCTCGAAGCCGGGAAAGAACACTGCTATGTTGCCGGGAACCCTCGCCTTGACGGCCGCTATCCTTGACGCGATCTTCTTGTATTCCAGCACCGACCTGTGCTCGTACTTCGTGGTGACGGTGTCGTCTATGAATGCCATGCGATTCGCCTTCGGGAACGGGGAGCCGTAGCTCCTGAGCAGCGCGCCCTCGACGCCGAAGAGGTCGGCGTACATCTCCAGAGGCACGAGCGTTGCGCTCATGAATATGTTGGCGTAGGCCTCGCCGAACACGGGCAGCGAGCGCTCTGGGTACAGGCAGCTGAGCGAGAGGCGCGCCTTGCCTCCCTTCCTCGTTATTATGCGCGCCACCGAGGGGCTCTCCTGCATCCATTCAGCAAGAAACCTAGATAGGTGCAGCAGCGCGGAGCGCTTGGCCTTCGACGCCTCTATGAACTCGACGCCCGCCTTCTGCAGCTCCAACGTTATCTGCTTCACGTCCTGCGTTATGTCGCTTGGCAGGTCGTCCATCTCCACGAATGCCTCGCCACCCGCCTTTATGCGCCTGTCGGCGAGCTTCGAGAGCGCGAACGCCAGGTACCCAAGGTCCATGGAGCTCCCTACGGCCTGCAGCTCCTTGGCCGCGCGCTCTATGGTGTACTCGGACACGGCGCTGCTGAAGTACGAGTTCGCCGCATCTAGTACGTTGTGCGCCTCGTCCCATATGACTATGCTGCGCTCCATGCTGTGGCCTATCTTCTTCATGAAGGTGCCGCGCGTGTACGGGTTGAGCACGTGCGGGTACCCCGCGACTATCACGCGCGCGTCCCTGGCGAGCTTCGCCGCGACCTCGTACGCGCAGAGGCCCCTCTCCGCCGAGAGCTCGAAGAGGGAGTTGTGGCCGGAGTTGAGCGCCCCCGCGAGCTCCGCGGCGTTGCCCTGGAGCAGCTTCGCTCTTGAGTAGTACAGGCAGCGCTCGTGCTTCACCATGCTCTCGCAGGCGGGATAGAAAGCGTCGCTCTCTATCGAGTTTATCTTGTCGTTTATGCACATGTTGCGCTTGCCCACCATGTCGACGAAGTTTATGTCGAGGCCGAACTTGCCGCGCATGTCCGATATGGCGTCCACGGCTATCCTGTGCTGCGATATCTTCGGCGTGAGGAAGAGCACGTCCAGGTCGTTCTTCAGCGCGAACGTGAGCGCCGCGCCTATCGAGGCGTCGGTCTTGCCTACCCCGGTAGGGGCGTTGACCAGTATGTCCCTGCGTTCGGCGAGCGCGCTGTAGATGTCGTCCATCATCTCCTTCTGGAACGGGCGCACGCTCTTGAACCTGAACAGGTAGTCCATGATGCTATTGCTCAGGCAAGGGATAAATACGGCGGCCATGCGCTATGGCTAACCGGTGTTGCTTGCCGTAGCGTTTATGTCTATCGGGTCGTTCGTGGCCGAGCCCGCTATGGAGGTGGCGTCAGGAAGCGGGATTTCGCCACTCGGTGTCTGGTTTCCCCCAGGCATGGATTCGGATGCGTTCGCGGAGATGCCGGCCCCCTCGTGCGAGCGGCCGCCTATGGTGGTTGAGCTGTGGCCCGCATCACTGACGTTTGCAGCACCGGTGGAATTGTGCGCGGAGTTGTGCGTGAACTCGTTCTCAATGCTGCGCTCTATGCCATTGATGCTGGCGGTCGTGACGTGCTGATCGGTGTAGCACACAAGCGTGTTGCTCTCCGCGCTGCAGGAATCGGTTGTGTTCGCCGGAACGTTGAGTATGCGCCAGTTTCCGTGGTGCGACACCGCGGTTGCGTTGGTCATGTCGGCTGTCGCGGCGCGAACTGCGGCACCACCGACATCAATCACCAGTGAATCGTCTCCCTGCACCACGAGCGCGTCTTCGTTGGAGAGGTTGAACCTGTGGCCGTGGGTGCCGTATATGCTGGCGTTCGCCGCGGAAGCGTAGGAGGCGTTGTAGCCTCGGACCTCGTTCCCGGAGGCGTCCATCCCGAACGTCTCGTGCTCGCTCGTGCCGTGCGAGCGCTCCTTGACTATGCGGCTGGAGTTAAGGGTGAGCGACGCGTTGTGAGTCACCGACACGTTGACCACTGGCAGGAGCGCGAAGCCGTTGGCCGTAGTCAGGTGCAGAGAATCTGCAAGATTTATGTCGAGGTTCACCCAGTTGGTGGCGTTGGCCAGTACGGTTATGTTCTGCTCGAGCGTTATGTTGTCCGACGGGATCAGCAGCTGCTCTGGAGTGCCGTTGACCATGACGTGCGCCCCTGAGAGTATTAGCGTTATGCCTGTGTAGCTGCCTGCGGGCAGCCTGGACGCTGACAGCATCATTGATATGTTGCGCAGCTCCACCAGGTTGAATGTGGAGTTGGACAGGGGCAGCGTGTAGTTCACTCCGGCACTGCTGTGCACCTCTATCGTGTTGACTGTCAGGTAGACGCCGCTGAGGTTGTACAGCGCCGGCGCGTCGGATACGCTTATCAGGGTAGAGCCTCCGGGAACCATCGCATCGGGGGCTATGTTCACAGGTTCCGCGGCGATGCTCTGTTGCGCCTGGGGCGCAGTCGTTGTCCCATGAGCAATGCCCCCCACGGTCACCGGGACTGGGGGTGCGGTCTGGGTGCCGTGAAGAGCGTAAAGCAGCACTACGGCCGCTATAGTTATTAGCGCGGCAGTCGCCGCGATGCGCCTCGCCAGCATAACGGTGCGGGTCTCTGCGCGCGCAGCGCTGAAGCCCTGCACCGCCTCGTAGTACCTCCACTTCCTGCTGAACTGCTCGTCTGCCTCGCGGATCGCTCCGATGGCCGTGAGCTCCTTCATGTGCTGGCTCACGGTAGATGGCGCTAGGCCCAGCCTGGTACTTATGTCGGTGAGCGTCATGCGCCGCTCCTTCAGCAGCGCGATTATCTGCTCCTTCGTCGCCCAGTTTTTCGACATGCGTTCACCGCGTTGGACCTACCCGTGCCCCGCGCTTCACACGGCTGTTGCCGACGGGTGCATTGTGAGCGTGGGCGTAGTGCCCTGACCGTAGTATAGGCTAAACGTGCCAGGCACGATGCCCAGGGTGCAGGCGGAGCTCAGCGCCTGCGTGGTGTGGTTTATTGTTATGTTGCCTATCCTTGGATAGGCTGACTGCGGCGTCAGATTGACCGCGAACGCGCACGGCACGACCACGTTGGCCAGTATAGGCGTAGAATCGGTATGCGCGGGCGCCCATCCGGCCATGAGCGCTGCTGACAGTGCCAGTAGTGCAAGCAACCGCCATGCATTGGCTCTCATTTGCAGACCCTCCGCTAGTTTAGACACCGCTGTGAAAGCTTTTAGTGTTTCCCTTTTTTTGGAAGCGGCCTTCGCAACTCTGTACTATGTAGCAGTAGCGTTTGGGGCCGCAGCAAATAAATACAGCTGTTATGTCATCGCGTCAGGGGGAGGCATGCGCGTTCCCGAACGTGCCTCCCGGTGCCGTCTGCGAGGATTTTAAAGGTTAGCCTTGTCTAACATATGGGCGCAGGTTAATGGCAGACCTCAAACGGTCAATGGGCGGCATAATCGACTGGAAACGTGCTTCCTACCTGGCAGTGGTGGGCGGCTTCCTGTCGATGCTCGTGAGCTTTTACTATATGGAAACGCTCTCATACGCTGCGGGCTTCGACTCCGGCGCCGCGCTGATACTCAACGCGTACAACGTCACACCGACGAACAGCATATTGCAATCCATAGTCAGGGCGCCGTCGCTCTTTCTGGCGGTGCACATTACGTACATAATGCTTCCCTTCGCGCTCATAATGTTCGCGATAGGTGTGCTCTGGCTCTTCTCCAAGGCGGCCATAAAGCTCACGGCTGCGGGCCTCGTCTTCTCGACCTTCGCGTTCATGCTGCTGGCCCTCATACTCGACCTAGACTTCACGTTCAGCGGCGCGTTCTCCGCCGCTGCTTACGTCGGGGCTGTGCTCTCCCTGATAAGCGGGCTCTACGTTCTGCTTGAAGGTGTAACCAAGCAGCACAGGCGCGCTGCGCAGCAGATAGAGATAAACCCAGAGAGGCCCTACTCGAACATGCTTACGCTCTCTGCAAGGCTGATGGGCAGGCTCGAGGGCGACGTGCGCATACTGGACATGCACTTCGACTCGATGGCGGCGGAGAACCTGCTCAGGCTCAGCAGGAACCCCGGCAAGGTAGGCGGCATACGCGTGCTCACGAAGGCAGACAGGCTCGGCAAGAACTTCGAGAGGAGCTACTCCGACCTTGTAGAGGAGCTGAAGAACCAGAAGATAACGTTCGAGCTCCGCGTGATGAACGTCGATGACGCTGCGCAGCAGCACGAGCGCCTGCTCATAGACCTGAACAGCGCCTACAAGATACCGCCGCTCAACATCATAAACAAGAAGAGCGAGCACGTCGTGAGCATAGACCGCAACAGTGCGGCGAAGCGCTTCGAGGTGCTGTGGAACCGCGGCTCCAAGTACGAGAATTTACGAAGCGCATAGGTGCATCTAAAAGCCTTTTTGCCCAAAATACGATGAGGGTGTGTTGATGAGACTTGCATTTGTCATGGCAGTGATGCTCGCCGCGGCGCTTGGCGGTGTGGCCGCGGCGCAGACCATAGGCACGGCGCAGATAAACGCTCCGGCGGTGCTGCTGCAGAACAACACAGGCGTAATAACCACGATAAGCCTCACGGTCAGCGCCGGCAACGGCGCAGTAACAGTGACTGGGCCGTCCGAGGTCGCGGCCAGCACAATCGCATCGGCGCATACGGCGGCAGTCGCCGGCACGGCGTACCTCGGGCTCAACCCTAACAGCTACAACTTCTCTTACGTTATACACGACAGCATGGCCAATGTCTCCGGCCCCAGCGCCGGCGGGGCGATGGCGATGCTCGCGGTCTCTGCTCTCTCTGGCCGGCAGCTGCGCAGCGACTTCACCATGACGGGCACCATAAGCGCGAACGGCAGCATCGGCGAGATAGGCGGAGTGGTGGACAAGGTTGGCGCGGCCAGGGCCGACGGCCTCGCCCTGGTGCTCGTGCCGAAGGTGCCCAGCACGTCAGGCGAGGACGAGCTCTACATGCTGGCGCAGACGGCGTACGGCATACCCGTGGTGCAGGTGGTTTTTTTTAATGAATCGGCGTCCTACGATTTTTAGTCATTGTTAGTCGTCGGCAGCGAGACAACCTACAACTTTTCCACCGTGCACTACCCCTCCTCGCTCCCTGCCGCGCGGATCGCATGCAGCAACAACTGCAGCGCGGGCGCGTTCAACGGCCTCACATCGTTCACCATTGGCTTCGTGTCCAACGCGATAGACGGCCTGGGCGCGCAGCCGGGGTTCAGGAACGTGGCGGCGGGCATGCATGAAGATCTCGTCGCGGCGCAGGCGCTGAACGCGAAGGGCTACGGCTACGCGGCTGCCGACGCGGCGTTCCTCGACTATCTCAACGCGTACTTCTTCCTGAGCCACAGCGCGACGACGCAATCCGGCCTGCAGACGCTTCATTCGATAAGCAACACATGCTCGGCGCTGTACGCGCCGCAGATGACGAGCGCCAACTACGAGTACGTCATAGGCGGCGAGCTGCGCAAGGGCTGGGCGATGTACACGCTCAACAACACCATCGGCACGTACAACGCCACAGCCATCGACAGCGACGGCGTGCTCAGGGACCTCTATTCCGGAGGCACCGCCAACGCGTGGTGCGCAGCAGCAAGCTACATGTTCAACGAGTCGGCAACCATCGGCGGAGCGGCCGTGGTGCCGGGTAACGCGCTGGCGGGCATAGCGCGGGCACGGCTGTCGCGCGCAGCATCGTACGGCCCGAGCATATACCTGACAACGGCACAGCAGGCCTACTCCGCAGACAACTACCCCGTCGCGATATTCGATGCAGACTACGCCTACAGCTTCGGCAGCCCGGTCAACGCCAGCGCGGGCTCGCTGCTCGCATCCGCGCATGCCATGGCGGCCAACGCAACCTATGGAGTGTGGGCATCGCAGTTCGCCAACGAGGCGATGATGTACTACTACGATGCCGGCTCCGGCGTCAACGCAACGGCGCAGAGGGCCGACGCGGTGAGCGCCTACCAGACAGCCCTTCTCGCGAGCCAGCTCAGCAACGACACCCGCAACGTCTTCGAGAGCCTGGCCCCGACGAGCACGACAACCGTTGCGCCTGCACCCACGACCGCCTCCCCGCAGGCGGTGACCGCGTCTCCCACGGGTATTATATATATTTTGCTTGGACTAACTATAGTGCTTCTTGTGGCGCTGCTCGCGGCGCTCGCGTACTTCGCATCGAGGCCGAAGCGTCGGCCGGGGCGCGCTGGGACGAAGAGGCAAAGGAAGGGCAGGAGGGCGCGACCTCGTGTCCGGCATTGAATGTTTAAAGGTGATTGTATAGCATCTGTATTGCCAGGTAAAACGTGCGTTTCTTGCGGAAGGCTCACTCACGAGTACACCGAGTTCAAGTGCCCGAAGTGCGGGAACGACACCATAGTGCGCTGCATGCACTGCAGGGAGATATCCAACTCCTACAAGTGCAACGAGTGCGGATTCGAGGGACCGTGATGTCAGCCGTAGGAGTCGTGTACAAGGTGTACCCGAAGGAGGGGGAGCTGGAGAAGGCGCTCGAGGGCATAAAGAAGCTCGCGCCGAGGAGCGTGCAGACGGAAGAGGGGGCGGTCGGCATAAAGGTCATAAAGGCGTTCTTCATGTTCGATGACGCGCAGAACAGCAGCTCGTCCATAGAGGAGAAGCTGAAGGGCGTTGACGGCGTGAACGAGGTAGAGGTAGAGGAGGAGACCCTCATCTGAACGCGCGCCGGGCAACTCTTTTTATAAATGAAGTCGTATGTATTAGCGCAAGCTGGGGCTGATTCTGTGATAAGGTCCATAGAGCTAAGGAACTGGAAGACGCACGGGCACAGCGTGCTCGAGTTCCAGAAGGGCGTCAACGTGCTCGTCGGCCTGATGGGCGCCGGCAAGAGCTCCATGATGGACGCCATATCGTTCGCGCTCTTCGGCACCTTCCCTGCGCTGGAGCACAGGCGCGTCAAGATAAGCGACATACCCACGAGCAGGCCCGCACCGCTTACCGACGCGGAGGTGAAGCTCGTCTTCGACTCAGGCTCTGACGAGTACACAGTGACGAGAAGCATACAGAAGGGCAAGACGAGCGGCGCCAAGCTGGAGAGGAACGGCGAGTACCTGCAGACGCAGCCGGAGCGCGTCACAGAGGAGGTCTGCAGCATACTGAAGATAGGCTACGACACGTTCTCCAGGGCGGTGTACGCCGAGCAGAACAGGCTGGAGTACTTCCTGGAGCTCGACAAGAAGAGCAGGAAGCGCGAGATCGACGAGATGCTTGGCCTCGACCACTTCGCCAGCGTGGAGGACAACGCCACGTCGCTGATAAACAGCATGAAGAGCCTCGTGAAGGAGGACGAGCAGATGCTCGAGAAGGTCAGCGCGCCGTCGCTGAAGGAGAAGGTCGCGGAGCTCGAGAAGGAGCTCGGCAAGACTGACGCTGAAAGCGCTGCTGCGAAGAAGGACGAGGGGGAGCTCTCCGAGCTCTCCGCCAGGACAAAGAAGGAGCTTGAGGAGCTCAAGCTGCTCAACGCCAGGCGCATGGAGCTATCGTCGAAGGCGGAGGGCCTGCGCGGAAAGTCGGCGACGCTCAAGATCGAGATAGAGAAGCTCGATGCCATGAAGATAGACGAGAAGGAGCTGCGGAAGAGGCACGACGAGGCGGCCGCCAGGGACAGGAAGCTGACGGCCGAGCTCGAGGAGGCCAAGAGGGCGGAGCAGCGCGCCTTCAAGGCGGTCACGGCCACTGAGGAGCGCATAAGGGACCTCGAGCGCAGGGCCAAGGAACGCGATTCGCTGCTGAAAGATACCGAAGGCAAGGACGAGAAAAAACTGGCTGCGTCGATGGAGAAGGAGCGCGAGGAGCTCCAGAGGCTGGTGGGCGAGATAGCTTCTGGTAAGAGCAGGCACGCGGAGGTGAGCGAGTGGCTCAAGGAGCTCGGCAAGCATCTGGGAAGGTGCCCCGTATGCGAACGCGAGCTGGATGACGAGCTGCGCAAGAAACTGCTCTCTGGAAAGGAGGCGCTAGCCAGAGAGTTGGAGACCGGCGTCAGGTCGGGACTGAAGGCTGCGAAGGAGAAGGAGGGGCTCATAGCCGACCTCGAGAAGCAGGTGTCCACGCTGCAGCTCTCACTGAAGAGGCTCAAGGACTATGAAAATGTGAGCAGGGAGCTCGGCGAAGCGAAGGGCAGGCTCGAGGGGGAGAAGAAGGAGCTCGAGGGCGCTGAGAGGGCGCAGAAGGAGAGGAGCAGGGAGGGAGAGGAGTCGAAGGGCGCGCTCAGGGAGATAAAGGGCATGGAGGAGGCGCTGGAGAGGAAGAACGGCTACGTGAAGGACAAGAAGGATACCCATTCTGCGCTCGAGAAGGTGACAAGCGAGCTCGAAGGCATGAAGGTCGACGACAAGAGGATAGACGCGCTGCAGAGCGCGTTCACAGAGCAGTCCTCGAGGCTGAGCAGCGCCAGGGAGAGGCGCGCCAGCCTTGAGCGCTACGCTGAGAGCGTGGGGGCGCAGCTGGCTGAGCGCAGGAAGGAGCTCGAGACGTACGAGGGCATGGAGAGGCGCATATCGCAGCGCAGGGAGCGCGCCAAGAACCTGGGCAAGTTCAAGGAGGCCATAGTCTCTACAGAGACTGCGCTCCGCACGCGCCTCGTCACCTCGATAAACGAGATGATGGCCGGCCTGTGGCCGTCCCTCTACCCGTATGGTGACTACGCAGGAATAAAGCTCAACGCCGACAACGATGACTACTCGTTGGAGGCCGACGTCGGCCTCGACGGCTCCAGCGAGTGGGCGCAGGTCAATTCTGTAGCAAGCGGCGGGGAGCGCAGCGTCGCGTGTCTCGCGCTCCGCATAGCGATGGCGATGGTGATCGTGCCCAACCTCAGGTGGCTCATACTAGACGAGCCGACGCACAACATAGACGGCGCCGGCATAGGCAAGCTCATAGCCGTCTTCGGGACCACCCTCCCCGACATAGTGGAGCAGATATTCATAATAACGCATGATGACAGCATGAAGCAGATAAGCGGGGCGCGCGTCTTCGTGCTCGACCGCGACAAGGCGGCTAACGGCCCCACGATAATCGGAAGCGCATAGGCAGACCGGCTCGCGGGCCGTATTTAACGGTTGACGCTAAACAATCCGTGATTGGCATGGCTGAAGGAAATAAGATAGAATTCGCTGAAGGGAAATGGAAGGTGCCTGACGACCCCGTGGTTCTGTACGCGAAGGGCGACGGCATAGGGCCCGAAGTCACCGCCGGGGCGCTGGCCGTGGCCGACGCAGCTATTGGCAAGGCCTACGGCACCTCGAAGCGCATCGGGTGGAAGGAGGTGGTCGTGGGCGATGCGGCGCAGGAGAGGTATGGCGACAGGCTGCCAGAGGAGACCAAGAAGCTGCTTGACGAGTACAGGCTGCTGCTCAAGGGTCCGCTCACCACGCCTGTAAGCAAGGGCTTCAGGTCGATAAACGTTACCATTCGCATGATGCTGGACCTCTACGCCAACATACGCCCCGTCAAGTACATACAGGGCCTCGACAGCCCGCTGAGGAAGCCTGAGAACGTTGACATGGTCATCTTCAGGGAGAACACCGATGACATATACACTGGCATAGAGTGGAAGTACGACAGCCCCGAGGCCGGCAGGGTACGGGAGTTCATGAAGGGCCTGGGGGTCAGCGTCGACGCGGACGCGGGCATAGGCCTCAAGCCCATCGGCAGGGCGAAGACCGAGCGCATAACCAGGATGGCGCTGAAGTACGCGCTCGAGAACAGGAGGCGCTCCGTGACTATAATGCACAAGGGCAACATAATGAAGTACACAGAAGGTGCGTTCCGCGAGTGGGCGTACGAGACTGCAGCAAAGGAGTTCGCCGGCAGCGTCGTCACCGAGGCTGACGTGGCGGCGAAGTACAACGGCTCGGTCCCCGCCGGCATGCTCCTCCTCAACGACAGGATTGCGGACAATATGTTCCAGCAGGTGATAGCCAAGCCCGAGCTCTACGACGTCATACTAGCGCCGAACCTCAACGGCGACTACATATCGGACGCGTGCGGAGCCCTCATAGGCGACATAGGGGTGCTCGGGAGCGCGAACGTGGGCGATACCGGTGGCATGTTCGAGGCGGTGCACGGCACCGCGCCCAAGTACGCCGGCAAGAACCTAGCCAACCCCATGGGCATGATAAAGGCCGCGGAGCTCATGCTCACCTTCATGGGATGGAAGGAAGCTGCGTCGCTGATTGGCGCGGCCTTCGCCGATGCGATGCGCGAGAAGAAGGTCACCCAGGACATAGCGAGGCTGATGGGCGCCGAGGCCCTGGGCACCAGGGAGTTCTCCGAGGCGCTGGTCGGCTACATAGAGAAGGGCTGACCGGCGGCTCACTTCTTGGAGGCCTCGAGCACATACTGGAGGAAGACGTCCTCCGGCTGCGCGCCCTCGAACGAGAGCGTGTCGTTTATCACAATCTTAGGCACGCCCATTACATCGTACTTCTGCGCCAGCCCCATGAACTCGCTTGCTTCTATCATGCTGCTCCTTATCATGCTGTTCTCCATGGCGAACTGGTGCGCGGTGCGCACGGCCTTAGGGCAGTACGGGCACGTAGGAGTGACGAAAACCTTTATGTCGACCGGCTTCTTGACCTCCTTCAGGCGCTCCTTGGTCTGCGGGGACAGCCTGGTGACGCCCTTCGAGGCATCGATTATGTCCTCGAGGAGCGAGGAGAACTCGTAGCCCGCCGGTATGCCGTAGTACACGACGTTGTAGAGCTTCTTGCCGCCGATGACCGTGGCCGGCGCCTTGTCTATGCCCAGGAACTTCGCCTCCTTGGCCGATTCGCGTATGTTGTACTGCGTCACGTTTATCTTCGGGTTGAGCGACGCGACCTCCCTGAGAAGGTCGAGCGTCTGGCCGCAGTACTCGCATATGTCGGGCTTGTCGTAGAAGAACATTATGTTGACGTCGCCTTCCAGGCTCTTGCTGAAGAGCTCCGTGACGGCCTTCCTGTCAGCATCCTTGAGTATCGCCATTGAAACCACTCTCCACCTTTAGGCTTTTTCATATTTATATGCAGCGCACGTCAGAGCTGCGTGAGGCCGAAGCCGTGGTCCTCGCGCTGCTCCGTGTCCTTCCTCGAGAACATCGCGGGGCTCTTCACACCGGCGAATATCGCTATGACCTCGACCTTGCCGTTGTACGCAGGGTCGATCCTGGCGCCCCAGACTATGTTGGCCGTGCCGGTCATCTGGTCGGTGAGCTTCCTGCCGATCTCGTTGGCGTCACCAAGCGTCAGGTCCTCGCCACCGGTTATGTGTATTAGCGCGCTCGTCGCGCCCTCGTATTCCACGTCGAGGAGCTTGTTCCTGAGCGTGTCCTCCACGACCTCGTCTATCTTGTTCTGACCCTTGCCCTCTCCTATGCTTATCATGGCCAGTCCGCCACCCGACAGTATGTTCTTCACGTCGGCGAAGTCGAGGTTTATGAAGCTCGGCATGTTGACCGTCTCGGTTATGCCGCGCACCGCGCGGGAGGTCACTTCATCGGCAACCCTGAACGCCTGTTCTAGAGCAAGGTTCGGATAGAGCTCGACGAGCCTCTGGTTGTCTATCACTATGAGCGTGTCCACGTTCTTGCGCATCTCCTCGACGCCCTTGAGCGCGACCTGAAGGCGGACGCGCTCCAGCCTGAACGGGAACGTTACTATGCCTATGACTATCGAGCCGTTGCGCTTCGCGACCTCGGCAGCCACGGGCGCTGCGCCCGTGCCGGTGCCGCCTCCCATGCCAGCGGCCACGAACACGAGGTTGTAGTCGCTGAGTGCACTCTCTATGTCGGTTCTGGAGTACTGCGCCGCCTTCTCTCCTATGTCGGGGAAGCCTCCGGCGCCCAGGCCCCTGGTCAGCGGACCGCCTATGAGCACGCGCCTTATCGCCGAGTCGAGGCTGTTTATGTGGTTGGCGTCGGTGTTTATCGCCACGAGCGACGCTCCGTGTATGCCCTGCCTGCTTATGCGCTGGATAGTGTTGCTGCCGCCTCCGCCGACTCCGCAGACAGCAATCTTGGCCCTGAAGAAACCCTCGTCATTGTTAGATTCAAGCGCGTTATCGATAAAATCCATGGTGCCACCGGTTCTATGGTTCTACTGATGAGCGCAAATATAAAATAGTATCAGCAATAGTGTAGTGCGTGTGCGCCACGGCGACGGCGCATGACCATTGGTGCTTTGACGGGATACATGCCCATAGTGATTGCGGCCCTATCGGTCGCGGTGCTCTTCGCGCTTGAGGATACCCTGTCGAAGAAGGCGGTGGCTGCAAGGGGCCGCGTGGACACGCTCCTGTACGTGCTGCTTGGTGGCTTCATACCGCTCCTTGCTTATGTCCTCCTGTTCGGAGGCGGAACCCTTGGTTACGCCGTGGCGGTGCTCTCGCTTATGGGGAGCGTCTTCCTTGCGGCTGGCTACATACTCATCTACATCTCGGTGGGCAGCGAGATGGTGACGACGACCTACACGCTGAACGACCTGCAGCCCGCGTTCCTGATACTTTTCGGGATATTTGTCTTCGGGGAGAGCCTAGGCCTCGCCCAGGCCGCCGGCATGCTGGTCATCTTTGCAGGGGCGGCGCTGCTGTTCACAACTGAGAGGAACAGGATAAACATGAAGCTTGCTCCGGCAGCGATAGCCAACGTCTCGTGGTCGGTATACTGGTTCTTCATGGTCTTCGCCATGGACTACGCGCACGGGTTCGGCGTGCCTCTGATTTTGGTCAGGCTTGGCGCACTGGCTATCGTGCTCGCCTACGTGGGTATCAGGAGGAAGAGGAGGAGCGGCAGGAACCTTGACGACATCATGGGTGCTGGAGGTGCACGGCGGGGGCGCGGTAGAGCCATCGCCGCGGGCGTCACCATCGGCCTTGGGCTCCTGGTAATGGGACTTGCCGACGGGTTAGGCAACATGCTCATGGGCTACGTCTTCCTGATGAAGTACATAGTGGTCGGAAGCGCGATCACCGCGCTCGGCCCGGTGTTCGTGGCGCTCTTCGGGTACGCGATGTACAGGGACAGGCTGACTATGCTGCAGGGCGTCGGCTTCCTCATCATGGTGGCAGGAGCGGTGGCGCTCGCGGTGCTCTGATAAACGTTTTTATAGCTTGTTGTGCATAATGATAGCTTGTAATGCTCTTTGTAGCGCCAGGCTCTTCCGGCGCACGAGTACATGACGAGTGTTCATAATGGCAAGACTCAGGCCAGCCAGGACCTTCAGGCACATAGACTCACAGGCGTGGGCGCGCTATTCGCAGAAGAAGCCCAGGAAGAACTACATCCGCGCGCTGCCGCACACCAGCCTGCTTATATTCAAGATGGGCGTCTCTAGCGACAGCTACGACGCCACTGTAACGCTCAACACCGAGACGAACGTGCAGGTGAGGTCCAACGCCATAGAGGCGGCGCGCATGCAGGTGCACAAGTACCTCGAGGGCGCGATACCTGCCGGCTACGAGTTCCGCGTGCTGGTGTACCCCCACATGGTGATAAGGGAGCACAAGATGGCTACCGGCGCTGGAGCAGACCGTATTTCTCAGGGAATGAGCCACGCCTTCGGCAAGCCGACAGGGGTAGCAGCCAGACTCAGGAGCGGGCAGCCGGTCTTCATGATAAGAACAACGAAGAAGAACGTGGGCCACGCCAAGGAGGCCTTCAGGAAGGCCTCCGAGAAGCTTTCCGGAGACTACAAGACCAAGGTGGCATAGCCTTTTCTATCTGGACGTGCTGATTCTCTCTGCTACATCGAAGTTTGCATTTTATCAGGTGGCGCCATGCGCATACTGTTGCAGTTCCCCGAGGGGCTCAAGCAGAAGGCTCTGGAGCACGCGAAGCGCCTCGAGGCCGAGGGCAACGAGGTCTTCGTATCGGCATCGCCGACCTTCGGGGCGTGCGACCTGGCGCTGGATGAGGCCAGGAGCCTCGGTGCCGACAAGCTCGTCCACTTCGGCCACGCCGAGTTCCACCATGTGGACTTTGACGTAGAGTACGTGGACTATAGGATAGACGCCCCCCTAGGCATACTTGAGAGGAGCCTCGGGATGCTGGAGCGCTTCGGCACCATAGGCCTGGTGACGACCATACAGCACGTCCACCAGCTTGGTGCTATAAGGGAGTTCTACGAAGGCAGGGGCAAGAAGGTCGTCATCGGCAGGCCCTACGGCTTCGCCAAGAGGCAGGGGCAGATACTCGGGTGCGACGTCGGCAGCGCCGCGAGCGTGGACAGGGATGTAGATGCGCACGTCTACTTCGGAGGTGGCATCTTCCACCCGCTAGGCGCCCTCCTGGCGACCACGAAGCCCTTCCTGTCGATAGAGCCGTTCGAAGACAGGCTGGAGTTCATAGACGGGCTCAGGGAGAAGTACGCGAAGAGGAGCAGGGGCAAGGTGCTCTCCGCCATGAACGCTAAGAACTTCGGGATTATGCTCACCACCAAGAACGGGCAGCACAACATGCGCCTGGCCGGGTTGCTCAAGGAGAGGATAGAGAGGCAGGGGCTCTCGGCCGCAATACTGACGGCCAACACGTTCGACTTCGACTCGCTGAACAACATGCTCGAGTTCGACGCATTCGTCAATACGGCGTGCCCGAGGCTCGCGGTTGACGACCCCGTCAGGCTGAACAGGCCCCTACTGAGCGCCAACGAGCTGATGGACGTGCTGAGGATGAAGAACGAGCTCAGGGAGCTGCAGAGCTCGCGCAAGGTCTAGTCCTTAAAACAAAAAGAAACAGAAAGAAGCCGACCGAATCCGGTCGACTTCAGCGTTACAGTTGCCACCAGCGAGAGCAGGCCGGTATTCGCGCCTACCGTATAACTGACCCACAACGCGCCGCTGTACGAATTGCCGGCAGCGGTATTGAATGCAGCATAGGTGTCAGACGCGCCAGTTACGCCTCCAGGCAAGGTCACTGGTATGCTTTGGCCGCTGTTGAAACTGCCGAGCGAAAAAATAGCGTTGGCATTAGATGGAGCTGCAGTAGGTGTAGCAGCACCTGACTCTACGAAGAATATTTCCGCATTGGACCATGCAGTTCCGGTGCTCTGGCCGAAGGTGAACATGAAGTTACCCGCGTGCAGCAATGGAGACTGGCAGAGGTATCCGGAGCTCGCGACGCATGTCGTGCCCAGGAACGAGCTACTGCTGAATACGCCCAGTGAGAACAGTGCCGCCAGCACTATCGCTATTATCAGTATGGCCCACCCATATGTCATCAGGTATTCCATAGCACTCTGCGCTTTTTTGTATGCCTTTCCCATCGAAATCTACCTTTACTTCGTAAGCTTAAGGAATGGTCAGGTATAAAAACCTTTTTGATTTTGATATTTATGCGTTGCCGAATTTTCCCAGAGAGAGGATACTGCGCTTTCCATGACGTTAGGCGCCACGAAAGGGCAAACGCTTAATAATCTGGTATGGCTCATTAGAGCCTGTAAGAAAAGGCACGTTGGGTGGGAGCATGGATTCAGCGAGTGAGGAGATGGATTTCGAGAGCGCGCTAAAGCACGTCAACTCCAAGAACACGAAGTTCGTGTGGCTTGGAGTGGAGCCGAAGGAGCGCATAGGCGAATTGCTTGAGGTGGACAAGAGCAAGATAATAAGCATCGACCCGGAGCGGTTGCTCTACATGGACGAGAAGGAGCTGGGCAAGCTCGAGAACCACGTCTTCCTGTGCTACCATGGCAACACTTCTGGTTTCATGGCCAGGCACATGAGGAAGGCGCACAAGCTCAACAGTTACCACGTGAAGGGCGGCACGGCAGGCATAATAGGAGACGTGCTCTGATCCCTGATTCTTTATATGCTACGGGCTTCCTAGACGGCAATCGTCAATGACGGAATGGTGCCCCGTAACCTATTTATATCATATCGGACCGAAGCGTGCCTATGGCACGCGGCACGCAGAACAGGCTGCTCACCGACAGGGGCGTAAGGGAGGCCGAGATCTCCGGGATGCTTAGGCTGGACCCCAAACCAGACGGCAAACAGCGGCAGCCCGCGAGCATCGACCTCGAGTTCGGCGAGATAGTGGACCGCGAGCCGCTGCCCATCGCAGGCGATGGGCATGAAGACAGGTGGCGCGGCGACACCAGCACGCTTCTGCCAAAGCACGAAAACGACGTCAAGACCACCACCTCGATATGGTCCGACAGCGTTCTCCGGCCGTTCGCGGAGATGAGGTCCAGCATGAGGCGCCTCGGATGCTACAACCGCATACCGGCCTTCAACGCGGCGTACGGCTTGGGCTCCATACCCGGAGGCTACACGGTAACGCTCGAGGTGGTCAACTACGGCAGCATGGGAATAAGGCTGAAGAAGGGCGACAGGATAGGACAGCTAATGGTGTTCTTCGATTCGCCCTCGAGGGAGGACCTCGACGACCCGCACGTGCACCTGCTGCCGAACATAAGCAAGGCCGAATACAGGCGGCATCTTGAGATAGACAGCGGCTACGAGGTCAAGTCGGGACGCGAGATCAGGGCCCTGGCTTCCAAGGGCTATTTCAGCGTCGAGCCCGAAATGACGCTGCGCAAGAACCTCATAGAGGTGCACGCCGGCAGATACGCCATGGTGCTCAGGGCGGACGGCGCGATTGATTTCTCTTCTAGGCCTGACGGCAGGGAGCTGTTCGAGGAGGTTGAGCTGCCGTACAGGATTAAGCCTGGCGAGTTCATAGACGTAGACACGGTGGAGAGCCTTGACCTTTCAAAGCACGTAGGCATCATATTCTACAGCGAAGACCTCTTCGAGCGCTTCTACGCCACGAAGGAAAAGATAGAGAGAGGAAGGACTGACAGGGAGCTCGCGATCAAGTGGGACGGCTGGGTGGACCCTGGGTACAGCGGCCCATTCTCGAGGCAGCCGAAGACCTTCTACCCTATGGGTAAGCTAGTAAAGCAGGGGGACGTGCTCGGGTACGGCAGCGTGTTCTTCTTCCCCGAAGGCGTGGAGAGGCCGTACGGGAGCAGCGGCCTGGGAAGCCACTATCAGAACGGCGGCAACGGCCATTTTGTTAAATAAAGCAGGAGGGTTGGAATGACCCACCCTTGCTTGTTGCATCAGAGAGCGCAGTAGAGCGCCTCCAGGCATTGGACGCAATCAAAATGGAACGGAGCCTGGAGCCTCTACGCGGTGTTGCGCGATTTTTTGCCGGTCTGATGATGGCTGCTGGAATTTGTGTCGGAGGTTGCCATTACAGCAAGCTTTCCTGTTCTTGCGTTAACCTCTCCCATTTTCCCGTCATCCTTGCCGGTGAGGAACTCGACCGTTATCGTTTTCAGCTTGGGGGCGCCGCCTAAGACGCTATTACGTTTAGACACGTCGCTCACTACCGCCAGATCCTTGCCGAAAAGCACAAATTTGCCTGGATGCGCTGCAGCGCGCAGAGCTCCGAGATCGTCGGCACTGACTGCTTCAAGCTGCTCGATGGGATTATTCGCTATCTGGTTTAGACACACGGGAGTTTCAACTTTTTTATTTTGTTCCATTTTAACTGGGTCTTTGTAGTATATCCTTACCCAAGCGACCTCCCTGAGTGGGTCGTCGGTGGGTTCGTAGAAGCGCTTCACTATTCCAAGCAGCTTGAAGCTCTGTCCGAGGCCGCCGTTTTCTGTCCTAACTGGGCCCTTGAAGACAAAAACATCCCCTTCCCTGACGTTGTTATTTCGTACGTCTTCTTGGGTTATAAGGTTAGGTTCTCTTGTTACGGTGGCAGTTTTCTTGGAGTTCATCAAACCACAATATTATGGCGTCGCTTAATATATTTAAATGCGCTTCATGGGCCCGCGGAGAGTCGAACTCCGATCTCTAGCGTGTAAGGCTGGCATCTTGACCGTTGGACTACGGGCCCGCTGCGTCCGGTTGCTTACTTCCTGGCGTTGCTCCTGCAGAAGTAATCAATCTTATCCATCGCATATCCTAATATCCTTTTTGGCGGGAGCGATACGATGCGTATGTGCGACGGGGCGCCGAAGCCCGAGCCCCTGGTGAGCTGCACGCCGGTGCTCTTGAGAAGCTTGTCGACGAACTCCCTGTCGTCCTTGAGCCTGAGGGCCTTGAAGTCTACTCTCGGCAGTATGTAGAAGGCGCCGTTGGGCCTGACCGCGCTGAGGTACGGGTTCTCGTTTATGCGCTTCGTTGCGTAGTTAACGCTGCGCTCTATCGACTCCACCATCCTTTTCAGCGCCCGGTCGTGCTCCTTCACGTTGTTCATGGCCTCTGCCACCGCGTACTGCGCGGGCGTGTTGACCGAGAGGCGCACGCGCGCCATGTCTGCCAGCTTTTCCTTCAGCTGCGTCGAAACCCTGTCGTGCTCCGGCACGAGAGCGTAGCCTATGCGGAAGCCCGTCGCGTCGTAGTCCTTGGATGCACCGTTTAGTATGACGTGGGGCATGCCCTTCGCCACCCTGCTCATCGTTGTGAAGCTGGCGCCGTTGTACGTTATCTCGTCGTATATCTCGTCGCTTATCAGCAGTACCTCGTGGTCGTTCGCTATGCCCGCTATCTCTTCCAGCACGGAGCGCTTGAGGACGGTGCCAGTGGGGTTGTTCGGGTTGGTTATCAGCATGTACTTTACTTTATGGAGCTTCTTCTGGGCCTTCAGCTTAGAAAGCGAGCGCCTCACGCCCTCTGTGTCTATGTTCCAGGCGTTCGATTCGTCGTAGCGCTCGACTATCGGCTCGCCTCCGTCCATCCTGAGCTGCGACATGTACTGGTTGTAGTAGGGGCTGAAGATTATCGCGCGGTCGCCTTCGTTTATCAGCGAGGCGTTGATGAAGTGCAGGCCCTCCGATATGCCTGCAGTGACTATGACGTCGTGCTCCTGCGCTTTTACGCCGTAAAGGCGCGCGTACCTCTTGAGTATTGCATCGACGAGCTCGAATACGCCTTCGGCGCGCGAATAGCCGGTGCGGCCCTCCTTTAGGGCTTTGACGTAGGCGTCTATGATATACTTGGGCGTGGCGAAGTACGCGGGCGGATCTCCTCGGTTGAGCTCTATCACCCTCCTGCCCTTTTTCTTGAGCGCCTCGACCACGCGCTCCTCCTCCAGTATGGAGTTCTTCGCGAAGGCGCTCCTGCTTGATAGGACTGTGTGCATCAGGCCACCCAGAATAGAACGCATGCTGCCCTTAAATATTTTTGCGGGAGACACTAGAGCAGGTCATCGCATGATGCTGTGCATAACCGGCATGCCCGGCTCGGGGAAGAGCGAGGTGGGCGCGATGCTGGTCGAGAAGGGCTTCACAGAGGTCGAGATGAGCGCGAGCATCAGGGAGAGGATGCGCGAGCAGGGCATAGAAGTGGACAACGTTAGCATTAGGGAGTTCTCCGTCAGGGTAAGGAAGGAGTACGGGGGCGACATCGTGTCCAGGTGGACGATGGAGTCCGTGAGGAAGCTGCGCTCCGACAGGGTGCTCATCGTCGGAATAAGGAGCGTCGACGAGGCGGAGTACTTCGAGACCCAGGGAGAGCTCATGATCGTACTCGTGACGGCACCTGAGGAGGTGAGGTTCGAGAGGCTGAAGGCCCGCGGAAGGTCCGACGATCCCAAGACCAGGGCGGACTTCGACTACAGGGAGGAGAAGGAGCGGCAGTTCGGCATGGGCGGCATAATGGGCCGCGCCCAGTACGTGATAAGCAATGCAGGCACCGTCGACCAGCTGCGGATGGACGTCGGAGCGCTCCTCGAAAGGATGGAGGCCGGCGAATAGCCGTCACCGCCTTGGCAGTTTGTCTGCAAGCGCCGCCTCGTCTATGACGTACGTTCCGTTAGCCCCCTCCATCTCTACGTGCGCCTTCCTCACTTCTACGCGCTTCCTGAACAGGGGCGCGTCGAGAACGAACGATTCTGCCTCGCCGCCCTCGAATATCAGGCTTATCCTGTACCTTCTGTTGAGCGCTATCAGCTTCTCTATCATCTGCGCGTCTATCCGCGCGCCGAGGAAGCCCCGGTCGAACCCTTCTGCGGATATGTGCGTTATTATCGCATCGTACCTCTCAGCAAGCTCCACCAGCTCGTCAAGCGGCTCTATGCCCCACAGCGGGGCTATGTGCTTTATGCCGAGCCTGTCGCATATGGCCTGTATGCGCTGGCGCTGGTAGTTGCTCGCCACGGCGCCCGTGATGAGAGTGTCGACCCTGTTGTCAGTGAACGTCTTCTCCAGGTCGGCTAGCTCCGTCTCCTTCTCGCCCTTCGTGTCGGCGAAGACCTGCCTTATGCCCATCGCCTGCGCCTGCAGCGCTGTGGTGCCTATGTTGGGCTTGTGGAACATGTAGCTCGCGTCGTTCTCCGGCCGCATCGTTATCAGGAGCTCGGCGCGGTAGCCCTGCGCGGCCGCCTTGTGCAGCGCTAGCGTGGAGTCCTTCCCGCCGCTGAACAGGCATGCTATCGTCATAGTTTCACCGTGCTGGAGGGGCATACGTCGTTGAGCACGCAACGCTCGCAGTGTTTCTTCCTCGCTGTGCACACGTCCCTGCCCAGCGCTATGAACAGGTGCGTGATGTCGCCCCAGTCCCTTCTGGGCACTATCTGCATCAGCGCCTTTTCTATCTTCGCCGGGTCCTTCGTGCGAACTAGGCCGAGCCTGTTCGAGACCGTTACGCAGTGCGTGTCTATCGCTATTCCCGCGCTCCTGTGGAAGGCGTTGTAGAGCACGACGTTTGCCGTCTTCCTGCCGACGCCCGGCAATGATGTGAGCCCCTCCATCGTGTCCGGCACCCTCGAACCGAAATCGCGCACTATCCTCTTCGCCGCGGCTACGATGTTCTTCGACTTGTTTCGGTAGAGGCCTACGCTCCTCGTGTACGGATAGAGCTGCGCCGGCCTGAGTCCGGCGTAGGAACGCGGCCCGCTGAACCTCTTGAAGAGCCTGGGCGTTATCCTGTTGACGCCGGCGTCGGTTGCCTGCGCCGAAAGCATGGTGGCAACGAGCATCTCCCACGGATTCGAATGGTCCAAGCTCGTGTGCATGTCTTTTGCGTAGCGCCGCCTGAGCCTTGATACTACCAGCTTTGCGAAGCCTGCATTGTCCTTCATGCACAGTATATTAGGGCAAGATAAATAAAGCTTTAATTGAAGATACTCTGGGGTGCGATGGCGGATTCTCTGCTGGTGTCACGAAGAGCGCTTGGGGATTTTAATGACGAAGAAATGCATAGTTGCGAGCTGCATGGTGGTGGATGGCGGCAAGCTTCTCCTGCTTATGCACAGGAAGCTGGGGGCGTGGTTGCCTCCTGGCGGCCACGTCGAGGACGGTGAGTTTCCGTACGAGGCCGCAGCGAGGGAGACGAGGGAGGAGACCGGGCTCGACGTCGAAATCTTCGGCAGCGACGAGGTGAAGCACATCTACGACGGGGCGCACACGCTCGAAGTTCCTTTCATCATAGTTTATGAGGACGTCCCGTACAAGGACGAGGCGCACATACACTTCGACATGGTCTACATGGCGAAGGTGAAGGGGGGCGCTCTGGCGGTGAACGCCGACGAGAACACCGAGCTGAGATGGTTCGGAATTGACGAGCTGCGGGTGCTCGACACGTTCCCCAATGTCAGGGACGTGGCCGTCGCAGCGCTCGAGAGGTACGGATGATAGGATGAGGGTGATCGCAGACCTGCACGTGCATTCACGCTTCGCCAGAGCGTGCAGCCCATCGATAAATATAGCCTCGATGGAGACGGCCGCCAAGGAGAAGGGCCTGGCAGTAGTGGGCACGGGCGACTTCCTGCACCCTGAATGGCTGAAGGAGATGAAGGCCAACCTGGTGCCCGACGGCGAGTCGGGCCTGTTAATGAGGAAGGGCTCTGCCAGCGGCGTCAGGTTCATCCTCAGCAACTAGGTATGCACCATTGAGAACGTGAACGGCTCGTCGAAGCGCATCCACCACTGCGTGCTCATGCCCAGCTTTGAGGAGGTGGATGCACTCGGGGAGGTTCTGGGCAAGTACGGCAGTCTAGGCAGCGACGGGCGGCCAATTCTTTCCATGGGCGCAGCGCACCTGGTGGAGGAGGTGTTCAAAGCAAGTAGCGATGCGTTCATGTTCCCGGCGCACGCATGGACGCCGTACTTCGGTGTGCTCGGTGCGATGTCGGGCTACGACTCCATCAAGGAAGCCTATGGCGACCAGGAGAAGCGCATACGCGCACTGGAAACCGGTTTGTCGTCTGATCCTGCCATGAACTGGCGCGTATCGGAGCTCGACAAGTATGCGCTGCTCTCCAACAGTGACATGCATTCGTTGGGCAACATGGGCCGCGAATCGAATGTCTTCGATATCGAGGGCGGGCTGTCGTACAAGAGGATAATAGGGGCTATAACCGACAAGGACGAGAAGGCCTTCAAGATGACCGTGGAGTTCTATCCCGAAGAAGGCAAGTACCACTACGATGGCCACAGGGACTGCAAGTACTCGGTGAACCCCGACACAGAGAGCTCTAGGGCGTGCAGGGTATGCGGCAAGCCGCTCGTGGTAGGCGTGCTGCACAGGGTCAGCGACCTCGCCGACAGGGACCCGGGATATACGCCGAAGGGCGCCGTGCCGTACATACACGCGGTTCCGCTCCTGGAGGTCATAGCGTACGCGATGAAGAAGACGAAGTACGCAGTTCAGGTACGCGAAATGTACAGCGGGCTAGTGGGACGCTTCAGGGACGAGTTCGACATACTAACAGCGGTGAAGACCGAGGACATAGCTGAGGCTTCAAGCGAGGAGGTAGCGCGATGCATAGACAACGTGCGCCACGAGCGCATAAGGATAAAGCCAGGGTACGCCGGCGTGTACGGGGAGCTGGACCTGCTCGACAGGGACGACGGTCACGGAGCAAAGCCTATCAGCCAGAAGAGCCTCTTCGAGTTCCAGGCATAGATTTGCAGCGACACGATATATTATAAAGGATGCCTAAGGAGATAGAGCTCGACATACTCGACATAGACAAAGCGCAGGCGGAGGCGCGGCTCCGCGCGCTCGGTGCAAGGAAAATCGCGGTCCACAACTTCAGGCGCGTGGTCTTCATGCTGCCTTCCGGCAGGGGCAGCGAGAGGTGGCTCAGGGTGAGGACAGACGGAAAGCGGTGCACGCTGACCTTCAAGTCCCAGAGGGGGAAGGGACTCGGCAACACGGAGGAGCTCGAGACCGAGGTCAGCGACTTCAGGACGGCCGTGCAAATACTGTGGCGCATCGTCGGCAACGGCGTCTATGAGGAGAACGTCAGGCACGAATACCGGCTGGAGGGCATGCAGGTCACGATGGACAAGTGGCCGGCCATAGGCTGGCTCATGGAGATAGAAGGACGCAGCGAGAAGGCAGTGATGGCGCTCTACAGGAAGCTTGACATCAGCGGAAGGCCTGTGGGTAACGTGTCGGAGAGCAAGGCATACGCACTTTGCGGCGTTGATAGGGAGGCGGTCGCGAGGATGAACGGCAAGAAGCTCGCGGCGCTCCTGGGACGAGGAAAGGCATAGACAATCAGCGAAGGCCGCATTCGACTTAAATAACCACCATGAAAAAGCACCCTCTATGACGACCGCAACCGTCTGCAGGGACAGGACGCTCATGGTGATTAAGCCGGACGCCATAAGGGACGGGCTCGAGAGCAGCATACTCAAGGAGCTGGAAGGCTACTGCGCGGCGAACTCGCTGCGGATAAGCGGCACGACGGGCGTGACGCTTACGGAAAGCATGCTCTGGAGGCACTTCATGGGCAAGGGCTACGAGTTCGTGCTCAAAGTAGGCATGAAAGGAGCAAAGGCCATGGAGAGCGCGGGCATGAGCTGCAATGATGAGCCCTATGTGCTCGGATACCGCATGCTCACTAACCAGATAAGGGGCCTTGAGGGGCTCGATGCCGTGGTCGTGGTGGTGGACGGGCAGGATGCAGTGGCGAAGCTCGCGGCGTTCAAGGGTGCGACAGACCCAAGGGAATCTGAGGCAGGCAGCCTCCGCGGTATGTTCAGGTCCTCGGCCACGATGCTGGACGCCGTGCTCGGCGGCGGCGTTCTGGAGAACAGGGTTCACGTGCCTGACAACGATGAGGAGGCGGCATACGACTTCGGAACGTTCCTCGGGCCGGAGCGCGTTCCTGATTCGGTTACGCTACTCAGGAGGCACGATCATGCTGCAGGCGTCACCTAAATCTCGACAAGGAAGCCCACACGCTTTAGCAGTGGGATGGATTGTCGAGCATAAGTATTATGTATCTTTCCAGACTCATATATTTTTGAATCCCTCTTGGAGCGGCGACACAGCCAGCTTTCCAATGGGAGAGGTTCTGTAAACGACCTCGTGCTGTCCAGATGCGGTTGGTAATTGCGAACTGTGTTCGCGGTTGCGGTGCAACATTTTTATCAACTTATGGAAAGCCCACACCGTTTATGAGTGGGTAGTTTACTTCACGGTCTCCTGTATGAACGATGGGTAGACGTGCCTCACGCCCTCTATGCTTTCCAGTCCCTTGAGCCTACCCTCTATCTCTTGCTCGGTGCCGATGACAAGAGCCATTGCAGAGTGGTCGCCGCTGGTCCTGTACACCTCCTTTATGAAGTCCCTTTTCTTGAGCGCACCTACAGCGCGCATGTAGTGCTCCGGCGCTATGTCGAACCCGACGAGCACCTCCTCCATGCCTATCTGCTTGAAGCGCACCCTCGCCTTGAAGCCGACTATGGTGTTGCTCTTCGAGAGGCTTACGAGCCTGTTGCGCACAGTGCCCTTGCTGACAGAGAGCTTCCTAGCCATGGAGCTTATTGGGGTCCGCGCGTTCTGCATCAGCATGCCGATAATCTTCAGGTCAATGGAATTATACATTTAATCAATTAAATTAATAAAAGGGCAAAGTATTAATATCTTTGGTTACATAATACTCGTGTAAGTGGTATGCTGCCCAGCGCAGCAAAGCAGGTTATCGCATGAACATGGTCACTATAGGCGAGAGGGCCCCCACGATAGAGGCCTCGACGTACTTCCCGAAGGAGGACAGGATAAGCAAGGTGAAGATACCATCTGGCGACAGGTGGCAGATACTGACATTTTATCCTGGAGATTTCACGTTCGTCTGCGCTACCGACATAGAGGCGTTCATGGCGCTGCACGAGAACTTCAAGAAGGCCGGCGCTGATATATACGCGATAAGCACCGACAGCGTCTTCTCCCACAAGGCGTGGGCGCAGAGCTCGCCCCGCGTGAAGGAGAGCTCTATCCCTATGATAGAGGACTTCACTAAGAAGACCGCGTTGGCATATGGCTTCCTCAACGAGGAGAGCGGCGCCGCGCGCCGCGGCGTGGTGATAATCGACCCGAAGGGCGTGGTGCAGTACTTGGCAGTGTTCAACGACGGCCTCGGCAAGGACGCAGAACACATCTACACCGCCTTCATGGGCCTGAAGTACATGCAGGAGCACAAGAGCGAGGAAGGGCACATGTGTGCGATACCGGCGAATTGGCGCATAGGCAAGGAGGCGCTGGACATAGACATAGTAAAGGACATCGGCAAGCTCTGACCTCACAGCAAGGCATTTATATCTGAGCCGCTGAAGAGTAGAGCGTCAGCGGCATCCGCTGCGTGGCAGCAATAGGCTTATAAACTTTGAACTTCATGTAATGCATACATAACAGGTGTATTCGTAAGGCTTAGTTGATTCAGGCCTTTTTGTAAGAGTGTTTTCAATGAAGGCTAATTCCCTAAACGACAAGCTGGTAGCAATCGTCAGGATCCGGGGGCGCGTCAACGTGCGCGGCGACACGACCGAGACGCTCAACAGGCTGAGGCTTAAGCGCGTCAACAACTGCACGCTCATACGCATGACCGACGCCTACTATGGAATGCTCAAGAAGTGCAGCAACTACGTCGCATACGGCGAGGTAGACGACGAGACGCTATCAAAACTGATAGAGCACGGAGGGCTCAAGGCCAAGGCCGAGGAGCTTAGGGAGGGCAGGGCAGACATGGTCACGCTCAAGGAGCAGCTCCCGATAAGGCTGAAGCCTCCGAGGCACGGCTTCAAGAGCACGAAGCTCGGGTTCGCCCAAGGGGGGGACCTCGGTTACATGGGCGGGGCTATAAACGCCCTCCTCAAGAGGATGGTCTGATGGTAGTCAGGAAGGAGAAGCGCAACAGGAAGTACCACGGCACGCGCAGCTGGGGCGTCGGCAACATAAAGAACGCGAGGGGCGCCGGCGACCGCGGAGGCGTCGGCGTTGGGCGCAGGAAGCACAGGTTCACCTACTTCACGGCGAAGGCGCCGTGGATGATAGGCAGGAAGGGCTTCACCAAGTGGAGGCCCGGCAAGCTAGTCGCGATAACGCTCACGGAGGTAAACTCTATGGCCAAGAGGTCAAGCAACCCAGTGCTTGAGCTGCCTGGGCGCAAGGTCCTCAGCAACGGAACGCTCGAGAGGGGCATAACGGTCAAGGCGGCCGCGTTCTCCAAGAAGGCTGCCGAGAAGATAAAGGAGGCCCACGGCGAGGCCGTGGTAATGGGCCAGCAGGCGGATGAAGGCGCCGCTGGAGACAGGGTACGTGCATGAGGAACAAGTTCAGGATTTATTTCTACACAGACACGTTCCTGCCCGCGGTTGACGGCGTCGTCACCTCGATGCTCAACTTCAAGGGGGAGCTGGAGCGCCGCGGCCACGACGTCTACATAGTGACGCCTGGCAACAGGGAGACTAAGGAGCTGGCCGTGATGCACGACCACATAATAATGGTGCCTAGCGTCAAGTTCAGGCGCTACCCGCAGTACAGGCTGACGCTCGCGCCGTTCCTGGCGGCGATGAAGGCAGACCTGAACGACGCCGACATAATGCACCTGCAGACCCCGTTCTTCATGGGAATGTACGGGCTGATGCTCTCGAAGATGTACAAGACGCCGGTTTTGGGGTCGTTCCACACGCTCTTCACCGACAGGAACGTGATAAGGGAGTACGCCTCCAGCAGCAGGCTCACGCACCGCATACTCACGAAGTACGCGTGGCCGTACGCGCGCTTCTTCTACAACAAGTGCGACGCAGTCATAGCGCCTAGCATGTCCGTCGAGGAGCTGCTGGTGAAGCACCAGATCCCGAACGTGTCAGTAGTGCCAAACGGCGTGGACACTGCACGCTTCAACCGGAGGGTCAACGGTAGGCGCATAAGGCAGCGCTTCGTGGGCAAGAACGACGAACGCATGGTTCTGTACGTTGGCAGGCTCAGCGCCGAGAAGAACGTCGAGACGCTGATAAACGCGGCGCGCCTGCTGAAGGGCAGGCCGATAAGGTTCGTCATAGCAGGCACCGGACCCTCGCAAAGGAAGTACGAGGCTATGGTCGCACGCTACGACCTGAAGGACAGGGTGAGCTTCGCCGGCTTCGTGCCGGAGAAGGAGCTCCCGCAGTACTACGCTGCGGCCGACCTCTTCTGCATGCCCTCTACGTTCGAGACGCAGGGCATAGTCGCGCTGGAGGCGATGGCCTGCAACAGGCCGGTCGTAGGCGCAGATTACATGGCCCTGAAGAGTGTAATAGTTGACGGAAAGAACGGCGAGAAGTTCGCGCCAAAAGACAGCAGAAGCTGCGCCAGGAAGATAGAGAAGGTTATAAATAACATAGGCTCCTATAGAGGTATGACAGACACGGCCGAAGCCTACTCGGTAAGGAGAACCACCGAAAGACTGCTTCAAGTTTATGGCGCGACCCTTGATAACAGGGTCAACAATCACACATCATGAGTATACGGAAAGGCGATCTATTGGCAGAGGAAGGAAGCGGACAGCACAACGTTGCAGTGGGGCAGGGCGCGCAGCCAGCGATGGAGGCGCATCAGTACGCACCAGCGCACAAGCAGTACGGCGGCATGCCGGACGGGCACAAGTCGCTCAACGACCTGATAAAGGAATCGTCTAATGCTCAGGCGCAGGAGGTCAAGGGCACGATAGACACGATGCGCAAGGAACGCAGCGCGCTCATAGACAGGATAAAGAAGCTCAGGATAAGGCTCGAGTACAAGGAGTCCGAGCTCGTGGCCATAACCGGGTTCCTGGTGTCGGAGAAGGCGAAGCAGGACCCGAAGAAGGGCAGGGAGCTCAAGCGCATGAAGAACATGCTCGAGTTCAAGCTCTCCACCGAGGCGAAGATGTCGCTCGCGGGGGAGCGCGACATTGTGCGCAAGATCAACGAGATCAGCGCGCAGCTTGACGACTTCTACAAGGTTGTGAGGCTCGAGAGGAAGCAGGGCTTCATAAAGGGCGACATAGAGCAGTTCAGGAAGGAGCTGGGCGAGCTGGACAAGAGCATAGCCGAGCTCGACACGAAGCTGGACGAGAGGTACAAGGAGCTCAAGCACCTGCTTGGCATAGACGAGCGGCGCATGATGAGGCCGAAGCCCAAAAGGAAGATCGCGCCCATGCCGATGCAGGAGATAAACCTTGAGGACATAGCAGTGATAAAGAAGAAGGAGAAATAGCGGTGCAATCGCACCGTCGTTTTTGGCCGCGAACAACGCGGCCGGCATGGCACGCACTACGACACATAAGTGAGATATGCACGAAACAGAGAATGAAACGATAGATAAAAGCGAAAAAGAACAGACAGGAGACAACTAAAACAACAAACAACAAGAAAAAAAGAAGAACAAGGTGTTAAATTTGGAATTAACGTTTTTTGGAGCCGCGGGCGAAGTCGGCCGCAGCTGCATAATGGTAAGCAGTAAGGATACGAAGATACTCCTCGATGCAGGGGTAAAGATAGGGGAGCAGACAGAGTTCCCCAAGATAACGGACAGCGAGATACAGGAGCTTGACGGCGTCGTGATAAGCCACGCCCACCTCGACCACAGCGGATACCTTCCGCACATATACACGGTAGGGTACAGGGGCAAGGCCTACGCCACGAAGCCCACGATAGAGCTAACGAACGTGCTGCTCAACGATTACATGCGCCTGAGCGAGCCGAAGAACGTGACGAAGGAGGGGCTTGCGCGCCTCGCCAAGAACTTCACCATGATGGAGTTCAAGAGAGAGTTCAAGATAAAGGACCTCACGATCACGCTCATACCAGCGGGGCACATACTCGGCAGCGCGCTCGTCAAGGTCAGCGACGGGAAGCACACGCTGGTGTACACTGGAGACATAAACCTCTCGCGCACCAGGCTGCTCAACGGCGCGGACCTGAAGAACCTGAGCGCCGACACGCTCATAACCGAGAGCACGTACGGCGCCCAGAAGGACAACTTCAGGAGCGAGCACGAGGTGCTCAGGGACTTCGTGGCCAGCATAAAGGAGACGATAAAGCGCGGGGGCAAGGTCGTGATACCGAGCTTCGCCGTGGGAAGGGCCCAGGAGGTGCTGTTCATCGTGGACGACTACATGAACAGCGGCGCGATACCGAAGGTGCCGATATACATAGACGGCATGATACAGAAGGCGATGAAGATACACAGGCACAACGTCATCTACTGCAGGAAGGAGCTGCAGAGCAGGATACTGATGAGCGACTACGACCCGTTCAAGAGCGATAACTTCACGCACGTGGAGAAGAAGAGCATGAGGAACACGATCTCGACGGCCGACGAGAGCTCGATAATAGTGACCACCAGCGGCATGATCTCCGGCGGGCCGATAATGTACTACCTCGCGAAGATGGCCGGCAACCCGCTCAACAAGCTCATACTCGTGGGCTACCAGGCAGAGGGGACCCTCGGCAGGCAGCTGCAGGAGGGCGCGAAAAGGGTAAAGCTCGACGGGAAGGACCTCAACGTCCAGATGGACGTCCAGACCTACCACATGTCGGCGCACGCAGACAGGAAGCAGCTCGAGACCATACCGACAAGGATAAACGGTCTCAAGAACATCTTCATAGTGCACGGAGAGCACACCAAGCAGGAATCGCTGAGGGACGCCTTCAAGGACAGGTACAACACGATAGTCCCAAAGCCGGGGGAGCACTTCACTATTTAGGCGTTCCCGCGGTGCTCGCGTTTTGACGAACACTTAGCGCGAGCCCCGTTCCTGCGCTCCCGCCGCAGCAAGGCATAAATATGATTGTACCTGCAAATAGAGAGGTATCAACAAATCCGTGGGTTGCCATGAAGAGCAGGAACCGGAAGGAGGAAAGCAAGGAGATAGAGCAGATAAGGCGCATGAAGGAGCTAGAGGGCATCATCAAGAAGAACGATATAGAGAACGCCTTCGTCGTCACCACCTCCAAGGACTCTGAGTCCGTGAGCAGCGACATCGCAGACAACATAATCAACAAGCTCAGCGGCGAGCGGATCAACGAGAAGGAGCTCACGCTCATAGAGAACATGACCACCAGGAACGGCTCGAAGCACCAGGCGCAGGGCGCGCCGCAGGGGAAGCAGCACATGCAGGTCCACATGGTGAAGGCGGGCGGGAAAAAGGCGCAGGCGAAGCCGAAGGCCGCGAAGCATGTCGCAGCAAAGCATGCAAAGAAGAAAGGCATAAAAAAGCGGAATAGGTAATCTATTTATCTGGGCTCTTGGCTCAACGGTAGAGCGCCCGCTTTGCAAGCGGGAGGTTGCGGGTTCAATTCCCGCAGAGTCCAT
>VFSW01001789.1_pt1 | contig 32713 bp, 29 predicted proteins | sample 5358111 | NCBI WGS metagenome assembly VFSW01 (sample SAMN11554181, study PRJNA540505) | mine drainage metagenome | isolation source: sediment from site ElyBrook_90M | place: USA: Ely Copper Mine, Vershire, VT | collected 2017
GGGATGGACGCTCGAAAACATATCGGGCAGGAGGCGGTCGCGCGACATGGCGAACCAGACGCGGGCCTGGCCGTATTGATAGACCAGCAACGACGAGAGCATGCCCATGAGCGCGCCGGCGGTGACGATGAGGCGGAGGCGGTTGTAGCCCAAAGCTTTCAGCGCATCGGCGACGGGGGAATCGGTGTTGAGGGTTTGATAGTGCGCGATGCCGGTGAGGACGAGCGAGACGGAGCCGTAGAGGATGGTGCAGACGATGAGCGTGGCGATGATGCCGAAGGGCATGTCGCGCTGGGGTTTGCGGCACTCCTCGGCGGCGGTTGAAACTGAATCGAATCCGATGTAAGTGAAGAAGACGATGGAGGCGCCGGTGAGCACGCCGGAAAAGCCGTTGGGGGCGAAGGGATGCCAGTACGAAGTGTGGATGGCGCGGGCGGCGCCGAGGCAGAAGATGACGATGGCGAGGATCTTGATGGCCACCATGGTGGTGTTGACCTCGGCGCTTTCCTTCACGCCGCGGACGAGAATCCAGGTGACCAACATCGTGATGAGCAGCGCGGGAACATTGAACCATCCAGCGGGCTGGCCGGGGGCGGGGAAGACGGGGTAAGCCAATTGCGGCGGCAGATGGAAGCCGAGCAGATTGTCGCCGAGGTCCTGCAGATAGGCGGAAAAGCCGACGGCGACGGACATGTTCGAGACGGCGTATTCGAGGATGAGATCCCAGCCGATGATCCAGGCGAAGATCTCGCCGAGGATGGCGTAGGCGTAGGTGTAGGCGCTGCCGGCGATGGGGATCATCGAGGCGAGCTCGGCATAGCAAAGGCCGGCGAAGAAGCAGGCGATGGCGACCAGGATGAACGAGAGCGTGATGGCGGGGCCGGCGCCGGGGCGGCCGAGCGACGTCGCGCCGTGGACGCCATGGGTGAGCAGATCGAGAATGGTGGCGTGGAAGATCGATTCGATCTTCTCCACTTTGCCCGCCGCGGCGGTGCCCGTGAGGGTGAAGATGCCGGAGCCGATGACCGCTCCGACGCCGAGCGCGGTGAGGCTCCAGGGACCAAGCGATTTGCGCAGGCGATGGGCGGGATCTTCCGACGCTTCGATCAGCGCATCGATACTCTTGGTCCGCAGGAGTTGGCTGGCCACGGTTGTGGGGAGTAGATTACCGCTTGCGCTGGCCCTTGGCGATGCCGGCGACTTTCTTCTTCATCGAGCCGCGGGCGACGCCGGTGGCGCGCTTGGCTTTCGGGGCGGCCTTGCGGCGCGCGGCGCGCTTCAACTTCTTGCGTTCTTCGGTGTCCGTGATTTTCTTTGTGTTCATTCCTGTACCTTGATTCCTGCGAACCGTTCCATAATTTTTTTCAAACCGTATCCTGGAAAGGATACCGTGAGTTTAGCGTCTTCGCCATCCCCTTCGCGGCGGAGGATGGTGCCGCGGCCATATTTCGGATGCTGGATGGTGGCTCCGGCGGCGGGTGGTTTCTTGACGGCGGACTTGGCGGGCGCGATGGGGACGACCTTGGCGGGCGCGGCCTGTTTAGCCGAAGCGGCCTCGGCGATGCCGCGCGGCGGAGGCATGCCGCGGTCGGCGAAGAACTGGGAAATGTTTTCGACGGAATTATACGTCTTCCCGGTGAAGAGGTTTTTCCGGGCGGCGTCGCGAACCTCGTGGCGTTCGGAGAACAAGTCCACATGTCCGCCGGCGGCGGCGGCGTCCTCGCGCAGGTTCTCGGTCAACGCGCGCGGCACTTCGCGCAGGAACCGGGACGGCATCGCCGCTTCCGGCTGGCCTCCGCCGAAGCGGCGCCGGTACCGCGCCCGCGTCAGAAATAAACGCTCGCGCGCGCGAGTCATCCCCACGTAGCAGAGCCGCCGCTCCTCCTCCATGCCGGAGGGAGAATTCAGCGAACGGCTATGCGGGAACAGCCCTTCTTCCAGCCCCGCGACGAAGACAATCGCGAACTCCAGCCCCTTCGCGTTGTGCATGGTAAGAAGCGACACCGCCGCCTGCTCGTCCAGCGAATCGGCGTCGGCGACCAGGGCGGCGTGGTCGAGAAATTCCGTCAACGTTTCTCCCCGTTCGCCCGCTTCGGCCGCGGCCGTCAGGAGTTCGTCCAAATTGGCGAGGCGCGATTCGGAGTCCGGACCGGTGTCGTCCTGAAGCATGCGGCGATAGCCGGTGCGCGAGAGAATTTCACGCAGCGTATCGGCGATGGAGTTCTGTTGGGCGAAGGCGGCGAGATCGGCGATCATGCTCCGGAAACCCGAAAGCGCGGCTTCGGCGCGGCCGGGAAGGGTGTGCGCTTCCAGCATCCGGTCCATCGCTTCCCAAAGACCGGTGTGAGTCTCGGCCGCGTGCCGCTCCAGTTGTTCGACCGTGGTCTTCCCGATCCCGCGCGCCGGGGTGTTGACGACGCGCAGCAAGGCGATGGAATCCTGCTGGCTGGCAAGAAGTTTCAAATAAGCCAGGACGTCCTTCACCTCCGCCCGCTGATAGAAGCTGAACCCGCCCACGACCAGGTATTTGCGCCCGTAGCGCCGCAGCGCTTCCTCGATCTGGCGCGATTGGAAATTCGTGCGGTACAAAACGGCCACGCGCCGCGCGGGGTCCTCGCGCAGCAGCCGCTCGATGGTGTCGGCGATGAACAGCGCTTCGTTTTCGGCGTCGATGCCCTCATACAGACCGATGGGCGAGCCCGCGCCCGCCTCCGTCCACAGCCACTTGCCCTTGCGCTCCGTGTTGTTGGCGACTACGGAACTGGCCGCTTCGAGAATATTCTTCGTCGACCGGTAGTTCTGTTCCAGGCGGATCACCGTTGCGCCGGGATAATCGCGCTCGAAGTCGAGAATATTGCGGATGTCGGCTCCGCGCCACCCGTAAATAGACTGATCCTCGTCGCCCACGACGCACACGTTGTTCGCCCCCGCCGAAAGCAGGCGCATCAGCTCGTATTGAGCGCGGTTGGTGTCCTGATATTCGTCAATCATCAGAAATTCGTAGCGGCGCTGGAGACGGGCGCGCAGTTCCTCGTCGTGCGCCAGCAGCCGCACCGTTTCGAGCAACAGATCGTCGAAGTCCAGCGCGTTGGCCTGGCGCAACCCGCTCTCGTAGCGGTCGTAAAGCGCAGCCAGACGCGATGCGCGCGGATCGCGGGCCTCCCCGTAGGCCTCTTGCGGAGTCTTTTTCGCGCTCTTTTGCGAGCCGATCCAGGAAAGCGCCGCGCGGTATTGCACCGCTTCCTCGCTCAGGCCGAGAACGCGATAGATCGACTTCAACAGCGCGATCTGGTCGTCATCGTCATAGATCGTGAACTGGGGAGTAAAACCCGGCCGGATTTCCGCCAGATTCCGCCCATCGCGCCGCAAAGTACGCACGCAAAACGAGTGAAAAGTGGAGACCAACGGGCTCTCCGCGATCGGCGGATTCCCCAGCAGGGACCGGACCCGCTGGCGCATCTCCTCGGCTGCTTTATTGGTAAACGTGACGGCGAGGATGGACGGCCCGGGTACGCCGTGCGCGGTGACCAAGTGGGCGATCCGATGGGTGATGACACGAGTTTTTCCGCTTCCGGCGCCCGCCAATAAAAGAAGTGGACCGTCGACATGGCTCGCCGCAGCGCGCTGCTGGGGGTTAAGAAACTCTAGAAAATCCATGAAAACAGGGGTATTAGCGATTTTAGCACACGCGCTGGCTGAAAACGTTCGCACCCAAATTGAATTCAATACCCGCATTATTGGGTATTGTATTAGGAGGATAGTACTGATAGTACTAATACATCTATGACAACACCTACCTCCCCCTATTTGGTAGAAGTAAGGCTAGGGCAACTGCGAGAGCGGCGAAGAGCCGTGAATAACCTGATTCGGGCGCTGGACCGATACCAGGAGACCCGTACCTGCGAGAAAAAGCCGGTCACCGGCGAGAAAACTCAAGCGGGAGGGCCGGCTTGGGGCGTGCGCCAGTTGGCATCCTGACGCGGCATGTTTGTTTCCAGGGGAGGTTGGCGGCCGCCCGGGTTAGCGAGCGGCTCCGCGGCCTCCTTGGAAAAGCGTTTGTTGGAATGGCAGGGACGGGCGGAACCGTAGTAACCTGAACGATTGCCGGTACGCCTCACAGATGTCGATGGATTCGGCTCACCGGCCTAGTGGGCTGAATGCTGATTGATTTTGGTCTGATTCAGCGGGCGCAGGCCGGCGAAGACGCGGCGTTCAATCAGATCGTGGGCGCATACCGGAGACGGATTCTCGGGACGATCGGGCGATTGATCGGGCGACCCGAGGATGTGGAAGACGTTGCGCAAGAGGCGTTTTTACGGCTGTATTTTTCGCTCGACCAGTTGCGGACCCCGGAAATGTTCGAGCCATGGCTGTATCGGCTGACGGTGAACGCGGCCTACGATCATCTGCGCCGGCAGCGGCGGAGGAAAGAGGCGCGCATGGCGGACCTTTCCGAGCAGCAGGTGATGATGGCCGACGCCACGGCCGGAGGGTTACAGAGCACGGAGGACGCGCGCCGGGCGCGAGCCAGGGATACCGCCCAGGCGCTGCTGGCCGCGGTTTCCGAGCAGGATCGGATCCTCTTGACGCTCAAGGAAGTGGAAGGACTTTCGCTGAAAGAACTGGGCGAAATTTACCATGTCAAAGAGAACGTGCTGAAGGTGCGGCTGTTCCGCGCCCGCCAGCGGGTTCTGAAAGCCTTCGAATCGCGGAAAGAAACAGAGCCGGGCGAAGTGGGAAAATCTTCCAGGTGATGAACGTATGAATCGCCACGAAAACGAATTAGACGACTTATTTCGGGCCTACCGGGCCGCTTGCCCCGATGTAGAAGGCTCTCCCGGCTTCCTGCCCGGACTTTGGCGCCGCATCGAGGCCAAGCGGGCCGCCCGCATGCAGTTGCGCCATCTTAGCCGGTTGGTGCTCAGCGGCGCCGCCGCGGTGTGTCTGCTGATGACCGGCGCCATGCTGTTTCCCTCTAGCTCCTCCCCCTCGCTGAATCAAAGCTATGTGGACGCCTTGGCCGCCAGCCAGGACGCCGGAACCTGGAGCTACGCCGAGGCCCTCCATGTGGACATCGGAGAAACCGGCCCGCGATGAAGCGTTTCCAGCTTCCCATCGGCGTCTATCTGGCCCTCGTTTTCCTTAGCGGGGTACTGATCGGAGCCTTCGGGCTGCGCTTATATATGGCCCGCGCCGTCAGCGCCTCCGTCGTTCATAAGGAGCCAAGCGCCGAGGAGTTCCGGCGGCGATATCTGAATGAAATGCAGCGCAAACTGGGCTTGGACGCCGCGCAGGTGAGCGGCGTGAACGCGGTGTTGGACGACACCAAGGCGCGGTTCCGCGAAATTCACAAACAGATAGAACCGGAGGTTAAAGCGCTAAAGGAAGGGCAGGTGGAGAAAATCCGCGCCCTGCTGACTCCCGCCCAGCGCCCCAAGTACGACGAATGGCGCGCCGCGCGGGAACGCAACGGCAAGTAGGCGCCTTACTTGGCCACAAGCTGTTTCTTGGCGGCCTTCTTTTCCTTCATTTCCTTCGACTTCAATTCCATTTTCTGGAAACGGTCGACGCGCCCTTCCGTGTCGATCAACTTTTGGCGGCCGGTAAAGAACGGATGGCAGGCGGAGCAGATTTCCACTCGCAGGTCGCCCTTGTGAGTGGAGCGGGTCTTGAACTTGTTCCCGCAGGCGCAGCCGACGTTCACTTCTGCATAGGCGGGATGAATTCCGGGCTTCATTGCAAATTCCTTTCGATGGGGGAGAACCTTCAGGATACCACGGAGATTCCGCGCTCCAGATGGAAAGCCCCGCATGACGGTCAAGCCATGCGGGGCGATCTGCCGTAGGACGGCAACTTCGATTTACTTCGCGCGAAGGGCAGCCGATCGACAGGAGCGGCGGCCTCGACACTGTACGAAGCCTGAACGTTGGAGCGGTCGGACTAAGAGTCGGCCACCTCGCGCGTGGGTAAACAAGAGCAACTACAACCAGTACTCATTTAGACTGAACCACCTCCTTCCTCAGTGATAATTCCATCATAAAACCAACCGCCCATTTCTGTCCAGCGAAATCCGGCAGAAAATCCGAGGCCTCGCGCGGGGAGTAGAATAACGGGGTGAGCGCCGCGCAGCCCGCCCCCGTTTCGCCGAGCTTGGAGCCGCTTCCGGTCCCTCCGAAGCGCGGGATGGCGAGAGCCATCGCCGGGTTCTTCGTCTCCGGGTTGCTGATGGCGTTCCCCGGCGCCATCCTGCCCGCCTGGCAAGCGGAGTTGGCCGCCGATTTCACCGACGTCGGGAAATACTTTCTCGCCCTCGCGCTGGGAATCCTGGCCGGACTTTGGATTGCCCCGCGCCTGGTGCGGGCCAAAGGCGTCTCGTTCGCACTCGTCTCGGCCACCTCGGTGGCCGCCGCCGCAGTTCTCTTTCTGGGCTGGGCCGGGCCGCCTTCGCCCGAGGGCCTACGCCTCCTTGGCATGGCCGGAGCCGGCGTGGGCGCCGCGATCCTCAATCTAGCCCTGTTCCAAGCCGTAGCTCCGCTCTATGAACGCGACCGCGCCGCCACCATCAACCTCGCCGGAGCCCTTTTCGGACTGGGAGGACTGATCACCGCGCTGCTGGTGGCGCAAACGTTTTATGCCCTCGCCGTTCCCGCAATTCTCACCCTGCTCGCCGCCATCCCGGCCGGGTTCGCCATCCTCTTTGCCGGCGCCCGGTATCCCGCCTCCGCTCCCGCCGCCGTCCAGCCGCATCAGGGCTGGAAGGATCTCCGCAATCCTCTCGCCGCCATGGTGGGGCTGTTGCTGTTTTTTCAGTTCGGAAGCGAGCTTTCCATCGCCGGATGGCTCCCGCTGTTTCTCATGCGCCGTCTCGGCATCAGCCCCGCCGCCGCTCTCCTCATGCTGGCCTGCTATTGGGCCACGCTGCTTGGCGGCCGCTTCGCCGCTCAGGCGATTCTTCCCAAAGGCGGGCACCGCCGCATTCTGCTCGGCTCGGTCGGAATCGAACTCTTCGGCTACCTGCTGCTGACCGCGACGAACAATGTTTCCGGCGCCGCGGTCGGAATTCTTTGCCTCGCCACCGGGTATTCCGTGACCTACCCGCTGCTCGCGGAGAGGATCGGCGGCCGGATCCCGCATTTTCACCCCGGCCTCTTCCAAGGTATTTTTTCGTTTGCCTTCGCTGGAGCGCTGCTCGCGCCCTGGCTGTTAGGCTATCTCGCCCAGGCCTGGGGCATCGCGGCGGTCATGCTGCTGCCGCTTTGCGGCACGCTCGCCGTCTTTTTGCTCTTGCCCCTGATCATGCTCGAAGGATACTTGACCGGCCTCGCCAGCGCACGCAAGACCAAACGGGCTTGATACAATCGGGATAGGGAGTGCCGAATGCCGATCTACGAATATGTTTGCGAGGACTGCGGAACGGAATTTGAAAAGCTGGTGCGCCGCGGCGCCGAGGGCGTAGCCTGCCCCAAGTGCGGGGAAGTCCACGTGAAGACGCGGTTTTCGACGTTCGCCGCCCGCGCCGGATCCCCGGCCCCGTCGTCCCGCGGCGAAATGCCCGCCTGTCCCGGCGGCATGTGCCGGACGCCGGACCTGTGCGGCCGGAACTGAAAACGCCCGTCTAAAACACCCGCCGCTTCAGTCGCTCCACGGTGAATTTCGCCGTGTCGGCCACCGCCATAACAGTCATCACTCCGGCCTGCACCGGATCGGTCACCACCAGGTCCGCCGCTTCCGGAACGCTGCCCGCCATGTTCAGGCTCACCACCAGCAGCCCCTGCGCACGCACGTCGCGTACCGCGCGTTCGATGTCCCCGCCCATCAACGAACCCGCCAGCACCAGCGCCTTCGCACGCGGCAGACGCCCCACCGCGCGTACCGCCGCCGCCAGCGACTGCTCCCCCACCAGCGGTATCGTATCCACCGAGATGTGCTCGCCGCGGATGTTATGCCGGTCCGCTTCCGAGATCGCCCCGATCGCCACCTGCCCCACCTGCGCTCCGCCGCCTACGATGATGATCCGTTTCCCGTACACTTTGTCGAGCGTGTCCACCGCCGTCACCTGCCGCACGATCGGCAGCGCGCCGATGGCCACGATCAGCCCGTGCTTGCGGTCCCGCGGCAGGCGGATTTCAAAGTACACGCGCGCCTCCCGCTCCCGCTCCTCGACAATCTCCACCGACGCGATGTCGCCGTCGTGCGCGGCGATCACGCCCGTAAGCTGATGCAGCACTCCGGGGCCGGATTCCGTAAGAACCACCAATCCGGTCCGGTCGGCCGTTTCCTCGCCGCTCATTCCGGCTTTACATCCACCCAACGGTTGGAAGCGCTCGCCTCCATCACCGCGGCCAGAACAAGCTGCCAGCGCAAGCCGTCGTCGAAGTGGGGCTGCATCGGAGCGCCGGAGGGGATCGCGTGGACCAGATCGGCGGCCTGGTTGGTGAAGGTGTGTTCATAGCCGATGGCGCAGCCCGGCACCCACCAGTTCTTCATGTATGGATGCTCTTCCTCCCACACCGAAATCTCCCGCCACCCTTGCACGTGCTTGGGATCGCGCGAGTCGAAATACCACAGCCGGCTCATGTCTTCCAGATTGAAATAGAGGCTTCCGAACTCCCCGTTCACCTCGAACGTATTCGCGTTCTTGCGCCCGTTGGCGAAGCGCGTCGCTTCGAAGTGCCCGATCGCTCCGCCCGAATACCGGCACACGAAAATCGCCGCGTCCTCGATCTCCACCTTGCTCTTGCCGCCTTCGGGCCGCTCGCGCTCTTCGACGAACACGCGGCTGGTGGCGGCGAGACTGACGATCGATTGATCGACGAGAAAGTGCGAGATGTCGACGATGTGGCTGAGCAGATCGCCCGTCACGCCCGAGCCGGCGATGTCCTTGTCCATCCGCCAAAGCAGCGGCACCGACGGATCGAGCGTCCAGTCCTGAAGGTACAGCCCGCGAAAATGGAACACGCGTCCGATGCGCCCTTCGAGGATCAACTGGCGGGCGAAGGCGATCGCCGGGACGCGCCGGTAATTGAACCAAACCGTATTGGCGTTGCCGCCGCGCGCCGCCTTCGCCATCACCGCCGCTTCCGGCCCATTCATCGCCAGCGGCTTCTCGCAGGCGACGATCTTCCCCGCCGCAAGCGCGGCAAGCGCGATCTCGCGATGCGTGTTGTTCGGCGCGCAGATATCCACCACCCGGACGTCCGGACAATCCACCACCGCCCGCCAATCGGTCACCGCCTCCTCCCAGCCCCAGCGGCTCGCCATCGCCGCGACTTTTTCTTTCTCGCGGCCGCACACCATCCGCAGCCGCGGCTTCCATGGCAGCTCGAAGAACTGCGGAGCCTGGCGCCATGCATTGCTGTGCGCCTTGCCCATAAATTTATAGCCGATCATTCCAATGCCGAGAGTGTCTGTCATGGGGAGTAAGGGAACCGAAGGTTCCACGAAGGATTATATATCGCGGGACTGCGCGGCGGGTTGCGGTTCCCGGACGCCGTTCCTGGTGTCCTTGGCCTGCCGGTGGAGTTCGTCCATCTTAATGCCCGTAATGGCCAGCGCGATGAAGCCGACCACCAGCAGCGGCAGCGTCACCGCGCTAAACAGGACGATCGAGAATCGCTTCGCCAGCGCCTTCGGAACATGGAACAGCATCAGCCCGATGACCGCGAACGCGTTGAAGGCGCCCAGATTCCCCGGCGCCTGCGGCACCACCCCTCCCAGCCGGATCACCACCATCGACGCGAAGGCCGCCAGCATAGAGAGTTCCGACAACGGACGATAGGCCTGCAGCATCGCGTAAATCGGAACCGCCTGCATCAACAAGTACGGCAGGCTCACGAAAAAAGCGAAGTACAGATACCGCGAGTGGCCGATGAGATGCAGATCCTGGATCAGGATGTGGACCCAGTTCAGCCACCGCGCGCGGAGCAGCGCATCCAGCGTCTGCTGTTTCCAATACATGGCGACGGCCAGGAACACGATGCACACCAGCAGAATGAAGCCCAGGAAATACCCGCCGTCGACGATATACCCCGGCATTCGCGGAACGAGCCGGATCGCGACGAAGAGGCAGGCCATCAACCAGATCCCATCGAAGATGCGCTCGATCGAAGCGGAAGCCACCGTGACCGAGAGCGGAATGTCGTTCCAGCGCGCCTGGAGGAAACAGCGGATCAGCTCGCCGGCGTGAAACGGAAAGACTCCGCTGGCGAAAAGCCCGACGTAAATCGCGCGGAGAGAATGGAAGAACGAAACCCGCTTCACCGGCGCCAGGATCAGGACCCAGCGCCACGCCTGCCACCCATAGGCGAGCACGCCGCTCACCATCGCCACCGCCACCCAGCGCCAATCGAGATGGGCCACCTCGTGCCGCAGCAAATGGAGATTCGCTCCTCGCAAAACCCAAATCAGGCAAGCGAGGCAGAGGAGATTGATGAGGAGGATCAGCGGCGTTTGCGAAAAGCGCTTCCGCGAACCGTCCCCCGAGGGTGGCGTCATGCGTTCCAGTTCCATGATATGCCAGCGCACGGCAGTGGGGAATGGAAGCCGCCGGCTCGCGCTACCATCGGGGATGGAAGCGCCACCCGCGGATGGCGCGGCGCTTCCGATCGAAAACGTTCCCAGGCAACCGGAGGCTCATGAGCGACCGCATAGAGTTCGAAATCGTATGTCCGAACGACCACAACCAGTCGGTCGCCTTCCGCAGGGAGGAATTCGAAGAAGCGCTGAAGTCCGGCGCGCTGGTGTTCCATTGCAATACATGCGATTCGGATTGGCATCCTACCGGGGAAGAAATATCCAAGATGCGAAAGCGGTTCTCGAAGAATTCAAGTTAGATCCCGGCAGTTCCACCGATTCCTCCGTGATCCCGGTGTTGCAATCCGTGGATCAATTCCCGGGCTCGCTCCGTCCAATCCATGCCCGCGCTCGGCCGCGCGAATCCCCATGCCTACCAGCGATCTCTGCGTGGAGCACTCCGGCGGCTCGTGAGAGAATTAAGGCGTGCGGAACTACGCCGTGGTCATTCATGAGGATCCGGATGGCGGTTTTTGGGGAGAGGTTCCGGCCCTGCCGGGCTGCTTTTCCCAGGGGGAAACGGTCGATGAGCTTAGGCAGAATATTCGCGAAGCCATCGCCGGCGTACTCGAAGTCCTAAAAGAACAGGGGCGCGAACCGGACTCGAACATTCAGATTCTGGACGTTGCCGTTTGAAATCGATCACCGGTCCAGTGGCGAGAAATCGGAAACAGGCGTATGCCCTCGGATCGCACGCGACATCCCGTGAAGCGCCCCCCTCCCCGTCTTGACAGCGATAGCCTAAGGAAATGTTCCACCTTCCTCGCGATCTCCGCTTCGGCGTTCGCCTGCTCAAGAAGAGTCCCGTCTTCACCGCCACCGCGGCGTTGTTGATCGCTATCGGCGTCGGGGCCAACACCCTGATTTTCAGCGTCGTCAACGCCGTATTGCTCCGGCCCCTGCCGGTCGCGCATCCCGAGACCCTGGTTCGCGTGGTCGAGGTTCATCCGAAGAACTTCGTCACTTGGGACCTGCCGTACGATTTCTGCGCCGCCTCCGCGTCGAGGGACGTCGACTTCTCCGAAGCGATTTGCCAGGGCGAAGCCGATGTCGCCTATAGCGGCGATGGGCGTTCTACCGAGCGCGTGCGCGTCCACTTGGTCTCGCCGAATTTCTTTTCTTTCCTCGGCGTGCCTGCCTATCTCGGACGCATCCTCACCGCCGATGACGAACGCGCCCGCGCCCAGATCGTCGTCCTCGGCTACGATTTCTGGCAACGAAAATTCGCCGGCAACCCCTCCGTCGTGGGCCGGAAGATCGTTCTGGGTGGGCATCCATTCACCATCATCGGCGTCACGCCGGAGGCATTCAACGGTTTGGCCGCCGACACCAGCCCCGATCTGCGCGTGCCCGCTTCGGTAGACCGTCTTCTGATCGCCCCAAGCGAAGACATCGCCCCCGGCGCGCGGCCTCTTTTCGCGCAGGTGTTTGGGCGATTGCGCCCCGGCGTTTCTTTCGAACGCGCCGACGCCGATGTCGATCCATCCCTGCACGCCGCTCTCAACGATGCGGTCGACAAGTTCTTTGGGACGAAAACGCGGACGCCCCCCGGCGCGCTCCAGTCTCGTCTTCGGCTGGAATCCATCGTCAACGGAGTCTCGACGCTGCGCGCGCAGTTCTCCCGAGGCCTGGAACTGTTAATGGCCGGCGTCGCACTGCTCCTCCTGATGGCCTGCGCCAACGTGGCCGGCCTGTTGCTTGCTCGCTCCGCCGCCCGCGCGCAAGAGATCGGCGTTCGCGTGGCCCTTGGCGCGAGCACCGGCCGGATCGTGAGCCAACTGCTGACGGAAGGCCTTCTGCTGTCGCTCGCCGGAGGCCTCGCCGCCATCCCTTTAACGGCGCTGTGCCTGCCCCTGTTGGCTCGTGGCTTGCCTCCGATTCGAGATCGCGCGGCGGTTCTGCAACCGCTCGCCGTTCACATCGCCATCGATCTTCGTGTGCTGGCATTCGCCCTGGGCGCCACCGTTCTTACGGCGGTGCTTTTCGCGCTCTCGCCCGCCTTGCGCTGTGTACGTACCGGCGCCGCCGCCGCGTTCCCAGGCGGCCGCACCACAACGCGGCCGTTTCGCGCAGGCCATTGGATTGTCGTCGGGCAAGTGGGAATCTGCACGCTGCTTCTCATGGGAGCGGCTCTGTTGATCGAGACGCTCGGGCACATGCGTTCCATGAATCCCGGCTTCGACGCCGATCGCGTCGTGACGTTCACCATCGACCCGTCCCTGCGCGGCTACTCGCCGGATCGCAGCCGCGCCTTCAGCAAGGCTCTATTGCGAGCGGCTGCCGCGGTACCCGGAGTAACCTCCGCCAGCGCCGCTTCGATCGGGCTGATGCGCGGCACCGGCATGAAGTCGACCGTCGGAGCCGCCGGAACTCGCATCGCCCCCAGCGACTTCCTCAACAGCAGCCTGAACCAAGTCACGCCGGGCTACTTCGAAACGATGGGCATGCCCCTTCTCGCCGGCCGTAAGTTCGATTGGCTCGACCGGACGGCCGCGAAATCGCGTCCGGTGATCGTGAACCGCGCCTTCGCGACGCACTTTTTCCCAGGCCGGAATCCGGTCGGAGAACGCTTCGGGTCCCCCGGCCCGGGCGGCGTCGCGGCGGCCGATAACGAGATCGTCGGAGTCATAGGCGACGCCCGGTACCGCTCTCTTCGCGAGCCGATCCCGCCGACCGTCTATAGCCCCGCGGTCGACGGATTCGATTCCGGTTTCATTCTGCATGTGCGCACCAAGCAAAGCCCCGCGACGGTGATCGCGCCCATCCGGGAACTGCTGCATTCCCTCGATCCGCAAATGCCGCTTATCGAAGCGCGGACGTTGCGCGAAGAGGTCGAAGCGTCGCTCTGGCAGGAGCGTTTGCTCGCGGCGCTCTCGGCGATCTTCGGAGCCATTGCGGCTTTGCTTGCGAGCATCGGCCTCTATGGAACGCTCGACTACGCCGTGAGATCCCGCCTCCGCGAAATCGGCGTGCGGGCGGCCTTAGGCGCCGAGCCATCGCGGATCGCGGCGCTGTTTTCGCGCCAGGCGTTCCTGTTAACCGCCGGCGGCGTGGCTCTCGGATTGTGCGCGTATGCCGCGGCGTCCGTGTACTTGCGCGGGGCGCTTTATGACATCGCTCCGTGGAATTCGGCCGCCGTCGCTGCCGTCGTGTCGCTCATCGGTTTCCTCGCGGCGGTCGCAACGGCGCCGGCCGCCCATCGCGCTGCACGCATCGATCCGGCGTCGGCGCTGCGGAGTGAATAGGGACAAGCGCCCGAAGCCAAACTCATAGAAGATCCTCTACCCAGCGACGCGCGTTTCAGGGTAGAATATCTTCTGACGACATGGCAAAACAATCTTCCGGCCGCATCGAGCTATTGCAAGGCACGCTGGACATGCTGATTCTGCGCACCCTCCTGTTCGGTCCCGCCCACGGCCATCAGATCGCGAAACACATCCAACGCACTACGGACGACCTGCTCCAGATCGAGCACGGTTCGCTCTACCCGGCCCTGCACCGCCTGGAGCGCAAAGGCTGGCTGAGCGCCAAATGGGAGCCGGCCGCCAAAGACCAAAAACGGGAATTCAAATTCTACCGGCTCACCCCGGCGGGCCGGAAGCAACTCGCCGCCGAAGAGTCGAAATGGAAGCAAATGGCCGGGGCGATCTCCCGCGTGATGTGGCCGGCCGCGGAGGGTTGACATGCGATGGTGGCGCCGGAAAGAACGCGAGCGGGAACTGGATCGCGAACTGCGATCGGATCTGGAGTTGGAGGCTGCCGAACAGCGCGCGAGCGGCTTATCGGAGGAAGAAGCCCGCTATGCGGCGCAGCGGGCTTTCGGCAATACGACCTTCGTCAAGGAGGAAATGCGCGCGGCGCGGGGATGGACGTGGCTCGGTTCCTGCGCGCAGGATCTTCGTTTCGGCTCGCGAATTTTGGCCAAAAGCCCCGGCATAACCCTGGCGGTGATCCTATCGTTGGCGCTCGGCCTGGGCGCAACCACCGCATTGTTTTCCTTATTGAATTCGCTGCTCTTCAAGGCGCTGCCCGTTCCCGAGCCGGAGCGGCTGATCGTGCTCAGCCACGGCTCGGGCGCGGAAAAGGACACCATTTTTAGCTACCCGCAGTTGGCGGCGCTGCTCGAGGAAAGCAAAGGCGCCGTCGATCTTTTCGGCTCTTCCAGCGGCGATAGCCGGCTCCAATCCGCGAACCTCGATCGCAAAGTTCAGGTTCAGTTCGTCTGCGGCGGCGCTTTTCGCGTTCTCAAAATCGCTCCGTTCCTGGGACGGCTCTTGGACGCCGCCGACGACATTCGTGGATCGGGTTCAGCGCCGGTCGTCGTCCTCGGCTACCGGTTTTGGAAGAGCGCGTTTCATGGCGATCCTTCGGTGATTGGCCGCAAGGTTCTCATCGATTCCGTTCCTTTCATCGTCGTTGGCGTCACTCCTCCGTCCTTCTACGGCGTGTCCGTCGGCGGCTATGCGGACATCACGCTACCCATTGCGAGCGAGCTGGCCCTCATCCCTCAAACCACGATGCTCGATTGCAAGAACTGTTATTGGTTGAGCATCATGGGCCGTTTGAAGCCGCGGGTGGATGCCCGCACGGCGGCGGCCCGGCTCAACGTGGCCTGGAAAAACGTTCTGCGCGCGGACATGCCGGAGAACCTGCCGGAGCGGTATAAGGCCGAATACTTGGCGGAGCGCATCGCCCTCGCGCCCGGAGGATCCGGTCTTTCCTATCTGCGCGGCCGTTTTACCAATCCTCTGTATGTCCTCCTGGCAATGACCGGCGTGATCCTGTTGATCGCCTGCGCGAACGTCGCAAATCTGCTGACGGCGCGAGCGCTGGCTCGCCAGCGGGAATTGGCGGTCCGGCTCTCCATCGGCGCGGGGCGGGGCCGGCTGGTGCGCCAGTTGCTCACCGAGAGCGCCTTGCTCGCCGCCGCCAGTCTCGTTGCCGGCATCGCGGTGAATCTGGCTTGCGTCCGTGGCCTGCTCTGGTTCCTGTCCAGTGGAGGAGAGAACGTGTATCTCGATACCTCTCCCGATTGGCGAGTGGCCGCGTTTGTCTCCGCGACGGCCCTGCTGACCCTCGCGCTGTTTGGTCTCTCGCCGGCGCTTCGGGCCACGCGCTGCCGCCTGAATGGCGCATTGGCGGAGGGATCGCAATCGGTCACCGGGCGATCCTCGTTTGGCCGGCCCGTCCTGTGCGCGCAGCTTGCACTTTCGTTTTCGTTGCTGGTCGCCGCCATCCTGTTGGCTCGAACCCTCCATGATCTTCGAACATTCGATGCCGGTTTCCGCCGCGAGCATCTGCTCCTCATTAGTCCCGACACCACCCGCGCCATTCCGAAATACAGCGACCTGCTTCGATATGGGGAAGCGGTACTTTCCGACGTGCGAAATCTCCCCGGCGTGCGTTCGGCAAGCGGGTCGGTCGTCATTCCGATGTCCGGCTCCAGTTGGCAACGCGACTTCACCGCGCCCGGATCCATAGCCCGGCGCGGTTCCGGCTCCAGTTGCTACGAGAATTTCGTGACGTCCGATTTTTTTCAAACGATGGGAACGCGCCTTCTGTCCGGGCGCGAGTTCACCGAGCGGGATGATGAGGCCGGTCCCAAAGTCGCGGTCGTGAACGAGGCTGTCGCCCGGCGCTACTGGGGCAATGAAAGCCCTCTGGGCAAGCGGATCCTCGATGTCGGCACGAAGGAACCGCTCACCGTCGTCGGCGTCGTGGAAGACGCCAAGTACCGGGATTTCCGGAAAGCGGCGCCGCCAACGGTCTACCTGCCGCTACGCCAAATACCCTCTACGATGGGCTGGAGCCTGAACGTCGAAGTCTGGATCTCCGGCGATCCCCATTTGCTCACCCCGCCAGTGCATGAGGTGTTGAATCGCCGATTAAAAGACATCGATACCAAGTTTCAGACGTTCACCGAAATGATCGACGAGGGGATTCTTTACGAGCGCCTGCTCACCGCGCTTTCGATTTCCTTCGGCGGTCTGGCGGTACTGATCTGCGCGATCGGAATTTACGGGATCGTCGCGTACTCGGTGAATCGGCGCACCGCGGAGATCGGAATCCGGATGGCGCTCGGCGCAACGCCGGGCGAGGTGCTGCGCCTCATCTTCCGGGAACAGGCCGTTCCAGTTTGCGCCGGCCTGTGCGCGGGCGCCGTGGGAGCGGTCGGATCCGCGCGATTCCTACGGACATGGCTCTTCGGAGTTGCACCCACCGACGTTCCAAGCCTGGCGGCCGGTATGCTCTTTCTCGCGGCCGTTACCGCCATCGCCGTTGCGATTCCAGCCCGCCGCGCCGCCGGCATCGAACCTCTGCGCGCGCTGCGTCACGAGTGAACGACGATTCCGATCGTCGATTCGCCCGATCCAGCCCAGAGTGTGCGCGCTCGGCATCGTCCGCAGGCCCGTTCTAAACGGCTTACTTCGGCCGTGCCGCCTCGGGCGATAGGCTTGCAGCGCTGCAACTGCGAACCGGCACTGCTGACATAGCCTTCGCTCCAAATCGGGTAGAGCACGCGCGGTGCGGCGATCCGATCGGCTGCAGAAGGATTGCATCAATGTGAAACCTGCCTGGGGCCCCCTTCGACCATTTCGCCCTTCGTTCGAAATCGGACTTCGCCTCCGTCTTCATCCTGCGATCACGACTGGCTCGTCAGCGTGATCTCCAATCGTTCCATCGCGTTACGCGGCCTATCCTGCGCCTCTCGCCGCTCCCCATGCTAATCTTCCCTCGCATGAGCCACTGTCGCGCGCCGAATCTCTGCCCCGTTTCCAACGGCCCCTCCTCGTGCGAAAACGAACCCAATTCGAAGCCAATTTTCCGCGCCCTTTTTCTCCGTCGCGACGCCCCGCCCGTGGCCCGGAGACAAACACAACTCACTGTAAACAAGGAACAAATCAATCCACAGCCGTACCCATGCCGCCCGCTGCTTTCATCGCGCCGCTCTCCGAAATCCGATACGAAAAAATTCCAAACGAACCCAATCTGTACCTCCCATCGCCGCGAAAAGAAAGGTAACCGCGCACAGCCAACCCGCGTCGGTATTCCATCGGATGATAAGTGTCTCCAGACAATCGGCTTGGGCTACGCGTCTTCACAAGACCGCGCTGCTCCTCCTGCTGCTCACCGCCGTTGTCTTTCTTCAGACCTCGGCCATCGCGGAAATCCATCCACACAGCCACGCGGCCGGCCATTTTCATTGCTGCCCCACCTGCCACGCCGGACACCTGCCGGCCATTCAGTCCTCCAACGGCCCCGCTCTCGGACCGCCTCTAGCCTCCGTTTGGAAGGCCGGCCGGCAGCGCCGCGCCGCTACTCCCGAACTCTTCGCCATTTCCAGCCCGTCCCGGGCGCCGCCCGCTTAGCTTTCCCCTCAAAAAAACACGAAATGATCCGCGGACTCCGGCCCGCGCCGTTTCTATTCAATTCGTTTCTTGAATTTGGAGAGGAAGCTATGCAATTCCGTCGTTATTGTTGTTCTTTTTCCGTCCTTTTTACCCTTGGCTCCGCCGCCTGGGCGCAATCCATGAACAGTGGAACTCTTTCCGGCGCCGTCGCCGATCCCTCCGGAGCCGTCGTCGCCGGCGCGAAAGTCGAATTGAAAAACTCTGTGACCGGCTACGGCCAAAGCGTCGTCACCGGCAGCGACGGACTCTACCATTTCAATAACATTCCCCCAAACACCTACCGCATTTCCGTCGCCGCTTCCGGTTTCGCCGCCTTGAGCCAGGAGGTCACCGTCCGCGGATCGCTTCCCATGGAACTCGATCTCAGCTTGAAGGTCGCCTCCAGCGCTACCACGGTCGACGTCACCGCCGAAGGCGCATCGGTGGAAAGCGACCCTTCGGCGCACGAAGACGTCGACCGCGGCAGTTTTATGAAGCTGCCCGTCTTCGATCCCGGCGCCCAATTGAGCCAGGCCATCACCTATAGCACCGGCGGTGTCGCCGCCGACGCGAATGGCTTTTTCCATCCGCTCGGCGACCACTCCCAGGTCTCCTTCCTCATCGACGGCCAACCCATCAGCGACCAGCAAAGCAAGCTCTTCTCCACCCAGATCCCCGCCAACGCTCTTCAAAGCATGGAGCTCATCACCGGTTCCCCCGACGCCCAATTCGGCGACAAGTCCAGTTTGATTGTCAACGCCACCACCCGTTCCGGACTCGGCGCCACGAAAACTTTTGGGGAGGTCAACTCGCAATGGGGATCGTTTGGAACCTGGGGCGGCGACGCCAACCTCGGCTTTGGCAACGCCAAGTACGGCAACTTCATCGCCATCGACGGCATTGAATCCGGCCACTTCCTCGATACTCCGGAACTAACGCCCATCCACGACCGCGGTAACAACGAAACCATCTTCGACCGCCTCGATTGGCAACCCGACTCGAACGACGTTTTCCACCTCAACCTCCTCACCGCCCGCAATTGGTTCCAAGTTCCAAACAGCTACGATCAACTCACCCAGGACCAACGCCAACGCGTTCTCACCTGGAACGTCGCGCCCGGCTACCAGCGCATCGTCAGCCCGCACATGCTGGTCACCGTTAATCTGTACGCCCGCCGCGACGAAGTGAATTACTATCCCAGCCGCGACCCCTTCGCCGACACGCCGATCACCGCATCTCCACCCCGCTTCCTCACCAACTACGGCATGAAGGCCGACGTCTCCTATCAAACCGGACGTCACGACATCAAGTTCGGCACTGAGATCCAACAAACCCGCCTTCTCGAGGATTTTCAATTCGGCGTCATCAACCCAGCCTATAACCCCGTTTGTCTCAACTCCGCCGGCGGCGCGTTACTGCTGCCCGGAGTTACTAACCCGGCCTCGTGCTCCGGCATCAACCCAACCTACGCGCCCAATCCCAACTTACAACCCGGCATCATCCCCTATGACCTATCCCGAGGCGGATCGCTTTTCGATTTCCACGGCAAGCACAATATAAACCAATACGCGTTTTATTTCACCGACAGCATCAAGCTCGGCAATTTCACCGTCAACGCCGGTCTGCGCGAAGATCAATACAACGGCCTTTCTTCCGCCAACGGCGTCGAGCCCCGTCTCGCCATTTCCTACCTCATCCCCAAGTCCAACACGGTACTCCGCGCGGCCTATGCCCGCACCTTCGAGACCCCGTTCAACGAAAACCTCATACTGTCCAGCGGCACCGGAGGCGGCGGCCTCGCGCAAAACGTCTTCGGCTCTCAATCCACCGCCATCCAGCCCGGCGCGCGCAATCAGTTCAACACCGGCCTCCAACAGCGCATCGGCCGGTGGCTGGTCGTCGATGCCGACTACTTCTGGAAATTCACTCATAACGCCTACGATTTCGGCGTCCTTTTCAACACACCCATCACCTTTCCCATCGCCTGGCACAATTCCAAAATCGATGGCGTCACCGGCCGGCTTAGCACCGTCGATCTGCATGGCTTCCAGGCCTACACCACCTTCGGCCACACCCGCGCCCGCTATTTTCCCCCGGAAGACGGTGGCTTGATCCCTCTCGGCGGTTATCCCGGCGGCGTCTTCCGCATCGATCACGACCAGGCTTATCAGCAGACCGGCGTTCTCCGCTACCAGCGCCCCAAGAACGCCGAGTGGATCAACTTTGTCTGGCGCTATGACAGCGGCCTTGTCGTCAGCGGCGTCCCCGACGTCGCCTTCGCCACCACCCTCACTCCCTCCGAACAGGTGGACATCGGCTTCTCCTGCAACGGCGTCGCCGCCACTTACGCCAACCCCATTACCAGTTGCAGCGGCATCGGCAAGTCCACCCTCCTCACGCTGCCGCAAACCGGAACCGAGAACAACGACCATAATCCCGACCGCGTAAAGTCCCGCAATTTGTTCGACGCCGCCGTCGGCACCGACAATCTTCTACACAAGGAATCCGGCCCCCGCATGACCATGCGCTTCTCCGTCGAAAACCTCACCAATAAAGTGGCCCTCTACAATTTCCTCTCCACCTTCAGCGGAACCCATTTCATCGAGCCACGTGCTTATATGGTTTCCATGGGAGTGGCCTTCTGATGCGAACCCTATGGCACGATGTCCGTTACGCTCTGCGCGGCATGGCGAGAAGCCCCGGCTTCACCGCCATCGCCGTTCTCGCGCTCGCCCTCGGCATGGGCGCCAACACCGCGATGTTCACGGTCGTCGACGCCGTGCTGGTGAACTCCGCTCCGTTGAAACGCCTGCGCGACCCCTCCCGCCTCGTGATGCTCTGGGAGAAGAACCCCTCCCTCGGCATTACCTTCGCCTTCGCCGCCGATCGGATGCAGGCCGCGCCGGCCAACTTCGAACAATGGCGGCGCCAGAGCCGCTCGTTTGCGGACATGACCGCGTTCACCAGTCTCCAATGCGATCTCGCCGGCCGCGGCGCCGCCCGGCCCGAACGCGTCGAAGCTCTCCGCATCCAGCCCAATCTGTTCTCCGTCCTCGGCGTCCCGCTCGCCTCGGGCCGGAACTTCACTTCCGGCGACGTCCAATCCGGCGAGGATGCCGTTCTTCTCAGCGCCAAACTCTATCGCAAACGTTTCGGAACAGATCGCAGCCTGGTGGGCAAAACCATCCGCGTCGACGGCAAGCCGCGCCGCATCGCCGGCGTCCTACCCGAGGAGTTCGAATTTCCCGCCATGTGGGGCGGAGCCAACCACCCCGATCCGCAGGTTCTTCTCCCTCTCGACCTCAGCCATCTAAGTAAAGACGCGCTCCAGTCGCGGGCCTATTACGTCTACGCCCGCCTCGGCCCCGGCGCCTCTCTCGAAAACGCCCGCCAGGAAATGCGCGTCATCGCCAAACGCCTGGAAAAACAAAACCCGGACTTCGACGACGGCTGGACCGCCACCGTCTTCCCCGTCGCAGAGGAAGACGTGGACCCCGATCTGCGCCGGAATCTTCTCGTGCTGCAATTCGCCGTCGGCTTTGTATTACTCATCGCCTGCGCCAACGTCGCCAATCTCATGCTCGCCCGCGCCGCGGGCCGCTCGCGCGAAATCGCGGTCCGTATGGCGCTCGGCGCGACGCGCGGGCGCATTGTGCGACAGATGTTAACGGAAAGCCTCCTCACCAGCCTCATGGGCGGCGTGGCCGGGCTGCTTCTCGCCTTCTGGAGCCTCGACGCCATCTCCGCTCTCGCTCCGAAGGACTCCCACGGCCTGCATGAGTTGCGCGTCGATCCCGCGGTGCTCGCCTTCACCTTCCTCGTCGTCCTCGCCGCCAGCCTCTTCTTCGGCCTCGCACCCGCTCTCCACTCCGTGCGCGAGGACGTCAATCGCCGCCTCGCCCAAAGCGGCCGCTCCGTCGCCGGGGGATCCAACCGTCTGCGCAGCGCGCTCGTCGTCACCGAAGTCGCGCTCGCCCTCGTTCTCCTCGCCGGCGCCGGATTGATGATCCGAAGCCTCCACGCTCTTATGAACGTCGATCCCGGCTTCCGCACCGATCGCCTGCTCACCGTCGAGATCGGTCTCTCCGCCATCCGGTATCCCGACGCCGCGCGCAGGAAACTCTTCGGCGATCGATTGCTGGAGCTTGTCGATAAACTTCCCGGCGTCCAGTCCGCCAGCATCTCCAGCGCCCTGCCCATGGAGCGCGTAACCGAAAACTCCTATCGTCTCGAAGGCGACCCTCCGAAACCGAAAAATGTCCGCCTTACTTTTCTCTCCGCCGTCTCCGAAACTTACTTCGAGACGCTCGGCATTCCGCTGAAGCTCGGCCGCACGTTCACGCGCGCCGAGGCCGGGGCCGACGATCCCACCACCGTCGTCGTCAGTGAATCCTTCGCCCGCGAAAACTGGCCCAATCAAAATCCGCTAGGAAAAACCGTCATCCTGGGCGATGGCGAGCAAAAGTCGAGAGTCGCCGGTGTCGTCGGAGGGATCCACGAAATGGGCCCGGATTCTCCTCTGACGCCCGAGCTCTTCACCCCCTCCCGCGCCTATTCCGATTTCTACCTTGCCCTGCGCACCACGGGCGATCCCATGCTGCTTACTCATCCCGTGGAGAACGCCGTTTGGAGCATCGATCCCGATCAACCCGTCGAGCCCGCCCGCACGATGGAGCGACAGCGCGTCGAATGGCCGGAGTCGCGCCGGTTTGTGATGACCATCCTCGGCGTCTTCGCCTCGCTCGCTCTCCTGCTCGCTTCGCTCGGCCTCTACGGCGTCCTCGCCTATGTCGTCACGCTGCGCACCCGTGAGCTCGGCATCCGCATGGCTCTTGGCGCCGCGCCCGGCGATGTTCTCCGCCTCGTCGTCGGCCAAGGCTTGAAACTTACTCTTCTCGGAATCGCGCTCGGCCTTTGTGGCGCCTTCGCGCTCACGCGAGCGATGTCCGGCCTGATCTTCGGAGTCGCCGCCACAGACCCGCTCACGCTCGCGGCCGTCGCCGCGCTTCTCGCCTCCGTCGCCTTCGCCGCAAGCTACATTCCCGCCCGCCGCGCCGCCCGCGTCGATCCGATGGAGGCGCTGCGAATCGAATGATCGGAAAATAATTTGGCGTGGGGACCGTCCCCGGCGTCCCCACTAACCCTTTGGGGGTTTACTTCATGCCACCGGCGCTGCCCGCGTGGCCGTGATCTTCTAAACGGAACTGAATACCGGTGTCGTCTCCGCCGTAATACCAGGTCGAGATCGCCGGCGTCTCGCCCGCGGGCGTTTCATAGAACGTGATCCGATCGTTGCCGGCCCGCTCCGATTCCCGGATCGCCGCGTTCCCGATCACCGTCGTCACCAGCCTCATGCCGTCGCCTGTATAAATATCCACGATGTCGCGGTTGGCGTCGGAATTGGCCAGCTCGAAGATGTACTTACCGGGAAGCAGGACCGTATTTTGGACGCGCGCCGGCTCGTTGAGGGTTACTACCGTTTTACGATCCCAGTCGTCGGCTTTCGCCTGGGTGGCGAAAAGGGCGCCGAACAAACACACCGACGCTGTTGCAACGAACGTTGCGGTTTTCATTGAAAGTTACTCCTTTATTACGTGGGTTATTTCATGCCGCCGGCCGCGGGTGCGTGGCCGGTAAGGCTAAACTCGACCCCGTCTTGATCGCCGCCGTAGAACCAGTTCTTCAGCGCCGGAGTTTCGCCGGGGGCCGTGTTTTTGTAGAACGTGATCTGGCTATGGTCCGGATTCTGCCGGAAGGCCGGCATCCCGAAAACCGTGGTGACGAGACGTTCGCCGTCTCCGGTCATCACGCGGACGATATCGAGGTCCGATGGCGATTCCTGGATCTCGAAAACATACTTGCCGGGCAGCAACACGGTGCCCTCGATCCTCACCGGTCCATCGAATTTCACTACGGTCATCCGGTCGGCTTCGTCGGCCTTCGCGGATGGGGCTAGGAAGCTTCCTAACAGGCACGCGGACAACGCGCCTAGAATAGTTGCACTTCTCATGATTGTCATCTCCTAAGCTACAGAGCCTGAGCCATTTGGCTTGGGTTCGCCGTACGTGGGCTACCCGCCTATATGGACGCCGCGCGGCGTCTCCGGTTTCAGTTGGATGAGGGCAGCGATGCGATTGCCTGCATCGTGAGAGCCGCGGCGTTGTCCGATCGAAGCAGCGCGGGCGGCGCGATGGCCGCGCCGAAATGGATAAGGAAGCGTCCTTGCGCCTCCGAAACGCGCGCCGGAATCACGGGCGCCCCGGTGCGCGCCAAAAGAACCAGGAAGCGCTCGATGCCGGGCAGCGGTGGATGCTCGGAGTCGGCCGTGCCGTGCGCGCCTTCGGGAAAAATGCCCGCGACGAACGGCCGATGCCGGAGGTCGCGCAGCATCCGGCGCAACGCCCGCGCGGTGCGCGCTGGACTTGTGCCGGCGAAAGGAACGCTATCGTATCCGAACGCGTTCGCCACGCGCGGAAGCAGCCAATCGCCCGGCGAAGGAATGCGGATCGGTCCAAGCTGCAGCGGCGGCCAGTTGGCCGTCACCAGCCAACGCACGGTGGGATCGAGCGGCCCCGTACGCGATTCGACAGCCATCGAAATGGCCGACGCCGCGTGTGCGATCCACAGCCCGCGCCGTTGATAATGATTGGCCGCGACGACGAACGGCGGCGCCGCGGGGATGTTTTCGAGACCCACGTATCGCGGGGGCGGATTCATCGCCGCGACGAACTGCGCCGCGATCCAATCCGTGTCGCCTCGCGTCGAACGTGCGATGTGCGGACCCAGAACCGAGAGCGCCTTCCATGGAACCGGATAACGCAGCGGCCTGGCGCGTTCAGACACGCCGCCCTTTCCATATCACTCTGCGCCCGAAGATTGTCGAGAACATGGACGCAAGCGCGATGGCCTGAAAAAGATAAACGGCCAGTGGAATCTGGACCGCGCGCTTGCCTTCGCTCGGGATGAACACGCCGACGAGAGCGGCGACGGGCGCAAATGCCGCCAGCCATTGTCCTTCAAGACCGGCCCAAATCAGCGCCGGCAGCCACGAGGTGGCGGCGATCGAGGCGAGCATGACTTCGATGCCGGTAATCGGATTCGCCATCAGGAACCGGAACGAGTTTTTCTCGAAACCTCGCCAGATCGCGCCCAAGCTGTCATACATGCGCACGTGGGCGAGCGTGTCCGAGCGCAGCACGCGATACCGCAGACGATGCCGCTTGGCGAGGCGGGCGAGCGCGACGTCCTCGATCACCGAAGTGGCCACCGCCGCGTGTCCGCCGATCTTAAAATACGCCTCGCGGCGAAAGAGCAGGCATTGGCCGTTGGCAAGCGCTTCGCTCGATCGCGGGCTGTTCACCGCGCGCGCTTCGACGCCGCAGAAGTACAGCGCGAACGCGTAAGGCAGCAGCAGCTTCTCGACGAAGGCGAAGCACTCCTGGCGCGGGAAGACGCTGGCGGCTTCGAGTTTCTCGCGTTCCACGTAGGCGATCAGCGCGGCGGCGAAGCCGGGATCGAACCACGTGTCGGCGTCGACGAAGAGCAGCCAATCGGCTTTAGCGGCATCTGCGCCGGCTTGGGAAGCGTTCGGTTTACCTAGACGCCCGGCGGCGAGCGTGGGCGCAGTGATTACCATCGCGCCGGCCTGCGCGGCGAGTGCGGCGGTGGCGTCGGAAGAATGGTCGTCCACCACGATCACCGGAATGCCGGCGAAGCTCGAAACCGCCCGGGCGATATTCGCCGCTTCATCGCGTGCGGGAATGATGACGGTGAGATTGTCCGGAGTGGGTGCGGCCGACGTGCGAAGGTTGGGGAAGGCGAGCCAGTTGATTCGCGATTTCCAAAAGAAAAAGAGAATGGCGAAGGCGGCGGCGAAGGCGAAGTAGGCGCTCATCGCGGGATCCGCCGGATCGTGGGACCGGTGACGCCGTCGGGAAACAGCGGGCCTTCGTTTGCCTCCTGCCATCGTCCCGTGCCATCGAGCGCGCGGGCTTCGACGACGGTGGCGCCGTTGACGGGCAGCTCGGCGCGCCAGCGCGTCCACGTGTATGCGGAGAGAGGAGGTTCGAGGACGGCTTTGCTCCACGCGCCGGAGCCTGCGCGAAGATCGACTTCGCGAATGCCGCGAACGCCGGCGAACGAGACTCCGCCGACGCGCAGCGCGCCGCCATGGCGCTCGACGCGGTCGATGTGCGACCCCGTGTGGATCAGCGGCTCCTTCGTATAACCGAGCTTCGGCCACGTGCCGTAGAACGGCCGGCTGACAAAGCGGATCTCGGAAATCCACTTGACGTTCTTGAAGCCGTAGTAACGTGGTGCGAGAAGGCGGAGCGGGAAGCCGTGGGTCCGGTTGAGCGTTTCGCCGTTCATGCCGAGCGCAAGCATCATTTCATTGTCGAACGCATATCCGATGGGGACGCTGTCGCTATGGCCGTCGGCCCCGAAAATCGCCGTTTCGACGGCCGACGAAGGCACAAGGCGGCGGCTTGTGAGCTGCGAGAGAAAAACACCGCTCCAAAGCGCGGTACCCATCAGGTCCGATTGCAGAGTGTTGCTGACGCAACGGAGGGTGGCGTAGCGTTCGGTGCGGGGCAGTGAGAGCAGCTCGGCATAAGTGAACTCGTGCAGCGTGCGGCCCTCCGCGGTGACGCGCAGGCGCCAGCGCGTGGGGTCGATGGACGGATCGACGGCGTTCTTGCTCATGCCGTAGAATTCCGGCGTTGGCGTGACGGCTTTGCGGATGAGGCCGGCGCCGAAGCCGGAAGCGGGAGGGTGAAAGGGGAACAAAGCAACGGGCTGCACGGCGCGGCGGGCCAGAGCGTCGTTGCGGAAGTAGCCTTCCAGTGCGACGGCGGCGACGCCGGCCGGCATGGCCGCAACGAGGAAGGCGCGGCGAGGGAGACTGACCGTTGACGAGGGACGGTAGGCGAGCGCGAACGCCGCGGGGAGCCAGAAGGACAGGCTGCCGGGGATGCTCGAGTACCCGAAGAGCCAGCCGATACCGATAGCGGCGGGGACGACGAGGAACCAGCGCCGGACGCCGCAGATCCGGACGAGGAACAGGGCGAAGCCGAGCGTGGCGAGCGCGCCGGTGAGAGCGAACGGTTTGGCCCACGGTCCGAGCGTGGCAAGCAGAGGAACGGCGTACCGCGACGGCGTGCGGGCCATGATCCACTCGGCGATCGCTTCGGTGAGCAATGGCCAGCCGAAGAGATAGAAGCAAACGTAATGCGGCACAAGGCCGCAGAGCGCGGCGAGGGAGGAACGCTGGATCGAACTCGACAGCATCGGTTAACGCGCGGCGAGAACGCGGCCGGCCAGGCGCCGGGCGGTGATCCAATATTTGCGCGTGGCGGGAACATAGGTGCGGCGGTTGAAAACATCGTAGTGCGATGCTTCGATCCGGGAGAGGATGCCGGCGTAGACGTCGGAGGCGATGTGTACGGCGAAGCGGCCGCCGGGAGCGAGCAGGCCGATGCCGGGGCGGGCGGCTTCGTAGAAGGAGCGGGCGCGGGCGGCCTGAAAGCGCATCAGCGCCTCGAAGGCCGGGTTGTGGAGGCGGGCGCGGAGGCTCGCCTCGGAATATCGGAAGCGGTCCAGATCCTCCTGTGGAAGATAAATGCGGCCGCGGTCGAGATCCTCGCCGATGTCGCGGAGGATGTTGGTAAGCTGCATGGCGATGCCGAGATCGGCGGCGCGGGCCAGCACTTCGTCGCGGTTTTCCGGAGCGAAACCGATGACGTGGGACATCATCAAACCGACGACGGAAGCCACGCGGTAACAGAAGACGCGCAGATCGGCGAACGTGGCGTAGCGGGTTTGCTGAAGATCCATGCGCATGCCTTCGATGAGCTCCAGCGGATATTCGCGAGGGATGGAACAGCGGGACACGGTATCGAGGAAGACTTTGAGAACCGGGTGCGACGGCTGTTGGCCGGCGAGCGCGGCTTCGACGTCGCGGGCCCAGGCTTCGAGATCGCGGCGGCCATCGCCGACGGTGGCGCATTCGTCGACAAGGTCGTCGGTGTGGCGGCAGAACCAATAGACGGCGTGGGCGGACCGGGCGAGCGGGCGGGGGAAGAAGCGCGTGGCGAAATAGAAGCTGCGCGTGCCTTCGGCGGTGGCTTGGGCGGCGTCGCGATAGAGCGAATCTAGATCGTGAGGAGAGGGCGTCAATTCGGCAAGCGCTCGCAAATCAGTTTTTCGACGATTTTGGCCGAGGATAACACGCCGGGAACGCCCGCTCCGGGGTGCGTTCCGGCGCCGGCGAAATAGAGGTGCTTCACGTCTTCGCTGGCGTTGTGCGGACGGAACCACGCCGATTGCGTGAGCACCGGTTCGAAGGAGAACGCCGCGCCGAGATGGCTGTCGAGAGTGGTTTCAAAATCCAGCGGCGTGAACACACGCTCGGTGGCGAGATTATCGAGCAGGCCTGGGAGGTAACGCCGGTCGAGAAATTGCAAGATTCGGTCGCGAAATGGCGCGGCTTGCGTGGTCCAATCGATGCCGCTGGCTTGATTCGGCACGGGGACGAGGGCGTAGAAACAATCGCAGCCGGGTGGGGCCATCGACGGATCGGTGGCGGTGGGGCGGTGGAGATAGAGCGAAAAATCTTCCGGAAGGCGCTTGGCGTTGAAGATGTCGTGGAGGAGTTGGCGATAGCGCTCACCGAGGACGATGGTGTGGTGGCGGATGCCGGGATATTGGCGGCGCGTGCCGAAATAGACGACGAACAAGGACATGCTGTAGCGCATTCGATCGAGGCGCGAAGCGGTGTATTTGCGGCGGGCGGAAGGATCGATGAGTTTGGTGTAAGTATTGGCGACGTCGGAGTTGCTGACGACGGCGTCGGCGGGGAAGACGCGGCCATCGGCGGTTTCGAAAGCGGTGACGGCGCGATGGGCGGTTTGGATGTGGCGTATGGGGGAATTGAGATAGAGGCAACCTCCCAGTTCGCGAAAAACGTTGGCGAGGGCGTTGACGATGGCGCCGGTGCCGCCCATGCAATAATGCACGCCCCAGTGGCGTTCGAGGTGATGGATGAGCGCGTAGATGGAGGTGGTTTGAAAAGGATTTCCGCCGACCAGCAGGGGATGGAAGCTGAAGACGCGGCGGAGCAGGGGATCCTTAATATAGCGGGCAGCGAAGCCATGCACGGTGCGGTAAGACTGGAGGCGGATCAGATCCGGCGCGACGCGGAGCATGTCGGAGAATTCGAGAAACGGACGGTCGGCAAGCTCGGTGAAGCCTTTGGCGAAGATGGCCTTCGTTTGCACGATCATCTTGCGGTAGCCGTCGAGATCGCCGGGAGAAAAGGCGGCGACGCGGCGCTCGGTTTCTTGTTCGTCGCCGTTGTATTCAAACGCGCGGCCGTCGTGGAATTCGATGCGGTAGAAGGGATCGACGGGGACGAGATCGATATAATCGGCGGTGCGGCGGCCGGCGGAGGCGAAGATCTCGTCCAGCAGGAAGGGCGCGGTGATGACGGTGGGGCCGGCGTCGAAAGTGAAACCGTCCTGGCGATAGACGTAGGCGCGGCCGCCGGGCTGAGCGCGGGATTCGAATAGCCGGACCTGGTAGCCCTTGGCCTGGAGGCGGACGGCGGTGGCCAAGCCGCCGAAGCCGCTACCGATTACGGCGATTTCTCTGGGCATCGAGGCGATCGAGCAGGTCGAGCAGCGGCGCGGCGCGACGGCCGAAGGGGGCGAGACTCGCGCGCGTGCGATCGAAGCGTTCGCGGGCGGAGGAGACGGCGTGGATTTCTCCGTCGGCGAGATCGTCGCGCATCTGATAAGCCACGCCGAGATGGCGGCCGAAGGCGGACAGGGATCGCTCTTCGGCAGTGGACACGGAGGCGAAGAGGCTGCCGGCGCGGACGGCGAGATCGAAGAGTGGGACGGTCTTCAACGCGGCGAGATGGGCGCGATTGGCTTCGCGTTCGCCGTCGTGGAGGGAAAGATCGAGGGATTGGCCTGCGATCATGCAGTCGCAGTCGAGCGTTGCGAGCAGACGGACCTGGAAATCGAGGAGGCGGGATAGCTCGCGCGGATGGCAAGGCAAATCGACGACGGAACGAGCGGCGAGAGCGACGAGGCCGAAGGCGGCGAGGAGCGCGTTGGCTTCGCCGAAGGCGATGTGGACGGACGGGCGGTCCCGGCGGAACGGATCGTCGTCCATGCACGGGAGGTCGTCCACGATCAACGAGGCGCAATGGAGGAGTTCGACGGCGGCGGCGGCGCGGAGGCTGAATGGCGAGGCGGCGCCGAGCATTTCGGCGACGCGGAGGGAAACGATGGGGCGCAGGCGCTTGCCGGAGCCGAAGACGGCGTAGCGCATGGCTTTGGACACCGGCTGTGAGGAAGCGAGGGGGGGCAGCAGGCTTTCAAGCTGCTCCTCGATCCTTCGCTGGTCCGAGAGAAGAGAGTCGAATTGGATGGCGGAAGCGGACACTAATTGGATAGATTACGCTTCCGGGACGCGGGTTGGATTATTTTCGCGCGTCAGCGGCGGGATGGTTGAGCCGCAGAAGAGCGGCCGGTTTTGAGCGGCAATTCCGAAGCGGAATCGACGCAAAGGCGCTCACCAGAGACCGGGAATCAGGCGAAAACGGGTTTGCGCGCTATAGGAAGCATAGCCGGAAAGGTGTCGCAGGAGCATTCGATCTTCCCGGGCGGTTCGCACGACGACGACGGGGACGATCAAGATGCCGGGAAGCAGTGCAACCAGTGACCCAAGCGCCAAGGCTATGGCGATCCAACCGAAGAGCACGGCGGCGTAACCAGGGTGGCGAACCGAGCGGTACGGGCCTTCGCGGACCACGCTCTGGCCGCGGTCGTTCTGAATTCGAATCACGGAGGAGAAAAAACGGTTGACGCGGAGCGACCACAAGACGACGCCGCAGAGGGCGCCGAACACCGCCAGGGATACGAATTGAACCGCTGTGGGCAGACGGGGCGACCAATGAAAACGGCCCCGGTCGAGCGCGGCCAGAATCCACTGCGCATAGGCGAGCAGGGATAGCGCCGCGGCGCTGGCGCGTCCAGGCGCGCCCTTCTCCGCGGGTTCGTGGCGTTCGCGGATCAAATCCCTGTCGATCATCGCGACGCCCAGCAGGCTTGCCGAGAGAAACACCGCGAGGTACGCCCAAAAACCGGCGATATCCAATCGTCCCGAAACACCGAACAATACCCCGGCGAGAACGAAGGAAAGGGCTACGCTGGTCCATCCGAGGCTAATGAAAAACATGCACCAAGCGATCCAGTGCGCGCCGGCGGGATGAAATCTCAGCTCGATCGCCGCGAGGGAGGTCGTAGCCGTCGTTCGCGGCGGAGGTTGAGAGGTGGCCCGGGGATTATTTTCGCGCGTCAGCGGTGGGTGAGATCGCGGATGAGGATGTCCTTGAAGCGCATGTCGGCGCCGCCTCCGGCATGGAGTTGAAGGGCGATGCTTCCATCCGTCCCTTTCTGTTTGGGGTCGGTGTAGTCGACCAGGGTGACGCCGTTGAGACGGGAGACATAATGGTTGCCGTGGACTTGCAGCAGGTATTCGTTCCAGCCGTGCTGGCGGACGACGGTTTCGTTTTCGGGCGACGGCCAGACGAGCCAAGCGCGGCCGACGTCGTAAACACCGCCGGTGTGGCGGCCGATGGTACAGTCGATCTCGAATTGCGGGCCTTGGACGATTTCAGTGGTGCCCGGTTTGAAGCGTGCCCGGAAGAAGAGGCCGCTATTGCCCAGGGTGACGCATTGGAATTGGAAGGAGAGGTCGAAGTCGGAGTAGTCTTTTTCGGTGCGCAGATAGCCGTAGTCCTTGGTCAATCCGGAGCCATGGATGGCGCCGTCCTCGACGACCCATTTTTCCTGGCCGACGTTGACCCAGCCGGAGAGATCGCGGCCATTGAAGAGGACAGCCCAATCGGAGCCCGAGGCGATGACTGGCGGAGGGGATTGAGCGAAGAGGGCGGCGGCGGAAACGAAAACGGTGAGAAGACGGCGCATGGAGCTATTGTGCTACAAACGGCCCGCGGCTCCGGCCTGCGGGCCGTAGGAAGCTATTGGCGTGTGTAGGTGATTTGATCTTTTGGGTTGGGATAGTCGGTAACCCCTCCGTAGGTGTAGCTGGAAATGGTGAGGGTGTTGCCCACCTGGCTAAAGCCTAAGAGGGTGTCGTGGTACCAGAAGCTCGGATCGATACAGTTGTTCTGAGAACCGCCGACGCCAAAACCGCCCATGGACGCGTACGTGATCCCGGCGGCGGTGATTCGCTTTGCGTTTGGATTGTCCGCCAGCGGCCCGGAGTCCCAAGTGGCGCTGTTCGGATAGGTACACGGATCGGCCCCGGCAGCGGCGGTGAGCGTCCATTGCGTGGATCCGCCCGTCCCGACGGAGGGACCGGAGACGACGATGATCGCTTTGCCGCCAAGGATATTACTTGGGCCGACGTACGTACCCGCGATGAACTTAGAAATGATGGGGCTGGGCGACGGAGTGATTTGGGGAAAACCGGGCGCGAGAGTCAAGTTGCCGGAGTCGTCGACGTTAAATTGAATGACGACATCTTCGTAGAGAGTCTTCCCGGAAGTGGTAATGACTGGGAGCCGGTTCGCGGTGAGGGTATTGCCGGAGCCGGTTATGGTGGAATCCTGGAAGAGGATGTACGGCGGGGCCGGGTTGGAGGGCGACCCGGTGTTTTGGGCCAGAGCTGTAAGGCCTAATACCGTGCCAAGTACGACGAGCGGGGCGAGCCGGGCG
>VFSW01001790.1_pt1 | contig 32681 bp, 24 predicted proteins | sample 5358111 | NCBI WGS metagenome assembly VFSW01 (sample SAMN11554181, study PRJNA540505) | mine drainage metagenome | isolation source: sediment from site ElyBrook_90M | place: USA: Ely Copper Mine, Vershire, VT | collected 2017
ATCTATTAACGATGGTTTAACACAACAGTAACAAGTGATAGCTATAGTTGCTTATGCAGAGACAAAATGATATACAGGTAGAGCAGAGTATCGCGATATCGCAGTATTGCACCGTATTGGCTGTGGCACTAAAGAGCAATGTCATGCCTGTTTTCGTGTGCTTTCAAACAGCAAACAGCAAGCAGCATGATACAGCAGCTTTGTTGTGATTATATGTAGCTCGGCGGCTGGCTTATCCCAGCCGCTCTTTTTTCATGTCATTGGAAGCTAGTCCGGGATAGAGTGATGAATCATTATCATATACTGGCATGCTGTTCTGAGGAGCAAGTATGTCAATTGGCGGAACTGGTCTTACAGCACTATGCAAAGAGCGAGATCAGGTTACTGGCGGGGCCGCAGGTGGGGTTGGTGATGCTACGTGTGCGCGAAAGCGTCGCGGAAAGTGTTTTTAACGCCGGTGAAGCACTGGTAACAGAGGTAAAACTGGAGCTAGATGGGTGTTTTGGCTTTGGCATGGTCCTCGGCAATAGCTCGCGTCGTGCGCTGGCTGTTGCTTTAATTGATGCTGCCATGCGCAATGAGGATGCCTGTTCAGCCCAATTGCGTGTTCGTCTCGCTGCGTTGGCACAAGAGGTTGAGCAGCAACACCTCCGTATGCAAGCCTTGAGCGCGACCACAAAGGTTGAATTTGAGAGGATGTGAAGCTATGGTACAGAGGTCTTTGCGTGGGCCAGAGGAGCGCGTTGTCTATAGCACACACGTTTTCCGCTCCCTTTTAGATAGTCTGGCACGCCCAGGAACGCTGAAACAACTGCCCTATCCCGTCTTTCTTGGTGAGCCGCCAACATATGGTAGTGGTGATTCCGAACCTATGACACCTGCTAATCTCTGTGCATTGGGAGCCGTGCTGACGCTGTTAGATAAAGAAGTGACATTTGCTGTTGTCGCTGGTGGCTGCCTGTTGGCTGATGATGCATCTGTCGTGCGCTGGTTAGCATTGAGGAGCGGTGCGCGGGCTGTTGCGCTGCGCGAGGCTGCCTTTGTGCTTTGTTGCGATGGTGATAGCCAGGGGATACTGCGTACATTACATGTCGGCACGCTCCTTGAACCGGAGTCTAGTGCGACGGTGATCTATAGCGTAGCGCATTTGGCTGAACTTGAGGATGGCGCGGACAATCAAATGGCCGGATTAAGCTTGGAATTGCGTGGACCGGGGATTGAAAAGATGCGTTACGTATCTCTCGTTGGTTTTGCGCATACTGAAATGCAACTCCTTCAGGAACTGCGTCAAGGCTATCCACTGGGTGTCGATGCCTATCTCATTGATGTGGCGGGTCGCTGTCTGGGGTTGCCGCGCACGACCAACATACGCGTGATGAACGAATAAGCGGCAGAAGAGGAGAGGTATTGTATGGGATATGTTGCGACTAAAGGCGGCACACAGGCAGTATTGAATGCCGAGCAGCTGGTAGAATATTTTCGCGTACAGGGTGAGAGTGAGCCGATTTCGATCAAGCAGATACAGGATCAGATGCGTTTGGCGGTTGATCGCGCGATGGGCGAAGGCGCACTTTACGCCCCTGAATTGGCGGCTCTGGCACTCAAACAGAGTGAGGGTGATGCACTAGAGGCCAGCTTTCTGTTACGTGCTTATCGTACCACGATTCCACGTCTGGAGTATAGCCTACCAGTTGAGGGTATTCGTATGCGCCCGTTGCGTCGTATTTCGGCAACGTTCAAAGATATTCCTGGTGGGCAACTGCTTGGCCCAACACGCGATTACCAGATTCGTTTGCTCAATACATTGCTGATGCATGAGTCCAGCGAGTCAACGCGCCAGATTGTGGCCCAGATAGAAGAGCAGGTGCGCGCGCAGTTGGAGCAAGGCGAGGAACAACAAAGCCTTAGTGTTTTTCCGAAAGTGATTGTCAGTATGCGTGAGCAAGGTATTCTCGCCGAGCCACCCGTGATGGAGCGTGCCGAGGCCGATGCGGAGCCATATGATGTGACACGCAAAGCCTTGATCTTTCCTGCTCCACGCAGTGCGCGCCTGCAAGTGTTGGCGCAAGGTGATGTCGGCAGTCTGGTCACCTTTGCGTATAGTAGTGTGCGTGGCTATGGCGATGTGCATCCCACGCTGGGCGAACTACGTTTTGGCTACCTCCCTATTGAAGTGGCGCATCCACTGACGGGCGAGGCTGTCGTGATTGGCGAGATGCTGGCGACAGAATGTGAGATGGTTTCGCGCGTCTATGCCAACGAAGAAGAGGCGCAGGAGCTTGAGCAGCAAGGTCAGCAAGCTATCTTTTCGGCGGAAAATCTGCCGCGCTTTGGGCTGGGCTATGGCTTCTGCTTTGGGCATAGCGAGGTCAAAGCCATGAGCATGGCGATGCTTGATCGCGTGTTGAGCGCGGCAAAAGAGAGCGGCGTGCATGGTGAAACGGGGCCAGCAGCCAATGAAGAATTTGTGCTGCTGCACATTGATGGCATTGAAGCGAGCGGATTTACCGCACACTATAAACTTCCCCATTATGTCACGTTTCAAGCGGATATCAGTGTGTTGCAGCGCGCTCAGGAGCATCAGTCGATCAAACTGACCGAGGCAGCAGAGTTGCGTGAGCATTTTCTCACCCATGGGCATGAAAAAGGGGCAGAAGATGGCAAATAATGCGTTCGATGAATGGGTTAGGCAGGTCATAGGTATACCGATGGTGGGAGAGCAGATGGATGGTCAGGCGGGGCTGACGCCGGATGCGCACGCTCTCTATAATTTTGCCTTTATTGACGAGGACTCAAAACGCGAGATACGCCGCCAATTGCTCAAAGCGGTGGCATTGCCGGGTCATTTAGTGCCGTTTGCCAGTCGTGACATGCCGATTGCGCGTGGTTGGGGAACGGGCGGTTTACAGGTCACACTCGCGCTGATAGAGCCGCAGGATGTGCTGAAAGTTATTGACCAGGGCGATGATGATAGCGTTAATGCCGTCAATCTGCGCCGCTTAATTCAGAAGACAACAGGTGTTCAGATTACCACTGATACGAGTGAGGCAACAATCATTCAGACGCGCCATCGTATCCCAGAAGAGCGGATGCGTGCTGATCAGCTTCTTGTGCTGCAAGTGCCAATGGCTGATCCTTTGCGTTGGGTTGAGCCAACCTTAGAGCGCGCAACCGAGATGCATGCTGAAGCTGATTATGGACGTATGTGGGTTTACATGTATGAAAGCGTTGTGCATTCTGGGGATATGAATGTTTCGTCGCAGTATCCTGTGATGGTGCAAGATCGCTATATGATGGATACCACCCCTATTCCTCGCTACGACGTGCCTCGCCTGCATATGGCAGAAACGCTCTATCTCTTTGGTGCTGGACGTGAGAAGCGCGTGTATGCCGTGCCACCCTATACTAAAGTGGCTCCGCTGGAGTTCGAGGATTACCCGTTTCGGACAGAGCATGATCCCGCTCAGCACTGCAAGAAGTGTGGCGCGAACGATACCTATCTCACCAGTCACTTTGTTGAGCCACTGGCCCCCGCGACCGAGGGACGCTGGGTCTATGCCTGCTCGGATACTAGCTATTGTCAGAAGCGTGTTGAACGCCATTCTTCGCATACGCAGGCAAATCTCTCTCATCCGTAATGCGCTGTAATTGCTCAGGGAAAGACTGATTTTCATGGAAAAGATCAGGTAAGAGGCGATATGATGCAGGAAATTTCAACAACGAAGCGTTGGGTGTTGGCGGCAGAACAGTTGACAAAACGTTATGGAGCGGGTTGCTCGTATTGCGAGACGCTAACAGGGCCGGAACGTGGCAATCGCTGTCCCGTCTGTGGCACGGTGACGGCGTGTGCAAACATAAATTTTGCGTTGGAGCAGGGTGAGATACTGGGCATCGTGGGCGAAAGTGGTAGCGGCAAAAGCACGTTGATGCAAATGGTGAATCTCGTCGTGTCGGCTGAGAGTGGCGCGCTTTGGTATCGTGAAGTCGATACTGCTGGGCAGCTTGTGGACGAACCAATGAACCTGCTCACGCTTGATCGCTATGCGCGGCGCACTTTTCGCAATCAGCGACTGGGTATTGTCTATCAGCGTCCTGAACTGGGCCTGAATATGAAATTTACGGTGGGCGGCAATGTTGCGGAAAAGTTATTGCTGGCGGGTTGGCGCAATGTGGGCCAGATTCGCCAGCGTGCAAGTGAACTGATGCACCTGACCGAGTTGCCAACTGAGCGCATTGACGATGATCCGCACATGTTTAGCGGTGGCATGTTGCAGCGCGTGCAAATCTCTAAGGCCCTCTCCAGCAATCCTGCCGTGTTGCTACTTGACGAGGTCACGAGTGGCCTGGATGTCTCCGTACAGGCGCGTGTGCTGGATCTGATTAAACATATTCAGTGGGAACTTAAAATTACCATGTTGCTCGTGTCGCATGACCTGGGCGTTATTAAGCAGCTTGCGGGTAGAACAATGGTAATGAAAAATGGCTGGGTGGTCGAAAGTGGCCTGACCGATCAGATTTTAGAAGACCCTCAACATCCGTACACGCAACTGCTTGTCTCCTCAGTGCTGTAAAGGGAAAATTATGCATGAACAGACTATGCGGACAAAAAAAATATCTACGATGCCTGGCGCGCATGAGCCAGCGAGCGAGATGCTTCTTGAGGTGCGCGATCTCGTTAAGCAGTTTCAATTGCACCTTGTGGATGGGCGTATCATTGCGCCCTTCGCCGCACTTTCGTTTGTTGTCCGCCCTGGACAACTGTTTGTCATTAGTGGCAAAAGCGGTATTGGCAAAACGACAATCTTGAAATGCATTTATCGTACCTATTTAAGCACAAGTGGTGCAATCTGGTATGACTCGGCATTGTTTGGGCGCATTGATATGGTAACGGCAACAGAAGAGAGCGTGATACAATTACGGGAACGAGAGCTTGGTTTCTGCTCACAATTTCTCAAAGCTCTACCACGAGTGCCTGCGCTAGATATTACGGCAGAACCGCTTATCCGGCGTGGTGTAGGGCGTGAGGAAGCGCGTGAAGCGGCGTCCCATTGGCTCAAGCGGCTAGGGATTGAAGAAAGTCGCTGGCAGGTCAGTCCCGTGACGTTTAGTGGTGGTGAGCAGCAACGTCTGAATCTGGCGCGTGCTTTTATCGCGGAACCACGTCTACTGCTGCTCGATGAGCCGACGGCTAGTTTGGATGCCGTTTCAAAGTCGATTGTGCTGGAGATGATTGGGGAGGCGAAAGCGCGTGGGGTGACTATTGTGACGGTGTCGCATGATACTGCGTCGCTAAATGCGCTAGCGGACGAATTGTACTGGCTAAAGATATAGACAAGAGGAACCGACCATGCAAACATTGCTATACAATGCGACCCTGGTATTGCCGGAGCGCGTGCTTGCTCATGGCTGGCTCGTGAGCGATAATGAGCGTATTCTCGATCTCGGTGAGTTTGCGACGACGCCTAATCCACGTGACTATCGTCACGCTGTGGATGCTGCTGGGCGTTATCTCTTGCCGGGTCTGATTGACTTGCATTGTGATAGTATTGAGCGTTTTGTGGAACCTCGCCCGCATGTGATGATGGATATGCATGTTGCTTTGAGCGAGGCGGATTGGCGGCTGGCTGGAAGCGGTATCACAACCGAATTTCATGCAGTATCATTGGATGATGGAGAGTTCGGCATCCGTTCATATACCTTTGTGCGTGAGCTGAGCAACGCTATTCAGGCGCGACAGGATTTAGCTGTTCGCCATCGCATTCACGCTCGTGTCGAACTGACAAGCCATGATGGAACCGAGTTAGCCTGCCAGATGATAGAAAAGGGTGAGGTTGGACTGGTTTCGCTGATGGATCATAGTCCTGGTCAAGGGCAATATCGTACCGAAGAGGCGTTTCGCTATTATGTAATGCGAACAGGTGATAAGAGTGAGGCTGAGGTTGATGCTCTGCTGGTAATGAAACGAGAGCAGGCACGTGCGATTCCTCAACGTATTGCGCGCCTGACGCACTTGGCGCGCGCGATGGGGATTGCACTTGCCACGCATGACGATGATACGGCAGAGAAGGTAGCGCAATGGCCCGCGCTAGGGGTGAGCGTGATTGAGTTTCCGACTACACTGGAAGCCGCGCAATGCGCTCATCAATTGGGGTTGGCTGTATGTATGGGCGCACCGAACGTGCTGCGAGGCAGATCGAGCGGGGGTAACCTGAGTGCGACAACCGTTGTGCAGGCGGATATTGCCAATGTGTTATGCTCGGACTATTATCCAGGCGCGATGCTCAGTTCCGTCTTTAAGCTGGCTGCCCAGCAACTTTTGCCACTTGCACAAGCGGTACGTTTGGTAACGCTCAATCCCGCGCAGGCTGTTGGACTGGGTCACGAGTTTGGTTCGCTTGAAAAAGGCAAGATAGCTGACATGATCCTGGTGGAAGTCAATAATTTCGCTATACCGCGAGTGCAACGTGTATTTATTGGTGGGCGTGAGGTCATCAGCGTCAGGATATAAGTTGAGTTGCTGAAGAGGATGGTGTCAATGTATATAGCTACGCGGACGTTACAGCATTTGCGACATATTCAGCTATTGCTCGATCAGTTGCAACCAGAGGCCTCCGCTCATGCCTGCACAGTGCCCGGTTCACCCAAACCGCACGGCAGCATTATCGTGTTTCCGGGTTCATTTAACCCGCCAACGACCGCACACCTTGCACTCCTTCGCCAGGCCTCGCAGTTTGCGGCACATCAGGCAGGCTCTGTGTCGTCTGTTTTGCTCTATGCCGCTTTTAGCAAGCGAACTGTGGATAAAGAGCGCGTTGAGCGTCCTTTGCTACTGGACAGGATTCATTTGTTAGAAATCGTGTTGAAGCATCGTTTCCCACATGTGGGTATCCTGCTGTTTAATCGCGGTCTCTACGTGGAGCAGGCACAGGCGATCTATGCCTCATTTCCGGGTGTGCGGCGGCTCTTTTTTCTGATGGGTTTTGACAAAATTGTACAAATTCTTGACCCACGCTACTATGTTGAGCGTGACAGTGCGTTAGCGGAGTTATTTGGGCTTGCCGAATTGCTAGTTGCGCCACGTGGAGCAGATGGCGAGGAGCAATTGCAGGCTTTAATTCATCAACCGCAGAATGAGGGCTTTGCGCGCTTTATCCATGCCTTGCCATTGAGCGCGCAATATCGTTATCTTTCATCTACCGATGTGCGTAGCGGCGGAAAACAGGAGCGGGTTGACACACCCCGTGAGGTGCGCCAATTTATGCGTGAGACCCGTGCTTATGCGCCACCACTTCAACGTGCGCATAATGAGCTTGATTATTATGGCCTGCGTGTGAAATGGCTGCAATATATGCTAAAAAGCAGGTATTCAGGAATTGGATCAACTACAGTTAGAGAGGGCTAAGGCGGAAAATAAAACGGGTGGCCCCTATTTGTACTTCGTCTCCTTCGTGTAGCATACTGCGTGCTATTGCACGCCCATTAATAAATGTGCCTGTTGCCGAACGATTATCGATAATTTCAAAATCGCCATTGGGTAGTTCACGAATGGTTGCATGCAGGCGACTGACTGCGAGGTCCTCTAGAAAGATCGCACAATCGCGGCTCCGCCCAATCGTCATTTCAGGCAGAAGTTCAACACGATAGCTGATTCCACGTGCATTTACAGCATCAAGGTGGGCGACAAGGGCGGGTTGTGAGTCAGGAATTCGCCCCAGATGCATCTCACGCCCTCGCGATGTAACGAGCTGGAAGGGACGTGTTCCCTCACTGGCATAGAACGTGACTTGTGTATTGCCAAAAAGAAGTTGATCGCCGCTATTGAGAAGACGTTCGCGCACTGCTTGCCCATTGACAAAGCTATCGCCGCTGCCATGATCGTCGCGCAAGACATAGCCCTGTGGGGTGCGCAAAATACTGGCCTGCTTGCGATGTACGGTGATGTCCTCAAGAAAAATGTCGCAATCGCTGCTGCGCCCGATGCTCGTGCATTCTTTCCACAATTCGATGCGTTTCCCGGCCATAGGCACTTTGTGGACGACGATGTAGGCTCCTGATGTTTGATCTGGTATCATCTGCTTCCCGCTCTACGTCATACAGGACATTGCCTCGGTTGGTGTCCTGGCAAATATGCGTTGTTCTTCCCTGGGTTGAGTATAACGAACAAAAGAGAGGAGTGTCAAGGTCGAAAATAGAGGGAAACTGTACAAAAACGTCGCCGTTTTGTACAGTCTTAGCGTGGGCTATTGCTGTTCTGGTTGAAACGCAACTGTGCCACTCTTGCCCCCACTTTTCAGCGCAATATAGGCCTGCTCGAGCGTGATGGTGGTATCGACGCCTTTGCACATATCGTAGATGGTCAGCGCGGCAACTGTCGCAGCGGTCAATGCTTCGACATCTACGCCAGTTTTGTAGGTAGTGCGTGTGCTGGCTTCAATAGAGATCAGCCCTAGTGAGGGGTCTAGCTCAAAACGCAGATCGATGTGTGTCATGGGTAAAGGATGGCAAAGCGGGATAAGCTGTGGTGTTTGTTTGGCCGCCATGATACCGGCGATCTTTGCCACTTCAAGCACGCTGCCTTTCGAGATTTGATTGGCAGCGATCAATTGTACAGTTTGGGGTAACATGCGCACGCGAGCTTTCGCGATGGCCTCGCGCGTGGTTTCGGTGCGTTCGGTGACATCTACCATGTGAATATTGCCGCTCTCGTCGAGATGGGTGAGTTGTGTTGCCTTGTCCTGGCTGGTCATGTGGATATTGCTCCTCGGTACATCGGTGTCGTTTGTTGTATTGTATCACCCATTCTTCACGTCTGAGAAGTGGATGGTTTGCTCTTGTGGCCATCATGCTGCTGTAGTCCACGAAAATTGCTGTTTATCAGACATGCTAAAGAGGTTTTGGGGATGGCCAATCGCTCGCATGTTCTGAAAACTGCTGAAAAAACCTATTGACAAAATCCTGAAAATCCTATATCCTAATGCACGTAGACAAACACATGTACCCGTAGCTCAGTGGATAGAGCGACAGATTGCGGATCTGTAGGCCGGAGGTTCGATCCCTCTCGGGTACGCCGAAAAAGAGTGTAGGAGCTTCCTACACTCTTTTTATGTATGCGCAACATGCCACACCTCCGTACTCTCTATGGTATTCCAAATAGGAGCAATGTAATGAGCAAAAAAGCGGTTGTCTTGCTTTCTGGCGGCCTGGACTCAACAACGGCCCTGGCAATTGCCCATCAGCAGGGCTTTCAACTCCACACAATTTCCTTTGATTATGGGCAGCGTCATCAACGAGAGGTAGATGCTGCAAGCGAGGTCGCTCGTCACTATGGAGTGCAGCAGCAAAAGAGCGTAAAAATCGATCTGCGTGCTTTTGGCGGTAGTGCGTTAACGGCTGATATTCCCGTGCCGCATGAGCGGAGTATAGAAGATATGTCGCACGATATCCCCATTACCTATGTGCCAGCACGCAATACGGTATTTCTCTCCTTCGCGCTTGCCTATGCCGAGGTGTCTGGCGCGGATGATATCTTTCTGGGTATTAATGCGATTGATTATAGTGGCTATCCCGATTGTCGGCCAGAGTATTTGGAAGCTTATGAGCGGATGGCAAATCTCGCCACCAAGGCAACAACTCAGGATGGGCGCAAGTTCCACATCCACGCCCCTCTGATGACGATGAATAAAGCGGAGATTATTCGCCTGGGTACGCAGTTGGGTGTGCCCTATGCGCTCACGTGGAGCTGCTACGAAGGCGAAGAGCTGGCATGTGGAACCTGTGATAGCTGTCTTTTGCGTCTTAATGGTTTTGCCGAGACTGGCCTACAAGACCCGATAGGCTATAAAACACGCTAATGGCCGCGCAGAGGCGGGCTATTAGAGGCCACTAGTGGGTAGATAGCGGCGAAATTCTGGGCGTGAGCCTTGATAATCAGCGTGTGCGTGTTCGGCAAAAATGATAGTTTTCACGTTGCCACGGACCGTGAAGTCTGCGACGATCCGCATCCAACTTGGTTCTAGCAGGGCCACCAAGTCATCTAAGATGACATTAGCAGAAGCTTCGTGGCTGATTGGGCGATTGCGGAACTGATTGATATAGAGTTTCAAGCTTTTCAGTTCGACAACATATTGGGCGGGAACGTAATCGATAATGAGAGTGGCGAAATCTGGAAAACCAGAGCGTGGACAGAGGCACGTAAATTCTGGTGCTTCCAGGTGTGTGATATACGCACGCTGAGGAGCGGGGTTAGGCCAACGTTCCAGTGTGTTTGCCGCAATCTCTGCGAGGCCATACGTGCCGGGTGTGCGGGTAGTGGGTGTGTCTTGCTCCATGATAGTGAAAATTTCTCCGAATTTGGCTTAGCGACGCTCTCGCGTCTTGTGCTATGTAGGTAGGGAGCGCGACCTGTAAGAAAGAACTCTCTTACTGCGCACTCATTTCGATTGAAGTGATCGTATCATAAACTGGCGTTGTTCTGCAATGGAGGAAATCTGTTGGCTCACCATCTCTTTTTGCCCAAGAGATGGTGAGCTGATCTGTTATGCGCGCAATGGTTCGAGGGGCACGGCTTCTCCTGCGCTATAGCGCATTTTGTTTTTGCCATGAAAGATCGTGACGCCACCCACGCCCTGTACGAGCCAGCCGTTGTGTGAGCCGATCAGAGCTGTGCCACCATCGATGCCCGCGACAATATGTTTCTCGGCGGCACGTGTGGCGTTATCAGCAAAAATAGTGGGTAGCTCGTCGAAATGTGGGATGACAACAATGTTGGGGGCGAGACCGAGCGCAGGCCGTGTGCGCCAGACTTGCGGAAAATCGAAGAGTGCGCCGCCCATGACCATTGCCCCGGCAGAGCAGCCTGCGACAATGCCGCCGCCCTGAAAAATCTGCTTGATGACTTCCCATGCGCGTGTCCCTTGCAGTGTTTCTAGCAAGTAACGCGGTTTGCCACCTGAAAAGTAAACAAAATTAGCGGCTGCTAGTTTATTGACAATACGCTCATCTTCGGCGTCTGCACGTGTTAGGAGCATCACAGGTTCAACTTGGGCACCCAACTTGCTGAAATGCTCGACGCCCATGCTTGCCCAGCGTTCGGTAACGGTCGATCCATCTGGCACGGCTGCTGTTGGGAGGACAACGACCCGTGCAGGCGTGGGAGTTTGCCCCAGTAAAAACCTGTCTAAGCCCTCCACTTTGGGCAGATATTCGCCCGCGCCAACCAGTGCTAACGTGCCAAGTAAAGCCTGTTGCATTGTTCTGTTCCTTATGCTTGCTGATCGACGAGTAATACTACTTTGCCACGCACGATGCGATTGAGCATATCGTACAGTGCGTGCGCGGCCTGAGAGAGCGGATATGTTGCGGAGATATGCGGTTTGAGTTTGCCTTGTTGGAACCATGTGAGCAAGGTGTGCAGGTTTTCTTGGTTGTGTGCCGCTTCCCGTTCGGTAAAGGCTCCCCAAAAGACGCCGACGATTGAGCAACCTTTGAGTAATGTAAGATTGAGCGGAATGCGCGGAATCTCACCACCAGCGAAGCCCACAACGAGCAGACGCCCTTTCCAGGCAATGCTGCGCAAGGCTGGTTCGCTATATTTGTCGCCCACAGGGTCGAAAATGACATCCACACCACGCCCGTTAGTGAGAACTTTAATGCGCTCTCGCAGGTCTTCATGGCTGTAGTTGATGGTCTCATCCGCGCCATGTGTGCGACAGACCGCCAATTTCTCGTCATTTGAGGCTGCGGCAATGACATGCGCACCCATTAACTTCCCTAGTTCAACAGCTGCTAATCCTACGCCACCTGCTGCACCCAGCACGAGGAGCGTCTCGCCCTCTTGTAAGACGGCGCGATCAGCCAGAGCGTGTAATGCGGTTCCATAGGTCATAACAAACGCGGATGCAGTCGCAAAATCCATCTCGTCTGGCATGGGTATCAGGCGTGCCGCATCAACCGCGACCTCTTCGGCAAAGCCACCCCAGCCGGTAAACGCGATCACGCGCTGGCCAACCTTGATCTGTTTGACCCCCTCACCCAGTTCTTTGACGACGCCTGCGACTTCTCCACCGGGCGAAAAAGGCATGGCGGGCTTAAACTGGTATTTGCCCTCGATAATCAAGGTATCGGGAAAATTGACACCGCAGGCTTTGATGCTGACGATCACTTGCCCCTTGCCGGGCGTAGGTGATGCAACCTCTTCAAGAACCAGTGATGTGGGGGGACCATATGCTTTGCACAATACTGCTTTCATCTTTGAAGTCTGCTCCCTCTTTCTGTCAAAATGGCTTTGTTTGCTGTATCATATCACACGTATTTTGTTGAGTCTGTCTTTTCTTTTGACTTCGAGGCGCAAGGGGACTTTTTTCCTGAGTTTATGGTCGATACTCACGCGCTCTTTTCTGAGAAGGCCGCTTGCCGATAGAGGTCAGTAGAAGGCAAGACAGGAGGCTAGTGGCCTGTTTTCTGGTAGAAGGAGCGTTAGATTGAACCGACTCAACAAATATAGCGAAGATCTTCGACAGGTGTTAAGCAATGCGCGTGTTGAGGCGCGTAGGCTTCGTCATCGCATGATTGGCACAGAGCATCTTTTGCTAGGTATATTGAAACTCGATCATCAATTGATTGAAAGTATTTTGGCCACATTGCATGTGAGTTCTTTGCGCGTGTTTCAGGCAGTCGAGTTTGTGGTTGGGCGCAATAATAGAGCTATTCTCAGTGAACCAACGCTCAATCCAGCCGCACGTGCCACATTACGTCGAGCGGAAGAGGAAGCAGAGGCGGTGCAGGCCGAATATGTGGGTGTGGAACATCTGTTGCTGGGTGTGTTACGCGAACAGAATAGTATTACGGTGGGCGTGTTGGAGAGCTTTGGCCTCTGTCTGACAGAAGTGCGCCAACAGTTGTCCACCTTGCTAACGGACGAATGTGCGCCAATGCTACAATATATGCGTTATCAGACAAAATACGTCGCCACGCCTACGCTTAATCAGGTGAGCCGCGACCTGACAATGATGGCCCTGGATGGTCTCCTTGATCCGCTGATTGGGCGTGAAGCTGAGCTTGAACGAACGATACAAATTCTGATGCGCCGTTCAAAAAATAATGTGGCATTGATTGGGGCGGCTGGTGTGGGAAAAACGGCGATAGCAGAAGGGTTGGCTCAACGTATTATTGATGGATGTGTGCCTGAAGGCTTGCGTGATGTACGTGTCGTGGCTCTAGAGATCGGCCTGCTTACGGCAGGGACACGCTTGCGTGGTGAATTTGAAGAGCGTTTGAAACGTATCTTGCAAGAAGTGTTGACGGAAAAAGGCCTGATAATTGTCCTGGATGAGATGCATATGCTGGTGGGGGCTGGTGTAGCAGAAGGTTCACTAGATGCAGCAAACCTGTTTAAGCCGATGCTGGCACGGGGCGAGTTTCGCTGTATTGGGGCGACCACGCTGGACGAGTATCGCACGACGATAGAGACCGATCCCGCGTTAGAGCGGCGTTTTCAAACCGTGCAGGTGCAAGAGACGAGTGAAGAGGAGACGTTAGCTATTTTGCGTGGTTTACGTGTCCGCTATGCCAGTTTTCACGAGGTCAAGATTGATGATGCGGCACTGGTCGCGGCGGTGCAATTATCAGAGCGTTATCTTCAGGGACGTTTTCAACCAGATAAAGCGATAGACCTACTAGATGAAGCTGCGGCCTATGTGCGTGTGAGCCAGACAGGTGTCTCTAAAGAGATGCAAGAAATGCGTGATGAGCTACAAAGCATATTGGAAGCGAAAGAATATGCTATTGTGCGCCATGATTTTGAGGCTGCTGGTCTCCAGCGTGCCCGTGAATGGCAAATACGTCAGAAAATACATTTTTTGGAGATCATACAGCCATTAGGCAAACAATCTTGTCTTGTAGATGCAAACACCATTGCCAGCGTGATTGCGCGTTGGACGGGCATTCCTGTCGCGCACATAGCTGGAGAAGAGGCGCAACGCCTGCTTTTGCTTGAGGAGAACCTCCATCGACGCGTGGTGGGACAACATCATGCGGTTCAGGCAGTTGCGCGTGCGTTGCGACGTGCGCATGCAGATGTGCGAGATCGTAGGCGTCCCATTGGCTCGTTTCTGTTTGTTGGGCCAACCGGTGTGGGAAAGACAGAACTGGCACGGGCCCTTGCCGCCAGCCTTTTTGGGCGTGAAGATGCGTTACTTACCTTTGATATGTCGGAGTTTATGGAAAGTCACATGATTGCGCGCCTGATCGGTGCGCCTCCAGGGTATATTGGTTATCAGGAGGCAGGGCAATTGACCGAAGCCGTGCGGCGCAAGCCGTACAGCGTGTTGCTTTTTGACGAGATAGAAAAGGCCCATCCGAAGGTGTTTGATCTGCTGTTACAAATTTTGGAGGACGGTTGTTTGACCGATGGGCATGGGCAACGTGTGGATTTCAGGCACACCGTCATTATTATTACCTCGAATTTGGGCACAACGCATGAGACATGGCAGGAGTCGCCCTTTTTCACGCGCCGTCAGAGCCAGCAAGAGCGTGCTGCCTATCACTATGAGCTATTACAGAAAACAGTTCACAATGCGCTCAAAGAGCAATTTAAGCCTGAATTGCTCAATCGTATTGATGAAATCATTGTGTTTCATCCATTATCACTTGAGCATTTGTATGCCGTTGTTGATCTGTTGCTTGCGCAGACACAGCAGCGGTTACAAGAGCGCAATATTATCCTTCAGGTGAGTGATGCGGCACGGCACTTGCTCGTCGAGCATGGCTATCAACCTGAATATGGGGCGCGAGCCTTACGGCGTACTGTGCAGCATGAATTGGAAGATATGTTGGCAGAGGCTTTGCTGAAAGGACAGCTACAGGATGGTCAGCATGTGCGTGTCGATAATGCTGCCGATCAGTTTGTAATACAGTCGACGATCAGGGAAACGGACGCATTTGTGATGTTAAAAAGTGGGGGCAATGTAGGGGTTGTCTGAGATTGTTCCGATGTCTTGCATTATCATCCCATCTACCTCAAGCGAAAGAATCAGCTCTTTTGGGTTGAGGTAGATGGCCATTCCTCTTGACCACTTGCTGCACACTCTTTATACTTAAGCCCAGATAAAAAGACTCTGTTGGATAAGTATAAGGATGAGAAACTCTTGAAAGTGATGTTTCGCTGGCGGCAACTGGCGTTCTATGCTCTTGCGCTGCTCGGTCTGGCTTTGCGCCTCTATGGCCTTAACTGGGATCAAGGCAATAGTTTTCATCCCGACGAACGTCAGATCATGTTTCACGTGACAAGCATTGCATGGCCCACAAGTTTTGCCCAGTTTTTGCGTCCTGACCAGTCTCCGCTCAATCCGCATTTTTTCGCCTATGGTTCTTTTCCCATCTATCTGTTAGCCTTGATTGGCTTTGTGATGGCTCATCTCGCCCCCTCTTCAGGAACATTTACTGCTATTACGCTTGCTGGGCGGGTCGTCTCTGCTTTGTTTGATAGTGGGACAATTCTGTTAACAGGCTGGCTGGCCCTGCGATTGACACCTGATACCGCTCCTGGTAGGCCGACTGCTTGGAATATGGCGTTAGTAGCCGCTGCTCTTGTAGCTTTTACGCCTTTTCAGCTACAACTCTCACATTTTTATACAGTGGATTCTCTCCTCTTGTTTTTTGTGGTTTTGACTGTTCTTGCCGCCGTTGCGCTCGTAGATACTGATAAACCATTGTTGTGGGCCTGTGTCGCTGGTGTTGGCTATGGTTTGGGCATGGCAACCAAATTTAGCGCGGCTCCGCTGGCTGTGCCTATTGCGGTCGCTGTCCTGGTGCGTTGGTATCGTCGGGATTTTTTCTCGGCACTGGCCACCGCGCTGATGATAGCTATTATCACAATCGTGCTGTTTATCGTCACGCAACCCTATTTTTTACTGGATTTTCCTAATTATGTGCAGCAGGTTGCGGAGCAGGGCAGTCTAGCGCGTGGAACCTTCGATCTACCGTATGTGCGCCAATTTGCCGGAACGACTCCTTATCTCTACGAGCTACAAAATATGGTAGAGTGGGGACTTGGCTTGTTTCTAGGGTTGGCGGCCTGTGCTGGTCTGCTCTGGTTGCTCTGGCACATGTGGCGACGGACTGCTGGTCTATGGCTGATTGTGCTGGCTTGGGTACTGGTCTATGGCCTGATTGTGGGTGACTTTTACGTCAAGTTTATGCGCTATATGTTGCCGCTGTATCCCTTTATGACGTTGATGGCGACAGCACTCTTGCTTGCTAGTGTGCGCTCTGCCCAGCTATTGACTTGGCCTGTACGCTGGCTCAAGCGTGGCGTGTCGCTTGTGGCGAGTCTCGCCCTTGCCCTCGTTTTGGGGGGAACGATCTTTCAAGGCCTGGCTCTGCTCAATGTCTATAGTCAACCGAATACGCGGGTGCAGGCCTCGCAATGGATGTATCGTCATATTCCCGCTGGTAGCGTGATTACCTATGAGCAATGGGACGATCCGCTACCCGTCGCCGTTGGCAATCAGACACCCGCGCTCTACAACCAACTTACTTATCCTGCTGGCGGGAACGGACAACCCACAAATGGGCTGGACCTGTATGGCGATGATACGTTGCAAAAGGCCCAGTTGTTAGCGCAACTGTTGCCACAGGTGAATGTCATTACAATGGCCTCCGACCGTTTAGATAAATCAATCCCGCGCTTGCCTCTGCGCTATCCATTGACCATTCACTATTATCAATTGCTCTTTAGTGGGCAACTCGGCTTTCACTTGGCGGCTCAGTTTGTCAATCAACCGCATCTGTTGGGCATTACACTCGATGATAGCGGGGCAGACGAAAGCTATTCGGTATTTGACCATCCGCATGTACGCATTTTTGTGCGCGACACGCCCTATCCTTATACGCAAGCGCAATTGCTTGAAAAACTTCTGGCTGGCGTACAACTTCCGCCCGTTGGTGCAGGTCTTTCCGGTATGCAACGCCCATTGATGCTGACGGCGCAGCAGATCGCAGATAATCAGCAATCACCACCGTTTGGTGTGCAGTTTCCCGCGCAAAGTCTTGCCAATACCTTACCTGTTGTGTTCTGGTGGGGAACACTGACGCTGCTCGGTCTGCTCGTTTTCCCTTGTCTTTTTTTCGTTCTCTCATCACTTGCGGACCGAGGCTATATCCTGAGCAAGTTGCTTGGTATCCTCGCACTCGCTTATGCTGGCTGGTTAGCAGCGTCTTTTCACCTGTTCCCATTGGAACAGCGTCAACTGCTCGGCACGTTGGGCGGCATCGCCCTTGTCGGGATAGGCGCGTATCTCCTACAATATCGGCAGATCAAGATGTTTGTGCGCCAACATTGGCGTCTGCTCCTGAGCGAAGAGGCGTTGTTTAGTCTGGCTCTGCTTGCGTTTATCGGAATTCGTTCTCTCAATCCTGATCTTTGGAATCCCTATCTTGGCGGCGAGAAACCGATGGAATTGGCCTTTCTCAATGCGATTTTACGCAGTCCCTATATGCCGCCGCTTGATCCCTGGTTTTCAGGTGGCTACATCAATTACTACTACTATGGCTATGTGGTGGTTGCCTCACTGATCAAACTGACGGGTATTGTGCCAACAACCGCGTTTAATCTGGCAATTCCCACACTGTTCGCCCTGACATTTAGCGGGGCGTTTGTGGTGGTCTATAGCTGTACGCTCCGTATGCCACTAGCATTGCTTGGCGCATATTTCGCCGCATTGATTGGGAATCTCAATGGCTTGATGCAGTTTAAAGGCCAGTTACTGGCATGGCTGGCTCATCTGCCCATCCCTGGCTATGATTACTGGCAAAGTAGCCGCATCATTCCCTTTACAATCAACGAGTTCCCGTTTTGGAGCTTTGTGTTCGCTGACCTCCATCCGCATGTGATGGACATGCCAATTACGATAGGCATGCTTGGCGTGCTGGTTGCGCTCTGGCTCACGCCGCGTGCTAGCAACGTGGAGAGCGTTGCGCTTCGTTCACAACGTTGGCTCCTTTATCTGCTGACTGCCTTTATCTTTGGCACAATCGCCTGTGTTAATCCCTGGGATATGCCTGTGTATGCCTTGCTGCTTTGTTGTGTCTTACTTGTGCAGGCATGGCTGGATGCTCGCCAGTTGCCACTCCTGGAAATCGTCTTTGCACTGGCATGGCGCATAGTACTTATCGCTTGTATCATTGCTCTGGGCTATCTCTTCTATCTACCGTTCTATGCGAACTACCAGGAATTGTATGTCAATGGCGTCGGCCTGGTCCAACAGGGCACAAATATGGGCGATTTTCTCACGGTCTCCGGCTTTTGGCTTTTTCTCGCACTGAGCTTTTTCCTCACTGAGGCCTATCGCCGCTGGTGGCACGTGCGTCTTGAGCAAGGTAACATGCCAGCATTGGTGCAAAAAATATCCACTCCACTGCTGTATTGCGCGTTTTGTCTGCTAGGGATCATCGCATTTGTGCTGCTTGGCTTAAAATCATTCCTCTTTGCTTGCATCGTGCTTGGTATTTTCTTATTTGTGCGTATCTTGCTGGTAAAACGTCCCGTTGCTGATGATATACCAATGGCGAACACGCAAAAATCTCTCTTATTATCGGGAGTGGAGCGGGTCGGTATCTCGGCCTCGCTTGCCTTTGCCTACTTGCTTCTGTTGATGGGTCTTTGTATTAGCCTGGGCATGGAGATCGTCTACATTCGCGATTTTCTAGATGGCGGCGACTACGAACGTATGAACACCGTTTTTAAGTTTGGCATTCAGGCGTGGTTTTGCTTTGCTATCGGTGGTGCGCTGGCTATACCGCATATCTGGCGTACATTGCAGGGCACGGCACGCACACTTTGGACGGCAGTATTGGTTGTCCTGATGCTTAGTTGCTCGCTTTTCTTGAGTGAAGGAACGGCGGCACGTATTCAAGATCACCAACTTTGGACGCTAGCGCAACCGCCCGCCCAGAGTGCCAACTATACACCAACGCTCGATGGTTTTGCCTTTGTGCGCGCCTGGTATCCGGGCGATGCCCAGGCGATAGGCTGGCTCAATCAGCATGTTCAGGGGTCGCCAGTCATCTTGGAAGCCAGCGCACCAGTTTCCTATCAATGGTTCGGGCGCGTTTCTGTCTACACGGGCTTGCCAGATGTGCTTGGCTGGCCCGACCATGTTGGTGAGCAACGCTATAACACGCAACCGCTGAATCGTGTGACGGATGTTGGTCTTCTTTATACAACAAGCGATACCACGCAGACATTGGCCCTGTTGCACCTTTATCACGTGCGCTACATTTATGTTGGTGAGTTGGAGCGACAAACGTATGCGCAAAGGTCTACGGCTGGCCTGGACAAATTTAACAGCATGGTAGGGACAGCATTGCGTATGGTCTATCGGGCAGACGGTGTGACGATTTATGAGGTGCTATAGCTTCAAATTCCTATAGCCATAGACATTGTTATAGCGGTAAAGCTGACATGTCCATTCGACTGAATATTAAGGCGATAGAGCGTTCTGCCAGGAAAAGCATGATTCAGTTCGGAGTAATCAGCGGCGGAACTGGCGTAGGCGTAGATCACATTGCCTTGCAACATTGGGTCGTTCAAGGGGAAAAGGTCTAGTTGATAGAGCGTATAATCGTCGGTTGTGATAATCGCGTGCTGCATGGGTGGGTGATAGATGGTATTGAGATCAATAGGCCGTTGAAAAGGTAGGCCATTATAATTTGTGTAAAGAGTTGTTTGACGTGGAAGGTAGTAGATCACATTGCAAGCAAGTAGCGTAAGTAACAAGAGAGCGGCAAAGGGAGGAGTCAGGCGATTGGTCGTGGAAACGTTACTTGGCGAGATGGTAGGTTGTTGTATGCGTTCTTGCCACCATTTTGAGCAATATTGGCGGGCAGAAATTCCTATAGCCATAAGGACAGTGAAACCTCGGGCGGTGAGGATGAGTAAAAAAGGCAGTGTTTCATAGAGGTAGCGCGGGCCGAGATAGATGCCGTGATAGAAGTAGCCGATAAATGCGCCCGTCATAATTGTTGATCCCGCAAGTAAGAGCCAGTCAGCAGGGAGAGAACGGCGTGTGAGGAATGGGAGAGCCATACATGCTAGTGTGCAGTAAAAAGGCCAGCCGAAGAGATCAATAGCCAGGCTGGTCAAGAGTTCGTCCAGGTTGACGAAGCCGGCTGCTAGCGTATGTTGCCCATAGAAGCCGACCCCTTGGCCGAAGCCCCAATGGTCACCCGCGAAAAAGAGTGTGCGTGGTGTCGTGAAAGGATTCCCTGTGAGTTGTGCGTTATAGCTCAGGCTCAGGAATGCAAAGAGGAGCGTGACAGCGAGAAAACCAGTACCGGCAATGAGCCAGCGTTTCCAGTCATGTAGGATTCTTCGCCAATAGAGTAAGAGAATGCCTGGTACAATAATTACCACAAAAAGCAATGCTACTAAATCGCGTGTTAAGATACCCATGCCAAAACATGCGGCAGCAAGGGGTAGAAGCCAGCTTTTTCCGTTTTGGGCAAAGCGCAGCATTGCCCAGACTCCCCAAACGAGGTAGAAGAGGGCAATAGTATGGCTCATATAGCTGGCCGCGAGATAGCTATAGAAGGGTGAGAGTGTGCCTAAAAGGACGGCTAGCGTGGCGATGCGGCGATTATAGAGCAGGGCAGCGATTAGCCCGATGCCGAGCAAGGCGAGTGTGCCGAGTAGTGGTTCAACTAGCCAGGGAATGCCGAGCAAGAGGCCGGGAGCGAGTGTCAAACCCGTGCCAGGGGCATATTGCGTAAACCAGCGGCCTGCGAACTGAACCATAAATGGACCAGGAAAACGGTCGCTAGCCGGTGGAATAGGTACTGAAAGCTGGCCTAATGCAAATATTTTTGCCGAGAAAAGATAGGCGACCGCATCATAAATATGCGGTTCGGCTTGATATTGAACTTTTGCAATCCATGCTACAAAGATCAATGAAGCCGCTAGCGCAATATACGCCAGTGGGTGAAGAGGTGTTTGTGTTGTCCAGTGGCGAATTGTCGCAACGCTACTCTTTGCAGACCTTGATAGCGTAAATCCTTTGCTGGTGTGGAAACTAAAGAAGCGTTGCCATAAAAATTGGCCTGTCGCGAATAATATCTCGCCAGCGAGTGTTGCCAAGAGCAAGAGGACTGCCCAGATCAGTGTGCGCAGCAAGAAATCAGCGACCATCGCTGCAAAGGGTAAGGTATCAGTTGGAAAGAACGTGTGAGCAACACTTTGACCGGGCGATGTAGGCGTATCGCGTGTGACTGCGATAATGCGGTCGTTACGATCTAGCGTGATGTGAATGATAGAGCTATCTGCCATGCTGATATTGAGTACCATCGGTGTTTCTGGGCGTTGTAATTGGATGCGAAGACGTTGTAGTGTAGAGGGTAATGAGAATGTTGCGTCGTCGAGAGGCCATGCAACCTGTTGCTGAAGTCCCTTATTCGTCCAAATTTGGAGGGTACGCCATCGGCTTGTGCCTTCCAAATCGCGCATCCAAGCCTGAAAACGGTAATAAGAGGAAGAAGCGATAGAACGAAGATATGCTGTATTAAGTGTGAAATTGTTGGTACTATCCGTCCCATCAAGCTGATATTCGTGGATAAGCGGGTCGTGAGCAGGTAGCTCAAGGGCGATAGGAGTTCCGAGGTGGCCTAAGGCAAGTGTTTGGCTACCGACATGCAGTGTGAGTGTTTGTTGCTGGAGTGTAAGTTCTATGGGGAGCGTGATTTGGTAGCAGAGCCAGTCACCAAGACAAAGAAAAGCTAATAGGACAAGCAAGGAAAGACTTTGCCATAGGATGTGTCTTGTAAAGAATCGCACCTGTCTACTCCTCATTTTAATATAGTGCCACTATACAGGAATTAGGTAGCGATAGCAAGGGAACAATCACCGCTTGCTGTCATGTAACCAAAAAGGCTAGCATTAGGAACGAATAACCAGCTTTATACGTTAGTAGTAGAGAAGTATTAGCTATGCATGTTGTGTGTTGGCGGCATATTTTTTGTATCTCGTTTCTATCATTGATACCGGTATACTAAGAGAGAGTGTATGATCGAATTATTTCAGATGTGGCTTTTGGTTGAAGTCTTGGGCATTATTTGCCTTCCTCTGACTGTCACGGTATTTCATAATATGCCAGATCGTGGGTGGGCCTTCACAAAGGCCATAGGTATGGCACTGCTGGCATTTGTCGTCTGGTTTCCGCTTGTTTGCTTGCACGCGTTGCCGTTCAGTCAATTCTTCATTTTCAGCGCGTTGCTGGTCATTCTGGCGTTGAATGTGCTTGGTTTTGTGCGCGTGCGCCATCAAATAGCCAAACTGGTACGGGTGAATATTCCATATATTGTGACGACGGAACTAATCTTTCTGGGCATGGTTTTTTTGCTAGGCTGGATTCGCTCCTACAGCCCAGAAATTCGCTCATTTGAAATGTTTATGGATGAGGGTTTTATTGCGGCGATCATGCGCAGTCCCCATCTGCCGCCGAATGATATGTGGTTTGCAGGATATACGATCAACTACTATTACTATGCGCATTTCACGATTGCCCTGTTGGCAAAATTGATCGGTCAAACGCCTTCGGTTGCTTTTAATACGGGTATCTGCATCTTTTTTGGTTTAACGGCTGTGAATATGTTTGGTGTGACGTGCAATATTGTTGCTTGGGCGCGCTATGCTCGTGTGCAAGCGCATGCCGACACAGCTACCATTGCGACGCTTGAACGACCCGATATAACGCTGCCAGACTTAGTGCGTGCCATGCCCTTTGGCTTTATGAGCTTTGTGATGGGGCTTGTGCTGGGCAACCTAGCGGCAACGCAGCAGTGGTGGCAGCTACATGGCGATATTGCTTTGTACAACTGGTTTCTTCCCTCGCGTGTCATTGACAAAACGATCAACGAGTTTCCTGCTTTTAGCTTTCTGCTCTCGTGTTTCCATGCGCATGTCTTGACGCTCGCTTTTACTATTGTAGGGATTGCGCTGGCCTTTAACCTATTTTTAGAGGCAGATGGCAAGGGCTTGTATGCCTTTGGGCGTGGTTGGCGTTTGCCGCTAACCCTGGCAGTGACCGCGTTGCTTTTAGGCGGCCTGTTCACGATGAACGGCTGGGACTATCCAACCTATATGGGAATTACGTTGATTTGTCTGGCTTTGCAGCAATGGCGTGCATATCATGGGCGTATTACATTCGCTTTGCTTCTGGATGTAATTACTCCAGCGGCCTTCCTGGTTGCACTCTCGTTTCTGCTTTATACGCCCTTCTACCTTGCCTTTATCTCGCCTTCGCAAGGTATTGGTCTCGTCGATGCGGCCAATCGCTCTCCGCTCAATGGTGAATTACTTATTTATGGCCTGTTTGCCTTTGTGTTTTTCTCATTGTTAGTGGCGAGCGCACTCAAACGGCCTCAGATTGCCTTCTTTGAGGTTGACGTGCAGGCGTTGGCATTGTCATTTAATGAGACGACACGTCGCTATCTTTCTTTGCTGGCCTTTGTAGGCATTGCTCTGTTTCTCGTGGTTGGACTGGCCACATTGTTCTTTGTTGGCAACAGTATGACATTGGTTGTTGCAGGCAGTGTGACTGTCTTGGGGGCAATCCTGCTTATAACGACTATTGAAGAGCGTGGACAGGCCTTTGCCCTATTACTAGGTGGATGTGCGTTTGGCTTAATTGCCTTATGTGAGGTAGTTTTCCTGAAGGATGTGTTTGCGGGTAGCTATCCACGCATGAACACGGTTTTCAAGTTTTATTTTCAGGCATGGGCATTGCTGGCGATTACATCGGGGGCAGGCCTCTATTTTATTCTGGATAGCTTTCGTCCTAGTTTCACCCTGGCTCCCTTACAACGCTGGCTACGGCGTGGCTTTGAAGGAGTATGGGGTATTGCCTTTGTGTTGCTGTTAATCGCGGGAGCAGTCTATCCTATTGCGGGGACTTATACACGCACAAACTTTTACCTTCAGCGTACCAATAGCCTTGATGGCCTGAGCTATTTGCAGTCTGACCCACAGGAACCGGGGGACTATGCGGCAATTCGCTGGCTCAATGCCAATGTGCAGGGCGATCCGGTGATTGTAGAGGCGGTTGGGCCAGATTACAGCAACTATGCGCGCATCTCGGCATTTACTGGTTTGCCGACGATTATGGGCTGGGTTGGTCACGAATATCAATGGCGTGTCAACTGGCTGAATACTCCCAATAATGCTTTGGACTTCAATCGGCGTAGTGGAGATGTCGAGGCGATTTATACGAATCCCAACGCGGGGACGGTTTTGTCTATTATGGCGCGTTACCATGCCCAATATTTATACGTTGGGCCTTTAGAGTATCAGAAATATCCCACGACAAACCTCGCGCGTTTTAAGACGTTTATGCAGGTAGTCTACAATGCAAACGGAGTGACCATTTACAAAGTCAAGTAAATATCTGAAATTAAGAAGAGCAAGCGAGATAAACGGTATTGATATACAGGCGGTTTAAGCAAGGGGGAATAATCCTTTGAAAAGTTACGATACTGAGCCACGTGAGGAGACACAGGCAGCATCGCATGATATGGTCTTACCATCGGATATACAAGAAGTGGCGATGGTAGACCTGGAGTCTGCTACCCCTCTCTCAGATGTTGAGTTGACTCTACAGGGAAGCAATGGCGATGAGGTGATTGTGCCAGTCAAACGACGGTGGTTTTTAGCACCTTCGCGTGAGCAGTGGCGAAATTGGCTGCCTTTTCTGGGCTTAATAGCACTGGGGGCACTACTCCGTTTTTGGGGGTTGGGCGATAAACCTCTGCATCATGATGAGAGCCTGCATGCCTATTTCTCGCTGCAACTGTTGCACAACAATATCCAGAATTGGGCCGCTTGCTTCAATGCCTATGCGAGTTGCTACCGCTACGACCCACTGTTGCATGGACCATTTCAGTTTCACGCTATTGCATTGGTCTATCAGATTAGTCAGTGGTTGGGGGCGCCCGATCATGGCGTGAATACCTTTACCGTGCGTATTCCTGCCGCTGTGTTGGGAACAGTGATTATCGGTCTGCCCTATTTCATGCGTGACTATCTAGGAAAAGTGGGTGCATGGCTGGCCGCGTTTCTACTGGCTGTCTCACCGAGTATGGTCTACTTCTCGCGTTTTGCGCGTGAAGACATTTATATGGCCTGCTTTACGCTGTTGCTGGTGGTGGCAATAGGACGCTATATCAAGGAACGTAAGCTACGCTGGATTGTCATTGCTGCCTGTGCATTCGCGCTTTCCTATGCGACCAGTGAGGCAACCTTCTTGACTATTGCTGTCTTTGGCAGTTTTCTGGGGGCACTGATCGTTTGGGAGCTTGGTAAGCGATGGCCTGTGCGCGCGAGCGTTCATGCAGATGCCGCCTTCACACGCTATTTGCCTAAAACGGGTGGGCCTGTGTTGCTCGTGCTGTATTTCTTGGTGATCGGGCCGCTTGCAAAAATTGCCCTTGCGTTGCTAGGACAACTTTCCGCCTATATTATTAATCCGAAAAATACGCCAACGGCTGATGCCTTTGTCGCAACTCTGAAGGCTCGCACGGTGGAAGTGATTCCCTGGTTTGGTATCCTGCTTGGCCTCTACGTCCTTTTTATTCTCGCTCGCGAGATGAGGGGCAAAATGCCTGGGCCAGGGCGACGCGGCCTCGCCAACTACGTTGATCCACAGCAACAACCCTTGCTCGATACCATTCTGACAATGGAGTGGACGCACTGGTTCTTTGCCCTGATTTGTGCCTGGACCATTTTTCTCGTTCTTTTTACTGCGCTCTTCACCAATGTCGCCGGTGGTATTGGCGATGGTATCTGGCAAGGTCTCTACTATTGGCTACAGCAGCAAGAAGTCGCACGTGGTGGGCAACCCTGGTATTATTACCTGATGCTCATTCCGCTCTATGAGCAAATCGGTGTTGTGTTTGGCCTTGTGGGCATTGCACGTTGCCTCTTCAAGCCTAACCCGTTTCGTCTGTTCATAGTTTACTGGTTTGTGGGCGATTTTGCCATCTACTCATGGGCCGGTGAGAAGATGCCCTGGCTGATGATCTTTATGACGATGCCGATGATGGTGTTGGCGGCCATTGGTCTCGAACCATCTATTGTAACGTTATTCAACGCGCTCAAAAATTACTGGCATCGTCGTACAACTGTGCAGACAGTTGCGACTGATGAGGTAGGAGAACTGTTGCGGCTGGTGCATCCTGCGCGTCCGGCATTAAATAAGCGCGCACTCGCTGGAGCGGGTGCAACAGTTCTCTTCGCTTTGCTGCTTTTGTTACCTACCTTGCACAATATGTATGAAGTGTCTTACGTACATGCGGCAGATGGCCCACACGAGATGATGGTTTATGTGCAGACGACAACTGATGTCAAGATCGTAATGGCGAAGCTGAATGCGCTTGACCAGAAGGTTGATGGCGGTTCGCATCAACTGGCAATAGGTGTGATGTCCGATGCCGAGTGGCCCTTTGCCTGGTATCTCCGCGACTATACGAGCGTCTGTTATGGCTTTCCCACTGCCTGTCCAACAATGGTAAACCAGGTGCAGGCCATTATTACGGGTGGAGATAATCTCTACACTGCCGAGTCGCAGTATGGGAAGAGCTATCTCTATCAACAATATCAGATGCGTACCTGGTGGGATGAAGGCTACAAACCCGCTCCGTGCGTGCCGACTAAGGCCAATAACAATTGCGTGGGCCAGCAGACCTGGGGTGGTGTTGGGCCGTTACTTTGGCTGAGCTATGGTGACAACCCACCGCCGGGAGCGAAATTCAATCTTGGCTTGGCTGCGAAAAATGTCTGGGACTGGTGGTGGTATCGCAAGGCAATTGGTAGTACGGACGGAGCCTATCTGATGGGTCTTTTCGTTCGTAAGGGGCTGAACGTCAATCCATAGCGCATGTCTTAAAAATTCGGGGCCTCTCTTTAGAAGACCTATCGAGCGATTCGATGATAATTTCATCGCTATCGTCATTCGATGATGTCTCTTGCGCGGAAAGGTGTGCTTGCTCCTTCTCTGTCAATAGGTCAATAGTGCAGGCTTGTTTTCTCATAGTCTGAATGATAAGCTGTACAGTATAGCGTGCCTAACTGAAATAGTGTTTGGTAAATTGCGTCTAAAAATGCCCAACGCATGAAGCTTTATGATCGCAAACATTGCTACCAGCGGATGATACTCGCAAAGATGGAGGAAGGCTTCAATGAATATTGCACAAGGATTGGCCCATGCCAAAAAAGTAGCTGGCAACCGCCAGGCTGTTGCATGTGGTAACGTTCGCTATACCTGGAAAGAGTTTGATCGGCGCACGGATGTATTAGCACGCAGTCTGGCCTCGCTCGGCGTCAAGCGTGGTGATCGTATTGCGGTTCTCATGCTTAACTGCCATTGTTATCTGGAACTGTATTATGCCTGTGGACGTATGGGAGCGGTGATTGTGCCGCTCAATTACCGTCTTGCGCGTCCCGAAATCGTCTTTATCCTCAACGACAGCGAGTCGAAAATCTTGGTGGTTGATAAGACCTTCGCCCCTTATACAACCGGGCGTGATACATTTGAGACGGTGCAGGAAATCGTCTATGTAGGCGATGAGACACCGGAGAGCATGCATAATTATGAGAAGCTGATAACTAGAGGGATGCAAATTGCAGACAGTGCGGATGAGGTGATGGAAGATGAGGATCTGGCAGGACTGTTCTACACAGGTGGCACAACCGGACGCCCCAAAGGCGTGATGCTTTCCCACAAAAACCTTGTCTCAAATGCGGTACATGTTGCGATTGCGGCAGGTTATACCGAGCGCGATACCTATCTGCATGCCGCACCAATGTTTCACGCGGGTGATACTGGCTCAACATTCGCATTGACGATGGTTGGTGCACGCCATACATTTCTGCCTATGTTTCATCCTGTACATTTTATGCAAAACGTGCAGGATGAGCAAGTAACGGTGACCTTTGTGGTGCCGACGATGATCAATGCCATTCTCAACCATCCAGATATTGATAAATATCATCTCTCCAGCCTGCGCCGTTTGACCTATGGGGCTTCGCCAATGCCGACCGAGGTGCTGAAAATGGGCTTACAACGGATTGGGCAGGTCTTTGCACAGGGTTATGGCATGACAGAGACAGCTCCATTGCTGACGGGATTGGACCCTGTCGACCATGTTCTGGATGGCACACCTGAACAGGTACGCCGTCTTGCTTCTGCAGGACGCGAGGTATTTGGCGTCGAGGTGCGTGTTGTCAATGCGGACGGTGAGGATGTGGAACCTGGTGAGATCGGTGAAGTGATTGGGCGTGGACCCAATGTGATGTTGGGCTATTGGCGTATGCCAGAAGCAACCGCTGCCGTGCTGATTGATAGTTGGATGCATACAGGTGATCTCGCAACGGTCGATGAGGAGAACTTTATCTATATCATTGATCGTGCCAAGGATATGATTATCTCTGGTGGCGAAAATATCTACTCTGTCGAGGTTGAAAATGCCCTTTATACGCATCCTGCTGTCTTAGAAGCTGCGGTGATTGGCATTCCCCATCCTGTTTGGGGCGAGGCTGTACATGCTGTTGTTGTACTCAAACCCAGCATGTACGCGACGGAAGAAGTGTTGATTGCCCACGCACGCATGCAGATCGCTGGCTATAAAGTGCCGCGCAGTATTGAATTTGCCGCTGAACCTTTGCCAAAGAGCGGCGTTGGGAAAATTCTTAAACGCGATTTGCGCGATAAATACTGGCAAGGCAAAGGTAGAAATGTCAACTAGTTGCATGTGTTGTAAAGAGGCGGCATGAGAATATTTTCCTCATCCCGGTGTATAGGTTGTCTATGGTATCAAGTCTTTACGGCCGCTTAGGAGGATTTATGCAGATTGATTGTATCGACCATATTGTTTTGACTGTGCGTGACATTGAGGCGACATGCGCATTTTATGAGCGCGTGTTGGGTATGCACACGGTGACCTTTGCTGGCGGACGCAAAGGTTTGGCTTTTGGTTCGCAGAAGCTCAATCTGCATCAGGCAGGCAAAGAATTTGAGCCAAAAGCTCTGCATCCTGTGCCAGGGGCGATTGATCTCTGCTTTATTACCTCTGTGCCGTTAACTGAAGTGATGCAGCATCTCAGCGCGTGCGATGTGGCGATCATTGAAGGGCCTGTCAATAAAACTGGTGCGCAGGGAGCAATGCTCTCCGTATATTTCCGCGACCTAGACGGCAACCTGATCGAAGTCTCGAATTATCTATGAGTGTCTGGCAAATAAATACAAGATAGCGTACAATACTGCTACAGAGAAACATCGTCCTTCTTAATTTTGCACTGTAGAGTACCTGGTGGTAGCAGTGTGGAGCGTGTTGCCTGTAATGGCAGATACAGCGAAGCGCAGCAAGGAATGCAGACAGGGAGAAAGAAAGTCAATGCTGACCGACTGGAAAAACTGTAATGGCATCGGTTGCGCTTTTTAATTTCGATGAAGAATGAGTGAAAGGATGCCGTTTCATGCCCAATTTTTCCCCAACGGAAGAGCAAGAGGAGATTCGTCGTCTGGCGGCTAGCCTTGCCAGCGAGCAAATTCGTCCGCAGGGTCGGCAGGCCGAAAAACGTGGCGATATCTCACCTGCTTTGATACAAACTATCGCACAGACTGGACTGACGACTCCATTTCCAGAAATCTATGGTGGTGTAGGCAACCTTGAAGCGGTCACTTATGCGTTAATTGCTGAAGAGCTTGGTTTTGGCGATGGCGCGTTGGCAATGAATGTGGTGGGTTCGCTGATGGGGCCAGTCGCAGTTGCGCTGGCGGGTCTAGAGAGCCAGCAAGAGGAATATCTGCGTCCGTTTTGTGATGAGCAGACAGGTCTGACATTACGTGGAAGTTTTGCCTTTGCGGAGCGCACGGGTAGCTATGCGCTGGCAGACATTAGTGCAACGGCCCTGCGTGAGGGTGAGAGCTATGTACTCAATGGGAGCAAGCGCGATGTTATTCACGGAGCGCAGGCCACGTTGCGTGTCGGGCTATTTCGTGTAGAGGGAGTAAGTATTAACGAGGGGATATGTGCGTTTATCTTGCCCGCGCAGGCCGAGGGCATGCGTATTGCACCTGATGTGCAGAAACTTGGTTTAACCGCTGCTCCTAGCGCGGCCTATAGCTTTGAGCATGTGGTAGTGTCGGCCAGTGCCATGCTAGGTGAGGCTGGTAGTGCGGGAGTGGTCCGGGCTGCCACGTTTTACAACATCTTGCGTGCGGGCGTGGCCTGTGGGATGGCACGGGCGGCCTTGGAATATGCGCGAGACTACGCGAGGGAGCGATATGCTTTTGGACGTCCAATCGCCTCCTATCAAGGCATTGCCTTTATTGTTGCTGAAATGGCGATGAAACTGGATGCGGCTCGCTTAATGCTCTGGAATGCAGCCTCACGCTGGGATAGCGGCGTAAGTGGTGTCGAGCTGGTCCGTGTGGCGGAAGCCGCGCAGTATCAGGCGATGAAAATCGGTAAGTCGGCGACGATTGATGCTATTCAAGTCATGGGCGGAGCCGGTTTTATTCAAGACCACCCCGTCGAGATGTGGATGCGCAATGCAGCAGCAATGGAGTAGCAACGATGATAGATTTTACCCTCAGCAAAGCACAACAAGAATTTCGTGACTACGCGCATCAGGTTGCTGTAGATGAGATGCGCCCAATCTCCCTAGAGTGCGACCGCAGTGAGAAGATTCCAGAATCATTCTTTTGGAATATGCAGAAACGTTTCTGGGCGGGTTCTGCTGGTCAGGCGCGCATGGCATCGAGCGAGGAGCGGCAGGAGAATCTGCTCTCGTTGTTATCGCAGGAAGAGATGGCCTGGGGCGACGCTGCTCTCTCGACAGGCATTCCTGGACCAGGACTGGCGGCTCCGCCGATTCTTGCGCAGGGAACGCCGGAGCAGCAGGCGAAATTTCTGAGCTTGTATATGGATGGGCAACTGCACTGGGGGGCGTTGGCCTTGACAGAACCAGGAATTGGATCTGATGTATCGGGCATTGCAACGACAGCGCAGCTGGAAGGCGACGAGTGGGTGATCAATGGTCATAAGCACTATATAACGAATGGCGCACGTGCTGATCTTGTCATTACGTTTGCTACAATCGATAAAAGCATGGGGCGGGCGGGTATCCGTCCTTTTGTTGTCCCAAAGGGAACACCCGGCTTGACGGTAGGACGTATCGAAGAGAAGATGGGCTTACGGGCATCACAAACGGCTGAGTTGATCTATGAGAATTGTCGTATTCCCAAAGATCATCTGTTAGCGGGGCGCGAAAAGAGTACGAAGGCGGGTTTCAAAGCGGCGATGGGGACGCTGGATGCGACGCGCCCAATGGTCGGTGCGCTGGCCGTTGGCATTGCGCGTGCGGCCCATGAAATGACGACGCAATGGGTCAGGGAGGAGTTGCCAAAAGGGTATTCCGCGCATAAACGGCGCAATATCGAGGATGAACTGGAAGAATTGCGGCAAGAGATACAGATGGCGCGTTTCCTGGTCTGGCGTGCGGCTTGGATGGCGGATAAACGTATCCCTAACTCAAAAGAGGCCTCGATGTGCAAGGCATATGCTGGTGGGTTAGTGATGAAAGTGACGGCCGCGGGTGTGCGCATTGCAGCTCCAGGGGAGAATAGTGAGGCGAAACAATTCCTCAATAAGTGGTTCCGTGATGCGAAAGTGTTCGATATCTTTGAAGGCACGGCACAGATTCAACGCTTGGTGATTGCGCGTCGCCTTTTCCCCGATATTGAAATTCCTTGATTGCTGTTTAGGCGAGTATGGTGGCAAGCAATCCTAGATGCCCAGATGTGCGTCTTGCCTATCTGGGCATCTACTGCCGAAGATGACACACACAGATATTATTTTTGTGGTGCGAGTGCGCCATTTTGTGCGGCAAGCGTCGTGTTTCCTATCGTGGTCTCATCGTCTTCGATAGGGAGTGAATCTTCCTCCTCCTCCTCCAACTGCTGACTCAACCAGGCGTTTATATTACGTTTTATGCGTTTACGATCCGTAACATCACGCTTGAGGACATCACGTTTCGTCTCAGCGCGTTTATCGCGCAGTTTGCCTCTCATGCTATCACCTCCTCTCCTTTGAGGTCGTGGTAAGTAACCGACAGCGTATCAGCATGCGGACAACTTGGGCTATGCAAACGAGTGATACCTTTCTCGTATTGGATAGTGTATGGGCCAAGGCACGAGAGCGATTCCGATTCTGATAAAAAGAGCAGCATAAAAAAGAACATGCGAGTACTTCATGCTCCCTTTTTTCTACTGGAAATAGAGCCATTGGTAAGACGAGGAAAATGCTTGTCGTGTGAGGAAAGCGGAAGGCAAAGAGATACATCTAGACGAGTTGAACGTCGAGAGGTACAGGCGATCAGCATAGATGAAGCCTCGTTTATGCCCAGATGTTGCTGAACAAATGAGTTCCGCCACCGCTTACACAATGCATCATGCATCGCTGTGTGTTCATAGAACTCACCCCCTTGAAATATGTGTGTCATCATGCTCGTTACAAACCACTCAATGACAAATCTGATACTGAGTGTACTCAGAGTTGTGACAAATGTCAAGCCTTTTGGAGATCAATCAGACAAATTTGTGCTATTTGTGATCGATTTGTATACGTGTTTATTCTAT